>JAANMY010003323.1_pt1 | contig 13505 bp, 15 predicted proteins | sample 7279691 | NCBI WGS metagenome assembly JAANMY01 (sample SAMN14094543, study PRJNA606508) | bioreactor metagenome | isolation source: A lab-scale SPAN reactor treating ammonium-rich wastewater day 388 | place: Ireland: Galway | collected 2018-02-07
GCCGGGTTCTCCTCGTTGCGCAGGGCCAGGCCGGTGTCGTCGGCCTTGTCGGCGCCGAGATCGAGCGTGCGGATGGTGGCCGTGCGCCCGGTCAGGCCGAGCGTCAGGTCGCGGTAGGCGCGGAACTGGGTCTCCTCGTCCGGGATCTCGTGCGTGCCGAGGAACAGGAACTCGGTGCGGTACAGGCCGACGCCGGCGGCGCCGAGCTTGTGCGCCTCGGCGACGTCCCCGCGCGATTCGGCATTCGCCCACAGCTTGATGTCGATGCCGTCGAGCGTGCGCGTCGGCTCGCGGCGCAGGCGGTTGAGCTGGCGGTATTCGCGCTTGTAGGCGTTGACGCGCTGCTGGTGGGCCTTGAGGTCGGCGGCATCGGGATCGCGGATCACCGTGCCGGTCGCGCCATCGACCACGATCACGTCGCCGTCGTTGAGCGACTGCAGCGCCAGTGTCGCGCCGACCACCAGCGGCAGGTGCAGGCTGCGGGCCAGGATGGCGCTGTGCGAGAGCGCGCTGCCGGTCGTGGTGACCACCGCCAGCACGCCTTGCGCCTGGAGCTGCGCCACTTCGGCCGGGGCGATGGTGTCGGTGACCAGGATGTCGCCCGCGATGCCCTTCAGTTCGGCATCGCGCTGGTGCAGCGCGGCATGGATGCGGCCGATCACCTGGTCGATGTCGTCGATGCGGCTGCGCAGGTAGGCGTCGTCCATCCCCAGGAAGACATGGGCGATGCGGTCGCGCTGGCGGCGCAGGGCGTAATCGGCGGTGTAGCGCTTGTGGCGGATGTAGTCGTCGAGGCCCTGCAGCAGCTCCGGGTCGTCGAGCAGCAGCGCGTGCAGGTCGAGGAACTCGCCGACCTCGTGCGCCAGTGCACCGTGCAGGCGCTGGCGCAGGCGACGCATCTCCTCGCGCACCTGCTCGATGGCGCGGTGCACGCGGGCGAGTTCGGCCTCGACCTCGGATTCCTCGACGTGTTCCTGTTCGACTTCCAGCGCGTGCGGCAGGCGCACGCGTGCCCGTCCCAGCGCGGCCCCGCGCGACGCGGCGATGCCGGACAGGTCGCGCCGCATCATCCGCCCTCGTCGAAATTGCGGGTGAAGAGGTCGATGGCCGCGGCCATCGCCTCGACCTCGTCCTCGCCCTCGACCTTCATCGTGACCACGGTGCCCTGGCCGGCGGCCAGCATCATCACGCCCATGATGCTCTTGGCATCCACCTCGCGACCCTTCGCCACCAGCCGCGCGTGGCTGCGGAAGCCGGCCATCGTCTGCACGAGCTTGGCGCTGGCGCGCGCGTGCAGGCCGAGCCGGTTGGTGATGGTGATGTCCTGTTCGATCATCACGCGGGCCTTCAGAGGGGATCGTCGAGCAGGACGGCGTTGCGGCCGCCGACGGAAGCGGTGGACTGGAGTTCGGCCAGCGACTGCTCGGGATAGTTCATGACCCGCAGCAGCATCGGCAGGCTGGCGCCGGCGACGCGCCGCACCGGCGTGCCCAGGTGCGCGAGTTTCGCGGCCAGGTTGCTCGGGCTGGCGCCGTACACGTCGACGATCACCAGCACGCCGTCGCCGCCGTCGACGCGCCGCATCGCGCCGCTGGCCGCGGGCAGCAGGGCGTCGAGGTCGGCGTCGAACGGCACCTCGAAGGCTTCCGCCGCCAGCGGCAGTCGCGGCAGCACGCGCCCGGCCGCGGCCAGCAGGGCTGGGCCGACGCCACAGTGGGTGACGAGGAGGATGCCGACGCTCATGCCATCGAATCGCGGGACGGGACGACCAAGATAGCGAAAGAGGGGCGGCGCGTGGAACCACCCCGCCGACGCATCACTCCAGTTCGCGGTGGAAGGTGGTGGCCTCGGGCCAGTCGCTGGCGCGGGCACGTTCGGCGAACTTCTCGGCCAGGTAGACCGAGCGGTGGCGGCCGCCGGTGCAGCCGAAGGCGATCGTGATGTAGCTGCGGGTGTCCTCGCGCAGGCGGGGCAGCCAGGTGTCGAGGAATTCGCCGATCTGCGCCATGTAGCGCTGCGCCTCCGGCTGGGCGTCGAGGAATTCGCGCACCGCGTCGTCGCGCCCCGACAGCGGGCGCAGCCCCGGGTCCCAGTGGGGATTGGGCAGCACGCGTGCGTCGAGGACGAAGTCGGCATCGGCGGGGATGCCGCGCTTGTAGGCGAACGATTCGAACAGCAGGGTGGGCGGCGTGTCGCGGCCGACCGCGAGCCTCTCTCCCACTTCCCGGCGCAGCTGGTGCACGTTCATGGCGCTGCTGTCGATGACGTGCGCGGCGAGCGTGCGCAGCGGCTTGAGCGCCTGCCGCTCCAGCCCGATCGCATCGGCCAGCGCCAGGCCCAGGTGGCTCAGCGGATGGCGGCGGCGCGTGTCGGCGTAGCGGCGCAACAACACGTCGTCGCCGGCATCGATGAACAGCAGCTCCGGCTCGTAGCCTTCGCGCCCGAGCGCGGCCAGCCATTCCGGCATGTGGGCGAGGTCGCCGCGGTTGCGCACGTCGATGGCCACGGCCAGCAGGCGCGGCGGGTCGCTGGCCTGCGAGAGCGTGTGCACGCATGCGTTGAGCAGTTCGGCGGGCAGGTTGTCGACGCAGTAGAAGCCGCTGTCTTCCAGCATCTTCAGCGCGATCGACTTGCCGGCGCCGGACATGCCGGTGACCAGCAGCAGGCGCGAGTTGGGCGACTTAAGGGGCATGGCGGTCGTCCTCGCGGGAAGCCTCCAGGAAGTGCGAATGCCGGGCCATGAAGGCGGCGGCCGGATCCACGCCCTTCGCGCGGAGGATGTGCAGGCGCGCGGCGGCCTCGGTCAGCACGGCCAGGTTGCGGCCCGGCATCACCGGCAGGGTGATCATCGGCACGTCCAGGTCCAGCACGCGGCGCGTGCCGAGGTCGCCGGTGATGCGTTCCATGCCGGCCGGCTGCGGCTCCAGGCGCGGGCGGGTGAGGTGCACGATCAGGCGCAGGTACTTGTTCCGCTTCACCGCCGTGTCGCCGAACATGTCGCGCACGTTGAGCACGCCCAGGCCGCGGACTTCCAGCAGGTCCTGCAGCAGCTGCGGGCAGGCGCCGTCGAGCACGTCGGGGGCGATCTGGGTGAACTCGGGGGCGTCGTCGGCCACCAGCCGGTGCCCGCGCGTCACCAGTTCCATCGCCAGCTCGCTCTTGCCGGCGCCGGACTCGCCGGTGATCAGCACGCCGATCGAATAGATCTCCATGAAGACGCCGTGCAGCGTGGTGCGCGGCGCCAGTTCGCGGGCCAAGTGGTACTGCAGATGGTTGAGCAGTTCGTGGCCGCGGCGCGGCGACAGCCACAGCGGCGTGGCAGATTCCTCGGCGGCGGCGCGCAGGTCCTCGGGCGCGGGCTGGCCCTTGCTGATCACCAGCGCCAGCGGCCGCGCCTGCATGATCTTCTCGATCACTTCCCAGCGCGCGCGCGCGTCAAGGCCATCGAGCCAGGCCAGTTCCTCGGTGCCGAGGATCTGCACCTTGTTGGGATAGATGATGTTGAGGTAGCCGGCCAGCGACGGGCGCCGCGCGTTGGTGTCGCCGGCCACGATGATGCGTTCTGCGGAGGCCGCGCCGGCCGACCACGACAGCCCGAGGCGTTCGCGCATCTGCTCGAACAATTGCCCGGCCGAGATGCGCTGGGTCACGGCGCGTCCCCGGCCAGCAGCGCATGCAGGCCGGCGGCGTCGTGCGCGGCGCGGAGGCGTTCGCGGAAGCCGGCATCGGCGAAGCGCTCGGCGATCTCCGCCAGCAGCTGCAGGTGTTGATGGGTGAAGTGGGCGGGGACCGACAAGGCCAGCACCAGGTCCACGTCATCGCCGTCCATCGCGCCGAACGGCAGCGGCCGGCGCAGCCGCACGAAGGCGGCGCGGGCATCGTCGAAGGCGTCGTTGCGGCCGTGCGGCAAGGCCACGCCATGGCCGATCGCGGTGCTGCCCATGCGCTCGCGCGCGCGCAGGCTGGCGGCGACGGCCTCGAGGCCGGTGGGTCCGTCGCAGAGCAGGCCTGCCAGGGTGTCGAGCAGGGCGTCGCTGTCGTTGGCCTCGTCGAGCACGGCGATGCGCGCGGACGAGAGGATTGAACGGAGGCTCATGCCGGGCGGGCATCCGGTCTGCACGGGCCCGAAAGCATAACAGCCCGCTCGAGGCGGGCTGCTGGGTACACGCGGGGCGGGACATGTCAGCCAAAGGTGCCGTCGCGCGCGGGATTGGCGCCACGGCGCTGCGCCACCATCTTCTCCTTGTGCTTGACCAGCAGGCGGTCGAGCTTGTCCACCAGCAGGTCGATCGCCGCATACATCGTCTCGGCGCTGACATCGGCGTGGTATTCGCCACCGGCCACCTTGATGTGGCCTTCGGCGCGGTGGTGGGGCTTGTCCAGCGAAAGTTGCATGCGCACGTCCAGGGGTTGGTCGAAATGCCGTCCGAGCCGGGTCGCTTTCTCCTCGCAATAGGCCCGCAGGGCCTCGGTGACTTCGATGTGCTGGCCGTGGACCTCGATCTGCATGGACGCCTCCTTTGTGACGGATGGGTTGCAGCCACAGCATCGCCCAAACCGCGACCGATGGGGTGAAGTACCGGTTAAGAATCGGGCGATGGCCGGAACGCCCCGTTGCGGGGCGCGCGCTCAACCCAGCCGGACGCGCTGGCTCGAAGACGGGATGTGCAGTGCTTCGCGGTACTTGGCCACCGTGCGGCGGGCCACCGGGATGCCGTTGCCCTTCAGCATGTCGGCCAGCGCCGCGTCGGACAGCGGCTTGCGCGGGTTCTCGGCGTCGATGAGGGTGCGGATCATCGACTGGATGGCGGTGCTCGACGCCTCGCCGGCACCGGTGTCGATGCCGGAAGCGAAGAAGTCGCGCAGCGCGATGGTGCCGCGCGGAGTGCGCACGTACTTGCGGGCGATGGCGCGCGAGATGGTCGATTCGTGCAGTTCGAGCTGCGTGGCGATCTCGCGCAGGGTCAGCGGACGCAGCGCCTGTTGGCCGAACTCGAGGAAGCCGGCCTGCTCGCGGATCAGGCAGTTGACCACGCGCAGCAGCGTCTCGCCGCGCTGCTCGATGTTCTTGAGCAGCCAGCGCGCCTCCTGCAGGCAGCCGCGCAGGTAGTGGCCGTCGTTGCCGCTGGCGGTCGCCGCCATCTGCGCGTAGTCGCGGTTGATCGCCACCCGCGGACGGGCATGGCCGGCCAGTGCCGCGTGCCACACGCCGCGCTGGCGCCAGATCACGGCATCGGGCAGGACATAGGTGTCATGGGCGATGCCGCCGACCTGCGAACCCGGGCGCGGGTCGAGCGTGCGCAGCAGGGCGATGGCCTGCTCGGCCTCGCCGGTGCCGCAGTCGAAGGCCCGCGCGATGCCCTCGGCGCCGATCTTGGGCAGCCGCTCGATCGCCTCGGCGCAGATGCGCAGCGCGAGTGGTACGGCGGGCGTGTCTGGAGGCAGTCGGCGCAGCTGCACCGACAGGCATTCGCCGAGGTTGCGGCTGCCGCTGCCGGGCGGGTCGAACTGCTGCACCAGGTGGAGCACGGCCAGCACCTCGTCCTCGCCGACGACGATCTCGGGCGCCAGCGTGGCGCTGATCGCATCCAGCGGCTCGCGCAGGTAGCCGTCGTCGTCGATCGCGTCGATCAGCGCCAACCCGATCTGCTGGTCGCGCGGGGAGAGCGCCGTCAGCCGCAGTTGCCACGCCAGGTATTCCTGCAGGCTTTCCTCGGCGACCTGGCGCTCGGCGGGGTTGTCGTCGTCGTCGTCGCGAGAACCGCCCGGCCCGCCGGAAGCCCAGTCCTCGCCGGTCTCGCGCCATTCGTCGCGGACGTCATCGCCTTGCCAATGCTGCTCTTCGTCATTCGACGACGGCGCGACGGGGCCTTCGATCGGGTCGTTGCGCATCGCGGGATCGGCCAGTTCCAGCGGGCGGGCGTCCTCCGCCCACTCCAGCAACGGATTGGATTCCACCGCGTTGGCGAGTTCGGCCTCGAGCTCGGTCGCCGACATCTGCAGCACGGCCAGCGCCTGGCGCAGCTGGGGTGTCAGCGCGAGTTGCTGGGTCTGGCTGGCGGTGAGGTGCTGTTTCATCGGGCCCGGTCGTACGGAGGAAGTCCGCCGGCGGGACGGCGATCAGAGGCGGAAGGTTTCGCCCAGATACACGCGACGCACGTCGGCGTTGGCCAGCAGCGCGTCCGGAGCCCCCTGCGCAAGCACGCCGCCTTCGTTGAGGATATACGCCCGGTCGCAGATCCCCAAGGTCTCGCGCACGTTGTGGTCGGTGATGAGCACGCCGATGCCGCGGTTCTTGAGGTGGGTGATGATCTTCTGGATCTCCCCGACCGAGATCGGGTCGACGCCCGCGAAGGGTTCGTCCAGCAGCATCAGGCGCGGCCTGGCGGCCAGCGCGCGGGCGATCTCGACGCGGCGGCGCTCGCCGCCGGACAGGCTGGCGCCGGCCTGGTCGGCCACGTGGGTGACCTGCAGCTCGTCCATCAGGCTGGCCAGCTCTCGCTCGCGGCCGGCGCGGTCCAGGTCGTCGCGCAGCTCCAGCACCAGGCGCAGGTTGTCGGCCACGGATAGCTTGCGGAACACCGAAGGCTCCTGCGGCAGGTAGCCGACGCCCAGCTTGGCGCGGTCGTACATCGGTTCGCCGGTGATGTCCTGGCCGTCGAGGACGATGCGCCCGGCATCGGCCGGAACCAGGCCGACGATCATGTAGAAACAGGTGGTCTTGCCGGCGCCGTTGGGACCGAGCAGGCCGACCACTTCGCCGGCGTCGAGCGTCAAGCCGAAATCCTTGACGACCTCGCGCGACTTGTAGCGCTTGCGCAGCCCCTCGGCGACCAGCATTACTTGCCGCCCGTCTTCGGCTGGATGGTCATCTTGACGCGACCGCCGCCCTGGCCGCCGCTCTGCACCTGGCCGGTGCGCATGTTGTAGACCACGCGCTCGCCGCGCAGCGTGCCGCGCGGCTGGGTGATGGTGACGCCGCCGGTGAGGATGATGACTTCGGTGTTGAAGTCGTAGTCGACGGCCGACGACCGGGTGGTGACCGGGGTGCCATCGTCCATGGTCTGGCTCATGGAGACGCCGCCGGTGAGCTTGCCGCGCTGCGGCCGACCGTTGGCCTGGGTGATGTCGCCACGGGCGGCATTGATGCGCAGCGTGCCCTGGGTGATCACCACGTTGCCGGTGAGCGTGCAGTTCATGTTGTCGCCCAGCATACAGGTCGAGGCGTTGGACTCGATGTCCATCGGTGCATTGCGGTCCGACGAGCGCGCGGACGCGACGCCGCAGGTGGCGGCCAGCGCGGCGGCAAGGAGCAGGGCGTTACTGGATGGACGACGCATAACGGGCTCGGACCTCGGATTTCAGGGTGACGCGCTGGGTGTCCAGCTGGGCTTCCAGCCCGCGGCCGCGAATTGTAGCCCCGGGCTGGGTGATGGTGACCTGCTGGTCACTGGTGGCGCGGTTCGCGTCGGGGTAGACGTTCAGGGCTTCGGTCTGCACCGTCATGCGCTTGCCGCCGGGGTTGTCCAGCATCACGTTGCCGCGCAGCCTGACCTCGCTGCCTTCGCCGTTGACCCAACCGGTCGCCGAGCGCGAACGCCAGCGGTTGCCCGACTTGTCCGGGAACAGGAAGGTGGGCTGGTCGATGTCCATCTCGTGGTTGCCCGGCGTGCGCGCGAGCTTCGGCGCCTGCAGGGTGAACCCTTCGCTGCCGTCCTTCTGCAGGGTGATGATCTCGAAGTCGTGGAGGATGTAGTCGGGGCGGGCCTCGGCTTCACCCGTCGCCTGCAGGCTGGCGCGCTGGCGGATGATCGCCCAGCCGGCGAGCACGGCCACCACCAGCAGGATCAGGGTAAGGACGCCTCGCCAGTTCATGCCGTCACCCCGGCGCCGGCCAGGATGCCGGCCAGCTTGCCCTGCGCTTCCAGCACCAGGTCGCAGAAGTCGCGGGCGGCGCCGTGTCCACCTTCGCGCGGGGTGATCCAGTGCGCGTGCGGCGCGGTCCAGCGGTGCACGTTGGCCGGCGCCACCGCCAGCCCGACATGCGGGAACACGCCCAGGTCGACCAGGTCGTCGCCCATGAAGGCGACTTCGTCCATCGACACGCCCACCCGGGCTGCGATGGCGCGCGTGGTCGCCAGCTTGTCGTGGGCGGCGGTATGCACTTCGGTCAGGCCCAACTCCGCGCCACGGATCTCGGTGACCCGGCTCTTGCGGGCGGTGATCAGCGCGACCTCGACCCCGTGCCTGCGCAGCAGGGCCAGCCCGAGCCCGTCCTGGGCGTGGAAGGCCTTGTGCTCGCGGCCCTCGTCATCGAAATGCAGGCGGCCGTCGGTCAGCGTGCCGTCGACATCGAAGCAGGCCAGCCGGATGCGGGCGGCGCGGGCGGTCACTTCGGGGGGCGCAGTCATCGACATGAATGGGATCAGACCACTCTTGCGCGCAACAGGTCGTGAATGTTCAGGGCGCCGACCACGCGGCGTTCGGCATCGACCACCAGCAACGCGTTGATCTTGTGCGCCTCCATCAACCGGGCGGCCTCGACGGCGAGCGCGTCCTCGCCGATGGTGCGGGGCGAGGCGGTCATCACGCTGGCGATGCCGGTCCCGCGCACGTCGACGCCGGCATCCAACGTGCGGCGCAGGTCGCCGTCGGTGAACAGGCCGGCGAGGCGGCCTTCGCCATCCACCACGGCGGTCATGCCGAGGCGCTTGCGGCTCATTTCCATCAGCGCCTCGCCCAGCGTCGCGCTGTCGGCCACGCGCGGGACTTCGTCGCCGGTGTGCATGACGTCGCGGATGTGCAGCAGGAGGCGGCGGCCGAGCGCGCCGGCCGGATGCGAACGGGCGAAGTCGTCGGCGGTGAAGCCGCGCGCTTCGAGCAGGGCCACGGCGAGCGCATCGCCCAGCACCAGCGCGGCGGTGGTGCTGCTGGTCGGCGCGAGATCGAGCGGGCAGGCCTCGGCCGGGACACTGGCATCGATATGCGCATCGGCCTGGCGGGCGAGGGTGGAGGCGGGCCGGCCGGTGATCGCGATCAGGCGGTTGCCTTGGCGCGCCAGCACCGGCAGCAGGGTGATGAGCTCGTCGGTTTCGCCGGAATTGGACAGCGCCAGCACGATGTCGGCATCGGTGATCATGCCGAGATCGCCGTGGCCGGCTTCGCCCGGATGCACGTAGAAGGCCGGCGTGCCGGTGGAGGCGAGCGTCGCCGCGATCTTGCGCGCGATGTGGCCCGACTTGCCCATGCCGATGCAGACCACGCGGCCGGTGGTGGCCAGGACCAGCCGGCAGGCATCGGTGAAGCCGCCGTCCAGGCGCGCGCCGACGGCCGCCAGCGCGGCGGACTCGGTATCGAACACGCGCCGCGCGGTGGCGAGCAGGGCGTCGGTGGGGGGCGTCGCTGGAACCATGCGCGGCCGGGCTTCCGCTAGACTAATCCGTTCATTTTACGCGTTCGGAGGCCGCCGCGATGAACCCCGGCACCATCAAGCAGATGATCGAAGCGGGCCTGCCCGGTGCCCAGGTGGACGTGGCCGGCGACGACGGCGTGCATTTCGAGGCGCGGGTGGTCAGTGAGGCCTTCGCCGGCAAGTTGCCGCTGGCGCGTCATCGCATGGTCTACGCGACCTTGGGCGATGCGATGGGCGGCGCCATCCACGCGCTGGCGCTCAAGACCCTGACGCCGGACGAAGCGGCCCGATGAAGCCAGGGGCCGTGCTGGCCGCGGGTGTCGTGGCCTTGGTCGTGTCCGCGCAGGTCCAGGCGCAGGCTGACATTCCTTATCGGTTGACGCGGCCGACCGCCAAAGTGGAAACGGCGCGCTACGAGCGATACGAAGCGCCGTGGCGCGCGCATCTGCTCAAGGTTCGCGAGGCGATGCGGATCGAGGATCCACTGCAGCGCTGCCTGGCCTGGCCCGACTTGCCCGGTACGCAATGGCCGGCCAGCCATTCCGCCGCGCATTGCCGCAACCATCACGACCCGGTGATGGCCAAGATGGACCTGGGCTGGCTGGAAGCGCGGGTCGCTGCCGGCGACCTGGCCGGCCTCAACGCCGCGCTGGATGCGCAGTTGGCTCGCCATTTCCAGCCCGAGCCGCAGTTCCACGAAGCCATCCACTACATCTTCGACACGATCCGTGCGGATGAGCGTTCCAACCAACTCACATCGCGCTGGCTGCGTCTGGCACCGGAAGACGCCTACGCACTGCTCGCACGCGCCAGCTATTACCGGCGCATGGCCTGGAAGGCGCGTGGCGGCGGTTTTGCCGGCGATACGCCAGTGGCGCAGATCACGCGGATGTCGGAACTGGTCGAACGCGCGATCCCGCTCTATCGCAAGGCCATTGCGCTCAAGCCGCGGTTGATGCCGGCCTACGAGGGCATGCTCAACCTTGCCAAGGCCGATTCGCTGGAAGCGGTCGGCGAAGAGGCCTTCGAAGGCGCCAATGCGGTCGATCCGGCCTGTCCGACCATCGCCAAGGAGCGCATGAACGCGCTGCTGCCGCGCTGGGGCGGTTCCTACGAACAGATGGAAGCGTATGCCGCCCGCTTGCGCCCCCTGGTCGCGCAGCGCCCGTTGCTGGCGCTTCATGTCCCGGCCGCGTTGACCGACATGGGTGACCTGCTCACGCGCCAGGACACGGCCGAGGCCGACCGCGCGGCGCTCGAGGTGCTCCGGAAGGCCGTCGCCGCCTCAAGCGAGGAGGGCGCGCTGGAGGATGCCGCGAGCCAGGCCTTGGCCGAACGCAACGGTTCGCCCGGCGCAAAGGGCCAGGTGCAGGCCTACCTGCTGCAGGTGGAGCGCTTCCGCCCGACGCGTGCATGGGGGAGACGCTGGCTCGCCAACGACATGATCCAGGTCGAGCCGGCCATTGCCCTCTGGCTGGCGGACGGACTGGTCAAGGCGGACCCGGGACACACCTTCGATCGCTACCTGCTGGCTGCATCGCTCTACAACACGCACCAGTACGATGCCGCGGACGTGCAGTACCGGCGTGCGATGGAGGATCCCGAAATCCGGCTGACCGCGCTGCGCGAGGTCGTGCAGATGTGGCTGGCCAATCCGCAGGCGTCCAACGAGCTGGCGGTCACCCGCGCCGGTCCCTATCTGGCCACGCTGGAACGCGAGTTCCCCAAGGAGGGTCGGCAGGGCTTCTTCCGGTTGCAGGAGAAGCTCCGCCGCACCGGTCGCGTGGAGGTGGCCGACATGCGCCGTGCGCTGGCTTCGGCCGACCTGAACGACCCCTGGCAGCGCGATGTGGCCAGCACCATCCGCAGCGACCTGGCGCGCCTGCCGGAAACCCCCTGACACGAACCCGCCGCGACTCCGCCGGCACCCGAGGAAAACATGCAGAAGATCGTCGTAGAAGGTGGTGCCGTCCTCAACGGTGAAGTGCCGGTTTCCGGCGCGAAGAACGCGGTGCTGCCGATCCTCTGCGCCACGTTGCTGGCCGACGAACCGGTGGAGATCAGCAACGTGCCGCACCTGCACGACGTGGTCACGACCACCAAGCTGCTGGCCGGCCTGGGCGCCGGGATCACCATCGACCAGGGCACCATCGGCAAGGGCAGCGAAAGCGGCGTGGTGGTCGATCCGCGCACGGTGAACTCGCATGTCGCGCCCTACGAACTGGTCAAGACCATGCGCGCCTCGGTGCTGGTGCTGGGCCCGCTGCTGGCGAAGTACGGCGATGCCGAAGTCTCGCTGCCCGGCGGCTGTGCGATCGGCTCGCGCCCGGTCGACCAGCACCTCAAGGGCATGCAGGCGCTGGGGGCCGAGGTCAGCGTGGACCACGGCTTCATCAAGGCCAGCGTCAAGGGCCGGCTGCGCGGCGGGCGCGTCGCCTTCGACATGGCCAGCGTCGGCGCCACCGAGAACGTGCTGATGGCGGCTGCCTTGGCCCAGGGCGAGAGCGTGATCGAGAACGCGGCGATGGAGCCGGAGATCATCGACCTGGCCGACTGCCTGATCGCGATGGGCGCGAAGATCGAGGGCGCCGGCACCGGCCGCATCATGGTCCAGGGCGTCGAGCGGCTGCACGGCGCGCGCCACGCGGTGCTGGCCGACCGGATCGAATGCGGCACCTTCCTGGTGGCGGCGGCGATGACCGGCGGCCGCGTCACCGCGCGCAACGCGCACGCGGCGTCGATGGACGCGGTGCTGGCCAAGCTGGAGGAAGCCGGCGCCGAAGTGACCGTCGACGGCGACCGCATCACCGTCGACATGCACGGCAAGCGCCCGCGCGCGGTCGACATCAGCACCGCGCCGCATCCCGGCTTCCCGACCGACATGCAGGCGCAGTTCATGGCGATGAACTGCATCGCCGACGGCGCCGCGGTGATCCGCGAGACCATCTTCGAGAACCGTTTCATGCACGTGCAGGAGCTGCAACGGCTGGGCGCCGACATCCGCGTCGATGGCCACACCGCCTTCGTGCGCGGCGTGGCCGGGCTGACCGGCGCGCCGGTGATGGCGACCGACCTGCGCGCCTCCGCCTCGCTGATCCTGGCCGGCCTGGTGGCCGATGGCGAAACCGTCATCGACCGCATCTACCACCTGGACCGCGGCTACGAGAACATCGAGGAAAAGCTTTCCGGCCTGGGCGCGAAGATCCGCCGCATCGACTGACGCGCGCCACATCGCGGCAAAGTGAGCCCCGCTTCGCGCGGGGCTTTTCCATGGCGAGCGATGAAGGCCTCGGCGCTTCAGCCGCCCATCGTCGCGTTGTCGATGACGAAGCGGTATTTCACGTCGCTGCGGGCCATGCGCGCGTAGGCGGCGTCGATGCCGTCGGCATCCACCATCTCGATGTCGGCGACGATGCCGTGCTCTGCGCAGAAATCCAGCATCTCCTGCGTCTCGGCGATGCCGCCGATCAGCGAGCCGGCGATCGCGCGCCGCCCGAAGATCAGCTGGCCGATGTTGGGCGAGGGATGCGGATGCTCTGGCACGCCGACCAGCACCATCGTACCGTCGCGCTTGAGCAGGCCGGTGTAGGCGTCCAGGTCGTGGCTGGCGGCGACGGTGTTGAGGATGAAGTCGAAGCTGCCGCGATGCGCCTTCATCTCGTCTTCGTTGCGCGAGACCACGACTTCGTCCGCGCCCAGGTCGAGCGCGTCGCGGCGCTTGCTGTCCGAGGTGGTGAAGGCGACCACCTTCGCGCCCATCGCATGCGCGATCTTGACGCCCATGTGGCCCAGTCCGCCGATGCCGACTACGCCGACCTTCTGTCCCGGCCCGACCTTCCAGTGCCGCAGCGGCGAATAGGTGGTGATGCCGGCGCAGAGCAGCGGCGCGACCGCGGCCAGTTGCGACGCCGGGTGCGTCACCTTCAGCACGAAGCCTTCGTCCACCACGATGCGTTGCGCGTAGCCGCCGAGTGTGTGGCCGGGCGCATCCACAGTGGCGCCGTTGTAGGTGCCGGTGAAACCGTTCTCGCAATACTGCTCCAGGCCTTCCTCGCAGGCGGCGCAATGCCGGCAGCTGTCGACCATGCAGCCG
>JAANMY010003324.1_pt1 | contig 13487 bp, 11 predicted proteins | sample 7279691 | NCBI WGS metagenome assembly JAANMY01 (sample SAMN14094543, study PRJNA606508) | bioreactor metagenome | isolation source: A lab-scale SPAN reactor treating ammonium-rich wastewater day 388 | place: Ireland: Galway | collected 2018-02-07
TCGCCATTGGTGTCCAGGCCGAACTGCAGCTGCAGGTTCTCCACGCCGGTGATCATCTCCTGATCCTCGATGATCCCACCCTTGACCAGTGTCAGCCGGCGCAGTGAAGGCACACCGGGTGCGAAGCTCGAGGAATTGTCGACGTAGTAGGCATGCACCTGCAGGTCGCGGGTCTCCGCACCGGCCGTGACGATGTCGGCCGGTACGACGCCGTCGTCGAACAGCCTGGCCATCGCCAGGTTGCTGGCCACCTGGATCTGCCCGGGATCCGGGCTGGCCGGCAGCTCCCCGGCATGGCGGATGATCAGCACGTCGCTGCCGGCACGGGCGCTGTCGTGCGGCCCACAGCCGGCGATGTCGTAGGCATCGTCGCTGGCGCTGACGGGCCGCTGCAGTTCCAGTGCCCAGCTGCGCGCATCGTTGCCGGCGCAGGTCACCGCAATGCCCGTGCTGTCGGGCGCGAAGGCGGTGTTGGTGCTCAGCCCCCAGAACCCGGCGAGGCGCAGATCCGGCTCGATGGTTTCCAGTGCGAAGCGGGCGTTCTCCTGCAGCCGGTTCGCCACCTCGGCCGTCCGGTAGTTGCCCTTGCTCTGGACGTACACCTCAAAAGCGCCCCAGGTCAGGAACAGCCCGATGGTCATCGCCACCATCAGCTCGATCAGCGTCATGCCCAGGCTGTATTGCCGCGCGCTCATAGCTGCAGTGCCAGTGAGTAGCTGACCGGTGCTTCCTGGCCTGCCTCGGGCCAGGACAGCGTGATCGCGTACTGGCGCACCGGTGCGAGGTCCTGCTGCTCGATTACCGCGGTGGCTCCCGCCGGCAGCCGCCGCCGCAGGTCTTCCAGCCAGCGGAACCAGTCATCGGCTGCCAGGTCGTTCGGGCTGCAGTCGCCGCCGCCGTTGACGCAGCCGCGGTTGGCTCCCGGGCCGGTGCCGGCATAGGCGCCATCCGGGTTGGCGCGGATGCGGTCGGCCATGTCGCCGGCCAGGGTGATCGCGGCACCGCGGTACACCGAAGTGCGCCCGGCGCGCAGGCCTTCGATGTAGAGGCCGGCGATGCCGAGCATACCTACCGCCATGACCACCAGCGCCACCAGCACCTCGACGAGGCTGAAGCCACGACTGCGCTGCCCGTGCTGTCGGCCACCCATGGTCAGCAGCCTCCCAGCGGGTTGGATGAAGCCTGCAGCTGGCTGACCGTGTCGACCAGTGCCGTGTGGCCCGCCGGGCTGACCATGATCCAGCGGCCAGCGGCCCGGCCGCCGCCAGTGTCGCTGTTGCCGCGGGAGTCGCAGAGCTGGATGTTGCGCAGCCCGGGCCGGCCAGCGACTGCGGCCGGGAACCCGTCGGCGCGGAAGCTGAGGAACTGGGGCGTGCCGCCGTCGGCGGCGCTGCGCGCCTCGCCACGGATGCCGGCATCGATGGGACCGTGGGCCAGCAGCACGGCCTCGCCCGGGTCGCGGGCCGCATTGCCATCGCCGTCCTCGAACACGATCCAGCCATCGAGCAGCGAAGCACCCTGGGCGCAGGCCGGTTCCTCCGCCTCCCAGTCGCTGCTCGCACAGAGCGTGACGGGGAGGCTGCGCGTCGAGGCCTGTGCGCGCGCGGCACGGATGCTGCTCACGAGGTCGTTGGCGGCCACGGTCATGCGGTTGTTCGCGACCATGCCGTTCATGGCCGGTACGCCGAGGCCCAGGGTCAACGCCAACACCATCATCAGCACGAGGAGCTCGATGAGGGTGAAGCCTTCTTGGTGCTTCTTGCCCATCAGGGGCCATCCTGCCGCGCGCGCCGGCTGCGGTCAGCCTGCTCCGATGAGCGGCGCACATCCGGGGATGAGCGGCCGGCATGCGTGGTGCGTTCAGGTCGGGCATGTCAGCGGGCGACCATCGGCGGCGACCCGCGACAGCCGTGGCCGGCCGCTGTAGCTGATGATCACCGCCCGGGCCTGTGCCGGGCCACGGGCATCGCAGAAGACCACGGTGCCATTGCTGGCCCGCAGGGCGAAGGGACGCAGGGCATAGGCGCGGCGATTGCTGCGCACCGACGCCAGCGGCAGGGGATGGCCCACCGCCAGTACCGGCTCATCCGGATCGATGGTGGCCGGGTCGTCGCCATCACGGTTGACGAACACCAGCCAGCCGCTGGTCCAGTCGCCCGCCGGCGCGCAGCGCTGGGCATCCAGGCTGCGGCAGACCACCACGTCGCGGGCCTCGCTGGCCGCGGTGACGCGGGCGAGATGGATGGCATGCACGAAGCCGTTGACCGCCGCGACCATGCGTCCTTCCAGCAACAGCTCGCGACATAACGGGACGGCGATGGTCGCCAGGGCTGCCATGCCGAGCAGCGCCACCAGCATCTCCAGCAGGGTCAGGCCACGGGCATGCCGTTCCATGGCGGGCAGCTTAGGCGGCAGCGGCCGGGGCCACAGCCGGCGTTTCCGCCGGGAATGACCGGATTCCGCTGCCGGATGCTGCGTTTACAGCAATCCGGCCGGCCCACTAGAATGCCCCGCAGGAGCCTGGCCGGCGGATACGACAGTTGGACCTACGTGAGCGCGTGAGCGCACAACTCCTTGAACATGGCGTGCGGCCGACTGCCCAGCGCCTGCAGATCGGCATGCTGGTGCTGGACCGCGCCTGCCATTTTTCTGCCGACCAGCTGCTCGCCACCCTGCGCCAGTCCGGGCAGCGCGTGTCCAGGGCGACGATCTACAACACCCTGAGCCTGTTCTCCCGCCGCGGCCTGATCCGCGAAGTGGCCGTGGACCCGGAGCGCCTCATGTACGACTCCACCACCGCGCCGCACCATCATTTCTACAACGCCGAGACCGGCGAACTCACCGATATCGATCCTGCGGACCTGCGGCTGTCACGGCTGCCGCCGCTGCCGCGTGCCACCGAGGCGGAAAGCGTCGAGGTCATCATCCGCATCCGGCCGCGCAAGGGCGGGTGACCCGCGGCCCCGAGCTGCTATACTTCGCCGCCGCGCCGGCGTAGCTCAGTTGGTAGAGCAGTCGCTTCGTAAGCGAGAGGTCGGGGGTTCAAGTCCCTCCGCCGGCACCACCATCCCGTCACCGGGGAATCGCCATGCGGCTCATCGTCGGCATATCGGGCGCGAGCGGTGTCGTCTACGGCATCCGCCTGCTGGAAGTCCTGGCGGCGCAGCCGCAGGTGGAAACCCACCTGGTCATCAGCCAGGGCGGCAAGCTCAACATCGCGCTGGAGACCGGCCTGGACCTGAAGCGGGTGGAGAAGCTCGCCCAGGTCGTGCACAGCGACCTGAACCTCGCCGCCAGCATTGCCAGCGGCTCGTTCCGCACCGACGGCATGATCGTCGCGCCCTGCTCGATGAAGACGCTGTCGGGCATCGTCCATTCCTATGCCGACACGCTGATGATCCGCGCCGCCGACGTGGTCCTCAAGGAGCGCCGCCGCCTGGTGCTGGTGCCGCGGGAATCGCCGCTGCACGAGGGCCATTGCCGGCTGCTGCACGAGGCGAGCCGCATGGGCGCCATCATCGCGCCGCCGATGCCGGCGTTCTACGCCGCGCCGAAGTCGGTGGACGACCTGGTGAACCACACGGTGGGGCGGCTGCTGGACCTGTTCGGCATCGACAGCGGCATCGTCCGTCGCTGGAACGGGCCCGCGGCCAGGCGCGCGCGCGGCACCAGGCGCCCGCGATGAATCGGCGATGAGCCCGCGATGAACCCTCGATGAACGATCGCGCCGCCGTCGCGCAGCTGCTCGCCAGCCACCACGCGCTGACGCTGGCCACCTGCCACGATGGCCAGCCCTGGGCGGCGGCCGTGTTCTATGCCAGCGACGAGGCCCTGCGGCTGTACTTCGTCTCCGACCGGCGTACCCGCCACGCGCGGGACATGGCCGCCAATCCGCGCGTGGCGGCGGCGATCAACGCCGACCCCGACAACTGGCACGATGTGCGCGGCCTGCAGATCGAGGGCGACGCGGCATGCGTGGCGCCGGCGGGCCGTGCCGCGGCGCTGGCGCTCTACCTCGACAAGTTTCCAAGCGTGAAGGCGCTGTTCGAGCAGCCGCGCTCGGCCGACGAGCAGCTCATCGCCTCGCGACTGAAGAACACCGACTTCTGGTGCCTCACGCCGCGCAGCATCCGCCTGATCGACAATGCGCGCGGCTTCGGCTTCCGCATCGAGCTGCGCGAGCCCGCGGCGGGCGCCCCGCCTCAGTAGGCATCGCCGCTCGAGTAGGGCGGCAGCTGCCCCAGGTGGATGCCGCTGTCGACGATCAGCGTCTCGCCGGTGATCAGCTCGGCATCCGTGAGGAACCACACCAGCACGCGGGCGATGTCTTCCGCGGTCGCCACCTTCTTCAGTGGCAGCGCCTGGCTCTGGGCGCTGAGCATGGCCTGGTACTGCTCCTCGCCCATGCCTCCCTTCAGCCAGCGGGTCTGGATCATGCCCGGGACCACGGCATTGATGCGGATCTCGGGCGCCAGCACATGGGCCAGCGACTTCGTCATCATGTTCAGCGCTGCCTTGGAGGCGGCGTAGGGGATGGAGGAGGCGATGCCGGTCACGCCGCCGATGGAGGAATCGTTGACGATGGCGCCGGCGCCCTGCTTCTTCATGTAGGGGGTGACGGCCCGCACCATCTGGTAGGCACCGACGACGTTCACCGCGTAGATGTCGAGGAAGTCCTGCTTGCTGACGCCGTTGAGCTTCGGGTACGGATTGAACTTGGTGCGGGCGGCATTGTTGATGAGGTAGTCGATGCGTCCCCAGCGCTCGGCCGCGGCACGCGCCATGCCCTGGCAGGCGTCGTCATCGGCCACGTCGGCCTGGAAGACGATGACCTCGGCGCCCCGTTCGCGGCAGGCTGCGGCCGTTTCCTCGGCCTCGGCCTGGCTGCGCGTGTAGTTGACGACGACGTTGCAGCCGCGTTCGGCCAGCAGGATGGCGGCGGCGGCGCCCACACCCGTGGCGGAACCGGTGACGATGGCGACTTTGCGGGCGGCCATGGGCGACTCCCCGGAATGAAAATGAACACGTGGAGGCCGGATGATACGTGGGCCGGTGGCAAATGCTATGGTGTGGCGGGCTGGCGGGCCGTCCGGTTCCGGCAGCCGAACCAGGCATCACGAGAAGGAAATCCGGCCGATGGCATACCAGGACATGCGTGAATTCCTCGCCCAGCTCGAGGAGGCGGGCCAGCTCCGGCGCATCAGCGTGCCGTTCAATGTCGAGCGTGGGCGCAACGAGCTGCAGGCGCTGATGCGTCACCTCGCCGAGACCGATGGCCCGGCGCTGGTGCTCGACAAGCTCGAGGGCTACAACACGCCGGGCGTGCCGCTGGTGTTCAATCCCTACGGCACCCGCGAGCGCACCGCCATGATCCTCGGCACCCGCGACCCGCTGGAGGCCAAGCTGCGGCACGTCAGGGTATTGCAGGAACCGTCGGGCTGGATCAAGCCGAAGCTGGTCGATCGCGCCAGGGCCCCGTGCAAGGAGGTGGTCATCCCGCGCGAGAAGGTATCCGTCGACCAGCACATCCCGCACGTGTTCTTCGGCCGCGAGGGCTCCTCTTATATAACGGGCGGCGTGGTGGTGACCAAAGACCCGGAAACCGGCGTGCGCAACGTCGGCGCCTACCGTGTCACCAGCTTCTGGAACAGCGAGCATCCGCAGGGTGGCCGCTACAGCGAAGAGCAGATGAAGAAGCAGCTGTCCTTGTTCGCCTTCTGGAACCCGCCGATGAACCACATCGGCCTGCACCTGGCGAAGGCGCAGAAGCTGGGCCGGCCGCTGGAACTGGCCATCGCCTGCCAGGTGGATCCGGCGCTGCACCTGGCCTGCGCCACCGGCATCCCCTTCGGCATGGACGAGTACGATTACGCCGGCGGTCTGCGCGGCAGCCCGGTGGAGCTGGTGAAATGCGAGAGCGTGGACCTCGAGGTGCCGGCGACCGCCGAGTACATCATCGAGGGCGTGTTCCGGCCCGATGTGCCCAGCGACATCATCGGCTGGCACTCCAACTCCGTCGGCTACTACGACAAGCACCAGATCTTCCCGATCTTCGACATCACCACCATCACCCACCGCAAGGACCCGCTGTGGTACGGCACCATCGAGATGATGCCGCCGTTCGACCACAACTACATGGCGCTGATGCCGGTGGAGGGCGAGCTGCTGGCGGACCTGCAGCGCAAGATCCCCGAGGTCAAGGATGCGGTGGTGACGCCGAACATGACCTACATCGTGCAGCTCGCCGTCGACGGCGCCAGCAAGCCGCACCCGGAGTTCGGCAAGTACGTGCTGCACGCCGCCTGGGGCGCCGCCGGCCGCTGGCCCCGCACCGCCAAGCTGCTGGTGGTGGTCGGCCCCGACGTGAACCCCTACGACCTGCAGGCCGTGGAGTGGGCCATCCTCACCCGTGTGCAGCCCTACAGCGACGTCATCATCAACCGCAGCGGCCAGGCCATGGTGCTCGACCCCTCGGCGCCCAAGGGCCCGCAGGGTTTCCCCACCACCTCCGAGCAGATGGGCATCGACGCCACCATCAAGGTGCCCGAGCGCTTCAGCGACTACGCCGAGGTCAGCCAGGCCGATCCCGAACAGGTGCGCCGCGTCGCCCGCAAGCTCGCCGGGGTGCTGTAATTGAAGGTGCCGGTGTTACGGTTTCGGCAAGCCGGCCACCTGGACCATAATTCCGCCCGATGAACACCGCCTGCGTCTTCGGCCTCGGCGCCATCGGCAGCTATCTCGCGGCACGCCTCGCGCTGTCCGGCGTGCGGGTCACCGCCATCACCCGCGGAGCCACCCTCGAGGCAGTGCGTGCCCGCGGCCTGGTGCTGGTGGAGCGCGGCCGGCGCGAGACGGTGCAGCTGCGTGCCGTGGCGAGTCCGCAGGAAGCCGGCCAGCAGGAAGTGGTGTTCCTGACCGTCAAGGCCAACGACCTGCCCGTGGTCGCATCGCAGTTCCGCCCGCTGCTCGGGCCGGCCACGGCCGTGGTCACCGTCGGCAACGGTTTCCCCTGGTGGTATTTCTTCCGCGCCACGCCGGGCGGCATCAACCCGACGCTGACCTCGGTGGATCCGCGCGGATCGCTCTGGCGCCTGGTCGGGCCCGAGCATGCCATCGGCTGCGTGGTCTATCCCGCGGTGCGCGTGGCCGAGCCCGGCGTGGTCGAGCACATCTACGGCAACCGCTTTTCGCTCGGCGAGCCCGACGGCTCGCTCTCGACCCGCGTCCGCGCCATCGCCGCCATGCTCTCGGCCGCGGCCCTCGAGGCACCGGTGCGCCAGGACATCCGCACCGAGATCTGGACCAAGCTCACCCTCAACGCCGCCTACAATCCGGTCAGCCTGCTCACCGGCGCCACGCTCGGCCAGATGCTCGATGACCTGGCCACCGCCGGCACGCTCGAGGCGCTGATGCAGGAGGCCATCGGCGTGGCAGACGAGGTCGATGCCGTCGCGGTCGTGGTTGAGGCAGAATAGAATCCGGTTGCCGCCCGCGCCGATGGCCAGGCTGTCGGGCTTGAGCCAGCCCGCGATCGTGAAGGAGCGCAGGCCGCGCAAGTCGTCCACGACACCGGTCTCGGCCCATCCCCACGGCGCGCCGTCGGGGAAGCGGAAACCGCCGGCGTCAGTCCGTTTCGCGGTGCCGCTGAGCCGGAGCGCGTGTGTCTCGTCCTTGGGGAAGCCCAGGCGCAGCAGCGGCTCGGACGGGTCGCGGTCGACCGCCACCTCGCGGACCGCCGTGGCGCTTCCGCGGTGCGCGTCCGTCACCGTGAGCGTCACCACGTAGAGGCCGGGCTTGGCGAAGACGTGCGTGGGCGCGCGTTCGGCGCTGACCGAGCCGTCCCCGAAGTCCCAGCGTGCCTCGAGTCCGGCGGGCGCGGAAAAGCGGATGGGGAGAGGCGCGCGGCCCGCGGCCGGCGCGGCGTCGATGGCGGCGTCGGGGCGCAGTGGTTCGCCAGCCGCGTAGGGGACGAAGCGGTACACCATGTTGGCCTGCGGTGGGGCGAAGTCCCAGGCGCCCGGCGGAGCGGTCCCGAGTGGCGAGATCGTCATCTCCCAGGGGTCGATGCGGTCGACCTTGTATGGGCGGTCGCCTGCGAGGTCGAGCGCCTGCGGTTGCTTCGACCGCGCGTAAAGCAGGTAGTATTCTCCGGGCTTCGCGAGCAGGAACCGGCCCTTGTCGTCGCCCGTCGGCTGGAGGTCGTGAAACGGCGGGGCCTTGGCCATGAAGTCCTTGAGCCACTGGATGCGCCCGGCGCTCTTGCCGTGCAGCGCGCCGCCCTTGGACCACCAGAGGATGTCCTCGGGATGCAGGTAGGTCTCGCCATGGCCGACGTAGCAGCCGCCCAGCGTGCCGAGCCAGAAGCGCTGCGTCATCTCGCGGGGCGTCAGGTTGCCCCAGCCCTGCGGCACGTCGCCCTCGTACTTGCACTCGTCATAGATCACCGGTTTCCCGAACTGCGCCCGGAAACGGATGCCGGCGTTCATGTCCGAGATCTGCAGGCTGGCGTGGGTGACCCAGGGCCGGGTGTGGTCGTAGAAGCCGCGGCAGTTGTGGATCGAGCGCAGGCGCTGGAAGGAATCCTCGCTCGCCAGGATCTGGAAGAAGCGGTCCCAGTCTTCCATGGTCTTGTTGCCCCGGTGGCCCTTCATGGCGCCGGGCGCCATCAGGTCGTATTCGTTGGCCAGCGACCACCAGACGTTTCGGAAGGCGGACAGGCGCGCGATGCAATAGCGGAGATAGCGATCATCCTGTTCCTTGAGCATTTCGGAGAAACCCCAGCGGTCGTAGGGGTGCCAGAGGATGATGTCCGCCTCGATGCCGAGTTTCTGGAGATCGAGGATGCGGCCCTCGAATTGCCGCCAGAAGGCGGGGTCGGGCCGGTCGAAGTCGAATGTCCGGTCCGGCCGGCGCGAAAACGGGAAGAGCGGCGGCTCATTCGTGTTGTAGGCGTAGCTCTTGGGGAATACGCAGAAACGGATCTTGTTGAAGGGCGCGCCGGCCAGCGTCCGGAGCGTCTGCTCTTGGAGCGCATCGGGCTGGTGTGTCCACGCGTAGCAAGTCGTCCCGAATTGGTGATACGGCGATCCATCGGCGTATCGCAGGCAGGAGGTCTTGAAAACCTGGACCGGGCCGTGGTTGGTTCCTGCCGGGGCGACCGCCGTGAGCTTTCCGCTCCGCCCGTCCAGCTCTGGGCGATTGCTGCCCGTGACGTAGCGCCACTCGCCCTCCTCGGGCGGGCTGAACCGGATGCGGTACTTGTCGCCGCCGTCCCAGAAACCGGGGACGATGATCTGGCGATCGCCCCGCTCGAAAGTCGCGGTCAAGCGGACTTCGACGTATGGGTTCCCTTTCGCCGGGCCGTCCAGAGCCATATCCCACAGGCCCCATCGTTCGACGTGCGGGGTGTTATCGCCTATCGCGCGCGCGGCTAACAGAAGCAATAGGATGCCAATGGCGGGCGCCAGTTGGCGGTTCTCGTCAGGCATCCGATTTGCCATGGTCACGATCGTGAGAGGATTCTAGGCCCGATTCTTCCTTTATTAGGGCGACATCCCGCGGTGTTGTGCCGAAGTTGGTTACAGCCCGAACTCTTTCAGCTTGGGCTCGATGGCCTTGGCCCAGCGCTCGTAGCCCTCCTCGTTGAGGTGGAGGAGGTCGGGCATGATCTCCTTCGATAGCGTCCCGTCCTGCTCGAGGAAGACGCCGGAGAGATCCATGTAGTGGACGCGTTCGCCGTCGGCGAGGCGTCGGATGCGCTGGTTGATCGCCACGTTGTTGAGGCGCTTGAGGTCCCAGGGCGTCTCGCCTCGGGGGAAGATGCCCAGCAGGAGGATCTTGGTCTCCGGCGTCTTTTCCTTCAGGATGTCGAGGATCTGCGTGACGCCGGATGCGACCTGCGCGGGGTCCTGATCGAAATGCCCGGTGTTGTTGGTGCCGATCATGACGACGGCGGCCTTGGGTTTCACGTTGTTCCACTGGCCGTGTGTCAGCCGCCAGATGACGTGCTCGGTGCGGTCGCCGCCGATGCCCAGGTTGATGGCCTTGCGCCCGGCGTAGTACTTATCCCAGACGGCCTTGCCCTTGCCCTCCCAGCCCTGCGTGATCGAGTCGCCGATGAACGCTAGGTCGTAGCCCCCCTTCTTCGCGTTCTGGGTCAATTGCGCGTCGCGCTCCTTCCATTTGGGCTCGTCGCCGCGGGTGCTGGGGATGACCGCGGTGTCGACGTCATAGAAGTCGCGGAGATCGGCCCAGCGTTTTTGGAGGCCGGCGAGGATCGCCGCATGGGCGGGGTCCTCGTGCAGGCTGCGCATCTCCATCGGATCCTGGGCGAGGTCGAAGAGTTGCCACTCCCGCGTCCTCGGGAACCACATGAGCTTGAATCGGTCGGTGCGGATGCCGTCGTGAATCGGGACGTTGTGGACCGCCGCGTTCTCATAATAGGCGTAGTAGATCGCGTCCCTCCAGTCGGTCGGGGCGGTGCCGCCGGCCCGAAGGGCCGGCACGAGGCTGCGGCCCTGGATGTCCGCGGGGATCGGGGCGCCCGCCATCTCCAGAAAGGTGGGCGCGTAATCGATGTTCTGGATGAGCGTGGTCGAGCGGGTGCCGGGGGGCACGACGCCGGGCCAGCGGATGAGGAAGGGCATCTTGAGGGATTCCTCGAAGATCCAGCGCTTGTCGTACCAGCCGTGCTCGCCCAGGTAGAAGCCCTGGTCGGAGGAGTAGATGACGACGGTATTTTTCGTTAGGCCGGAGGAATCGAGGTATTCGAGGACGCGCCCCACGTTCTCGTCGACGGCGGCGATGCATTTCAGGTAATCGGTGATGTAGCGCTGGTACTTCCACCGGACGATGGCATTCTCATCCATCTGGCCCGATTTCATCTTCTCGAGGAAGGCCTGATTCAGGGGCTCGTAATGGGCATCCCAGGCCTTCTTCTGCGCCTCGGTCATCCGCTTGTACTCCCCGTTGGGCATGCCGGTCGCGAAGTGGTTGGTATAGAGGTTCTCGCCATGGAATTTCATGTCGTGCTGCCAGTGCATGTGGCGCGCGATGGACATCTCGTTCTCCTTGAGCAGCGCGCTGCGGCCGGAATAGTCGTCGAACAGGGTCTCTGGCTCGGGGACGGGCTTGTCCTTGAACAGGTCGAAGTGGCGTTCCGCGGGTGCCCAGTTGCGATGGGGGGCCTTGTGCTGGCACATCAGGAGGAACGGCTTACTCTTGTCGCGTTTCTCGAGCCATTCGACGGCGCGGTCGGTGATGATGTCGGTGCAGTAGCCCTCGTAATGCTTCTTGCCGCCGCCCATCTGGAGGAAATCGGGGTTGTAGTAATTCCCCTGATCCGGGAGGACCTCCCAGTAGTCGAAGCCGGTCGGATCGGTGCCGAGATGCCATTTGCCGATGATGGCGGTCTGGTATCCGGAGGCCTGGAGCATCTTGGGGAAGGTGGGTTGGCCGCCGTCGAACTTATCGCCGTTTCGCCGGAATCCGTTGATGTGGCTGTGTTTTCCGGTGAGGATGCAGGCGCGCGAGGGGCCACAGATGGAATTGGCGCAGAAGGAGTTCAGGTAGATGGAGCCCTCTTTGGCGAGGCGGTCGATCTGCGGCGTCGAGTTGATTTTGGAGCCGTAGGCGCCGATGGCCTGGACCGCGTGGTCGTCGGAGAAGATGAAGACGATATTGGGACGCTCGGCGCGGCAGAGCGCGAGCGTGGCGAGCAGACAAGCGAGGAGGGCACGGAATCGATTCATGGCGCCCATTAAAGGGCACGTCGCCGAAGGTGGAAGCACGGAATGTCCGGGTCGCGTCGGCCGAGGATCGTTCCGGGCATCGGGTCTATCGGGCCGGCTTCACCGCGTCTTCCCATCTGCCTAGCAGGGCCTTGAGGCGAGCGGCGTCGGCGGGGCGGTCGCCGAGGAGGTTCTGGGATTCGCCGAGATCGGCGGCGATATCGAAGAGGAATTCTTCGGTCTTCGGGCCGTCGGTGCGCGAGACGTATTTGATGTCGCCGTCGCGCACGGCGCGCCAGGTGCGGTCGCCTCGCCTTCCCCGCCAAAACAGCGGGCGGCGCGGCGGGGGATCTCCGGAGGCGACATAGCGGAGGATATCGATGCCGTCGAACGGCCGGGCTGCGGCGGGCGCTGCCCCGGCGATCCGCGCGAAGGAAGCCGTGAGATCGAACAGGAGCGCGGGATGGGGGCACGTGATGCCTGCGGGGATTTGGCCGGGCCATCGCACGATGCAGGGCACGCGTATCCCGCCCTCGAATGTCGTGCCTTGCTGGTCGCGGAGACCGCAGGGCAGAGAGCTCTTGGTGCCGCCGTTGTCGCTTGCGAAAATCGCGCGTGCGTTCTGGCCCTGTGGGGTTGCGACGAGGGCATCGAGGATCTTGCCGATGGCCGCGTCCATGCTTTCGACCATGGCGGCATAGACATCGGGTGGGGATTGGCCCTGTTTCCAGCGGATGGAGCCTGCGGGGAGGGGTTCGGGGCTGTCTTCGCCAGGAGCCTGATAGGGGAAGTGGGGCGCGGTGAAGGGGACGTAGAGAAATAGGGGCTGGTCACCTTTGCGTTCGCGGAGCCAGCGGGCGCACTCCTCCGCGATGGTCTCGGTGAAATAGCCTGGCCGGGTGAGGGGGGCGCCATTGAGCCGCAGCATCGCTTCGCGCGTCGAGGGGTCCTCGAAGTGATGGAAGTAGTCCATGGCCCCGCCGAGCGCATAGAGAGCGTGATCGAAACCGTGGCGGTTGGGTGAGAACTTGTCCTCGTAGCCGAGGTGCCATTTGCCAATGAGCGCCGTGGCGTAGCCGGCATCCTTGAGCATCCGGGCGATGGAGACCTCCTCGGGCGGTAGGCCGAGCTCCTGCCGTTCGGCGAGGCGGATGGCATCGTCGTAGCGCCCGACGCCGCCCAGCCCGATGGCGCATTCGAGTCCCCCGATGCGCTGCTGGTAGCGCCCGGTCAAGAGCGCGGCTCGCGTGGGTGAGCACTCGGGTCCGTTGGAATAGCACTCCGAGAACCGGGTTCCCTCCGCCGCCATGCGGTCGATGTGCGGGGTGCGGATGCCCTTGGCCCCGTAGCAGCCGACGTCACCCCAGCCAAGGTCGTCGGCGAGGAAGAAGACGATGCTTGGCTTATGGGCGGGCGATGCGGCGGTGGAGAGGGAGGGGGCAAGGGCGATCATGGGCAGGAGGCAGATCGGGCGCATGGGTCAAGAGTAGTGCGGTGGGCGGGGCCCACTCAATGTTGTTCTCCCGGCTCCGCCGGACGGGAAAGCGGCGTCGCCGCCGCGCTCTGCCGCCGCACTCCAAAAAAGATCAAGCGCCGACCCGAAGTACCGTCCCTTCGGGCGGATCGATCACAGAGTTTGTGATCGATCCGGGCTAGGCGCAATACTGTTCATTTAGCGTTTCCTCGAAGGATTACCCGAGGGGTCCGTCGTCTGGTTGGACCACGGGATCTGCGGATGGGGTAGCCGGACATTTTTCG
>JAANMY010003328.1_pt1 | contig 13470 bp, 10 predicted proteins | sample 7279691 | NCBI WGS metagenome assembly JAANMY01 (sample SAMN14094543, study PRJNA606508) | bioreactor metagenome | isolation source: A lab-scale SPAN reactor treating ammonium-rich wastewater day 388 | place: Ireland: Galway | collected 2018-02-07
AAAAATGAAAGCAATTCACAACATACCATCTGATCTACTGGCATCAGAGAAAGTTGTGTCATATCTCAAAGATACTCAAAAATGAAAGCAATTCACAACAAGGGATAGCTCCTGCCAAATATACTCCTGGTTGTGTCATATCTCAAAGATACTCAAAAATGAAAGCAATTCACAACGGCGTTAATCTCGGCAAAAATCACCAATTTGTTGTGTCATATCTCAAAGATACTCAAAAATGAAAGCAATTCACAACCGTATTTTCATAAGCTATTAGATCCTTTGCGTTGTGTCATATCTCAAAGATACTCAAAAATGAAAGCAATTCACAACTGTCAGAGAGACATAACTTAATTAACCTTGGTTGTGTCATATCTCAAAGATACTCAAAAATGAAAGCAATTCACAACTCAACGACACGATTAAACTAATCGAAGAAGGTTGTGTCATATCTCAAAGATACTCAAAAATGAAATCTAGCTTGGCAATTAGCGTTGGCGATTCGGCGAAGCCAAAGCAATTCAAAACTTAGCCGATCAATTCACAATTGACTATTGACTGATTCATAAAATAAGCTCTTGCATTACGTGATAAATATAAAATCAGAAAATTAAAAACAACTGAAAAGATTTAGCAATAAATAAAAATAGCAAGTCAAAACTGTTTTTAAAGCAATAAAATAATAAATAGGTATCACTTATCGTTAAAGGATCAAAACACTTTGGTATGCCATAAAAATACTTTGTTTAAAAATGCGTTACAATGATGAAAATAAAATCAGCCAGCCAGCTCACAGATGAGCAGTTTAAAGATATGGTGCTTCTTATACTTTCAGAGCTGCTCAATCTCCATCACAAAACTAATCATACTCACCCTGAATATTATGACAGTGCAGATGTAAAGCAGCTGCTCAAGATCAGTGACCGCACTTTGCAGAGGCTGAGAAATTCAGGTGAGATACCGCATATCAAGATCGGAGGGAAAATATACTATCCAAAATCATTTTTCACTGAAAAATCAAAAAATCACCTTAAAGAGTAATTCAGCAGGAGGTTCAACCGGTATATAATACAGCCTGAATTCTATTGAGGCTGTATCATACAATTCCAATAGATTAAACATTTTTCGTCCATCCGACTAAGAAATATAGATCAGAACAATTATAAGTTGATGATTACAATTCTTATTCAAAATACCCCGTATCAAGAATTTATTCTGAAGCCATCAAATGATTTCTAAAATACATCCATACTCTGCTCATTTGTTGAGTGGAGCGTTCTTGCGTACTCAAACATTCTTAAGAATTTAAAAAATTAGTGAACATAGCGTTACCATAAATCCTCTTAAGTTTCCACTATCAACTAATCCACCTTCGGAAAAAGGATGTTTTTTCCGAAGAATACCCGCATCATTCCCGAAGAACACCCGAAACAACAACTACTAAGCCAGACAAAATAAGTCAGTCAAAGCCAAATACAGCCAAAACTTTTCCGGCAGTTACAAAACACCATTTTCTGTGCTACCTTCGTTTCACTAATCATAAAAAACATAAAAAAATGGCAAGAATAACAAAAGGAATCCTTGGAGGATTTTCAGGAAAAGTAGGAACTATCGTAGGAGCCAACTGGCGCGGCCAGGACATTATCCGGAGCATCCCAAAACCCAGCAGCAGACCGCCGAGCGAAAAACAGCTTTTGCAGCAGAACAAATTCAAACTGGTCATCAGTTTTCTGCAGCCGCTGAGAAACATTCAGTCCAGATATTTCGGGTCGGGGAGTGGTTCTAAATCCAGAGTCAATATGGCGGCTTCGTACACCATTAATGAAGCCTTACAGGTAACGGCAGATGTTCCTTCTCTGGTGTACAACAAAATTCTGATTACCAAAGGTGATCTTACCGGTTTTCAGAATGTGACCGCTTCAGCGCAGTCCGGCAACCAGATCAGCCTGAGTTGGGAAGACAATTCTTTACAGGGAAATGCTTCTTCAACCGACAGCATCAGCATCGTCTGTTATTGCGAAGAACTTGGCAGATTTGAAATTTTTGAATCGGTGGCGTTGCGTCCGGATCTCAATGCAAATGTCACACTTCCGGCTGACTGCAACGGCAAAGCGATGGAAGTGTATGCATTCATTAGCAACGAAATGCAGACTTCAGCATCCACGAGTTTCTATCTCGGACAAATTCAGATAGTTTAAACTTAAAAAGAATTCACTCGAAAGGGTGAATTTTTTGTTGTTTACGGTTTGCCGTAAAGGTTGGAATTGGTTTTTTGGTTATATTTGAAAAGTAATAATGTAAAGAAACTAAATGGCAAAAACCGACACATCAACTTTTGAACAAAAACTATTTAAATCTGCTGATAAATTACGTAAAAACATAGACGCAGCAGAATATAAGCACGTAGTTCTAGGGTTGATTTTTTTAAAATATATATCTGAATCCTTTACAGAAAAATACGAACAACTTCAAAAAGATGAATATTCTGATCCCGAAGACAGAGATGAATACATTGCATCTAATATATTCTTTGTTCCAAAAGAAGCACGTTGGAGTCATATACACGCCAACGCCAAATTGCCAACCATAGGACAAACCATAGACGAGGCAATGCAAGCCATAGAAAGGGAGAATAAAGAACTGAAAAATGTTCTTCCACAAGTATATGGCAAAGCCAATTTGGACAAAACTTCTCTTGGCGAATTGATAGACCTTATTTCTAATACCGATTTACAAGTAGAAAACCATAATTCTAAAGACCTTTTTGGTAGGGTTTACGAATATTTTTTGGGTGAATTTGCCAATGCAGAAGGTAAAAAAGGCGGACAATTCTATACGCCAAAAGCCATTGTAAAGCTAATGGTAGAAATGATAGAACCCTATAAAGGCAGAGTCTATGACCCAGCCAGTGGAAGTGGTGGTATGTTTGTGATGAGTGAAAAATTTGTGTTGGAACACCGTGGTAGAATTAATGATATAACCGTTTACGGACAAGAAAGCAACCAAACCACTTGGAAGCTCTCTAAAATGAACCTTGCCATCAGAAACATCAATTCTAAATTTGTAGCTTGGAACAGTGAAGGTTCTTTTTTGAAAGATGCTCACCCAGATTTGAAGGCAGATTACATCATAGCGAATCCACCTTTTAACCAAAGCGATTGGGGTATCGATATTTTGCAGGAAGACGGGCGTTGGAAATATGGAGTACCACCTAATGGAAATGCCAATTACGGTTGGTTGCAACATATGCTGTATCACCTTTCACCAAGAGGCGTTATGGCAACGGTTCTTAGTAATGGTTCTCTCAGTTCTAATACTTCTGGTGAGGGCGAGATTAGAAAAAATATGATTCTTGCAGATTTGGTAGAATGTATTGTGGCTTTACCAAAGCAATTGTTTTACAATACAGGAATACCAGCGTGTATTTGGATTATGCGACGAGACAAAAACCACCATAACCGTGAAGTTCTTTTTATAGATGCCAGTGAAATGGGCTATATGAAAGACCGTGTACATAGAGATTTAGCAGATGAGGATATTGATTTAATTACCGAAACCTACCATAATTGGCGTAAAAATTCCCCTCTTGAGAGGGGTGCCGAAGGCGGGGTGTGCTACCAAGATATAAAAGGCTTTTGCAAAAGTGCCACGTTAGAAGAAATAGAAAAACACGGCTATGTTCTTACCCCAGGTAGATATGTAGGCATTACCGATACAGAAGATGACGGAATCCCTTTTGAAGAAAAAATGCAGTTGCTTACCACCACTTTAAAACAACAAATGGACAAAGAAGCCGAGCTGAATGCCGAAATTGAAAAACAATTGGCTAAAATTGGGTTTGTATTACAATAGTTTCATTAAAAAACATAACCATTATGAACTATGATATTAAAATTAAAGGCAATAAAAACGATGACGGTTCTATAGAATTTGACCGTCTGAGTTCGTTGGCAGATACTACTAAAGAAATTGCAACTAAAGCTCTTATGCTACAGTTAAGAGGTTATAGTGATGTGAAGCCCGATGCTAAAATAAAAAAAGCTCTTGAAATAAGATTAGAAAGTCTGACCGGTAATAAAAAAGATGGTACTTCTATGACTATAGATTGTGACCATTTTTCTGAAACCATTAAAAGAGTTCAGTTAGATTTTTTTAAACCTAAAGAGCAGTTACTTCAAGCAACTCCTATGTCTCTTGTAATACAATCTTTTCACAACGCTTTAAGTGATAATAGAAGCGAAACCGATATAGATAAACCTTTGCTAAAATCTCTATTAAAATTTAAAAAGAACTTTATTAGCAATGAAGAGGTTTTTTATTTAGCCAATAGAGGTACAGTTCCAGAATTAGAACTTACCAAAGAAGACTTTAAAAAAATCAGCCTGCTGGAAGACAGCATACCAGAACCTACTAACGAAATTGTAAACGGTAAATTAGACGAAATAAAAGTATCTAAAGGAAAATTAGGGTTACAAACTACACAAGGTATAGTAACATTAATTGCAAAAAATGATACCACTTTAAATAACATTCTACAATTTGTAGGCAAAGAAATTACTATATCTGGACTAGCACATTACAAAGCAAACGGGCAACTAAGTTTTATTGAAGTAGTAGATTATAGTGAGCCTAAAACATCTGATTTGTATTTCTCTAGAAAACCTAATGCAATGAATGCTGAGCAACAATTACTTTTCCAAATAAAAGAAGGGAAGGGAAAAAATTCTTTGGGTGCACTGGAAAGTTTAATGGGACTAATGAAAGATGATATATCAGAAGAAGAGTTTAATGAAATGCTAAAAGATAGCCACAGATGAAAAATATTGTAATAGACACCTGTGTTATTATACACATCATTAGACAATCTGAGACCGGGAAAAATTGTATAGAATTATTAAAAGAATATGACACCAACCCTAATATTGTGATTTCTACGGTTACAAAAGGAGAACTAGAATCTTTTGCAAAGCAACAGAATTGGGGAGCATCTAAACTTACGGCATTGAATAATTTTCTAAACCTAGTAACTTACATAGATATAGAAAATGCAGATGCAAAATTACTAGAAAGTTATGCAAATATTGATGCTTATTCTAAACGTAAAATTCCTGCACCAAATGGAGAATTAAAGCAAGGTTCTTCTTGTAAAATGGGCAAAAATGATTTATGGATAGCTGCATCTGCACACGCCATAGATGCACCATTGCTTACAGCCGATGGAGATTTTGACCATCTTAACGATAATTTCTTGACGATAAAGAAAGTAGTATGATAAATGAAAGTAATATGCCTAAAGAATGGATAGAAAAGACTTTGGGAGAAGTTGTTGAACGAATAACAAAAGGTACTACTCCTAAAACTTTTTCAGTTAATGAAAATGATGTAAACTATATCAAATCCGATGCTTTAAATTATGGAGGTTTTTTAGATAAAAATAAATTTGTAAAAATCACTCAAGAAGTTAATGATGAACTGAAAAGATCTCAATTAAATATTGATGATGTTTTATTGTCAATGGCAGGAGAATATTTAGGGAAAACAGGTTTAGTAAAAGACGAACATTTACCTGCAAATACAAATCAAGCAGTTGCAATTATTACAGTTGATAAAAATATTATTTATCCTATATTCTTATGGTATAATTTGAGAGATACAAATACAGTAAAATATTTCAAATCAATTCCCAGCCAATCAGCTCAACCTAATATCAATTTTCAAGAGATTAAAACTTTATCTATAAAGATACCACCAATACCCGAACAAAAATCCATCGCAGCAATACTAACTTCTTTTGATGAAAAAATAGAATTGTTACAAGCCCAAAACAAAACTTTAGAAGAATTGGCACAAACGATTTTTACCGAATGGTTTGGGAAATATGAAATGGGAGATGAGTTGCCAGAGGGTTGGAGAGAAGGAAAGCTTGGGGATGAATTTGATATAACTATTGGAAGAACACCTCCAAGAATTGAACAAGAATGGTTTTCAGATACACCAACTGGTAAAAAATGGATTTCAATAAAAGATATGGGTAATTCCGGAGTTTTCATTTTTGATACCTCCGAATATTTAACTGATGAAGCAATTTCAAAATTTAATATTCCTATTATTCCTGAAAATACAACTTTACTGAGTTTTAAAATGACAGTAGGTAAATTAGCTATTACTACCGAAGAAATGCTTTCTAATGAAGCAATTGCACATTTGAAAATTAAAAGAGATTCTTATCTAACATCTGAATATATTTATTTGTATTTACAAAATCTAGATTTCAATTCTTTAGGTAGTACGTCATCAATAGTTACAGCAATTAATTCTACAATCATAAAAAAATTAGATTTTGTAATTCCTCAAGAAAACATCCTTAAAGACTTTCAAGAAATAATTCATCCTATATTTGATAAAATCAAAACTAATACTGAACAAATTCAAACCCTCACCAAAACCAGAGATGAGTTGTTACCAAAACTGATGAGTGGTGAGATAAGGGTAAAAATGTAAATGTATGTTAGAAGAAGCAAAAGAATATAGCAAAGAGCTATTGGAAGATACTAAAGAAGTTGTTCTTGAGAGATTTTTCAGTCCAATGTATTTTTATTTTATCTTATCTTGGATCATTTATAATTGGACATTTATATATAGTTTCCTTTTTGTGGAAAGTAAAGAACTAAAAAAATTAAAAGTTGACTATCTTTTGAGCTTCTATCCTGTGAACTCTTTTTCTAATATAGCTCTGAATGTTTGGTATGTGTTTTTAGGACCTGCAATTTCTACATTTTTATTTATATGGTGTTTTTCAATTTTATCTGAATTGTCCTATAAAAGATTTGAACAATATAAAACAAATAAAAGAACAATAAAAAGATTGTTAGATTATGAAGAAAAAGTAAAAATAGCTAAAGAGGAAAGAGAGATTAGAGACCAAGAGTCAGATTTACCAACTATTATATATAATGACAATAAAGATTTTAATGAATGGTTAGATTCTAGCCAAGAAAATGTAATGGTAGGCTCTCTTTCCTATTCACCTAGTGAAGTTTTGTACAATACCGATTATCAAAGCTATAAAGAAGCTTTAGAAGAATATAATAATCAAGTAAAACAAGAAGAAAATAACGACCAAGAAAACTAATAAAAATTATGGCAGTAGAAGTAACAGGCAAACAGATTGCGAGTGATAAAATAACGATAAAAGATGTTTTTGGAGAAGATATGTGGTTTTGCATACCAGATTATCAAAGACCTTATGTTTGGGGAGAAGACCAAATCAGTACTTTGTTAGATGATGTTTCGCACGCAGCAGTTAATACACCAGATAGTCAATATTTCTTAGGTTCATTGGTATTACATTGTCAGCCAAAAAACTTTAATGGTACTACTTACCAAGAAAACAGCGTTCTGGACGGGCAGCAACGTCTTACTACATTATATATTCTACAAGCCATCATCAGAGATGTAACCACGGTAGAAACCAGAAAAAAAACGTGTGCAAAAGCCATTTTCCAGGAAGGAAATCCAGATGATGGTGTGCCTGAGCGTTTACGCATTGAGTTTGCGATTCGTAAAGAAGTAGAAGTTTTTATAAACAATTTTATAAAAAAAGAAGGAGGCACACAAAAAACTGAGGAGTTGCAAAACTTAGCCAATACTTCAGAAAACGTGTCTATAAGAAATATGGCAAATGCCATTCTTATCATTAATAAATGGTTTGCCAATGAAGACAATTTGGATATTGATGTTTTATTTCCTTATTTAAGACAATATGTAATTTTAGTATATGTTGCAAGCAGCGAACTAGAAGATGCTTTTCGCCTGTTTACAGTTCTTAATGATAGAGGTATAAAATTAAGAAATAGTGATATTCTGAAAGCCCAGAATTTAAAAGAAGTAAGCACAGAGCAAAAACAAACAGAATATGCAAAATTCTGGGAAGAGCTGGAAGGAGAACTAGGGGAAGATTTCGATTTGTTTTTATCTTACATCAGAACTATTCTCGTAAAAGAAAAAGCACGAAACAATTTATTAAAAGAGTTTGAAGACAATATTTACCATCCAAAAAAATTCAATCAAAGCACTAAGAAATATGAAAGTGCAGAGCCATTATTAAAAAAAGGCGATGAAACTTTTGATTTAATTAAAGCATACAAAGTTCATTATGATGCTGTTTTCAGTGGTAATAATTATCATATCAGTAATAATTGGGCATTTGATAATTTAATCAGTATTCTCAATGATACTGCATTATCTGATATTTGGGTTCCTCCTTTATTGGTATATAGGCATTATTTTGGAGATTATAAGATTTTAGATTTTCTAAAATTGCTTGATAATAAATTTTCAGGAGATTGGATAGGAAGACAAACACCTACAACCAGAATAGAAGCAATGAATAATGTGATGAAGAGAGTAGAAGAATGTGCAAAATTAGCAGATACAACCAAAGATGAAAAACTGAATTTGCTGTTTAATGACAACGTTTTTGTTTTTAACTCTTCATTCTTTTTATCAGATTTAGATGAGAATTCTATTTATGGGAGAAGGTTTGCAAGATATATTTTAAGAAAGGTAGATTTTTTATTAGATGCACCTCTTTATTCAGAAAAAAGAAGTTCTTACAATGAAATGTCTGTAGAGCATATACTGCCTCAAAATCCAGAAGAAAACAGTCAATGGAATTTAGATTTTATGCCTGATGAAAAAGAAGTGTGGACGCATAAACTGGGCAACTTGGTACTCATTAGCAGAAGAAAAAATTCTGGGCAAGGGAGATTAGATTTTTCATTAAAAAAAGAAAAATACTTTAAATCTAGCATCGAAACATTTCCTAATTCACTCCGTGTAATACAAAAACCTGAATGGACAATTACAGAATTGAAAGATAATCATAAACAATTGATAAATAAAATAAAACAGCATTACAAAATATAGTTACTATGCTCACCGAAAACACCATAGAACAGTCATTGATTGAGCAACTTGTACAACAAGGCTACACTTATTATTATGGTGCAGACATTGCTCCTTACAGTAATAATGCACAAAGAGAAAGTTTTTCTTCTGTAATACTGGAAAATCATTTCAAAGAAAGTCTTAAAAAGCTCAATCCCGCTATTCCAGAATCTGCGAGAGTAGAAGCGTTCCAAAAGATAATCAATTTAGGAACAGAAGATATAATGGAAAACAACGAGCGTTTTCATACATATCTTACCAACGGTGTTACAGTAGAATACCAAAAAGGTGAAAATACCATAGGTATCAATGTTCGCCTACTCGATACCGAAAATATAGAGAATAATAGTTTTTGGGTAGTCAATCAATTGGTAGTAAAAGAAAACAACAACGAAAAACGATTTGATGTAGTGGTGTTCATCAATGGTTTGCCGTTGGTTTTCATAGAACTCAAAAATGCTTCAGACGAGAAAGCGACTTTGCAAAAAGCGTTTCAACAAATACAAAATTATAAAAAAGCCGTTCCTAATATTTTCTATTATAATGCACTTTGTGTAATTTCTGATGGAATAGATGCCAAAGTGTCTAGTGTTTCTGCTCCATTTTCCAGATATCTCGCTTGGAAAGCTCCTAAAGACACTACCAATACTTTACAAACCGATTTGCAAATTCTTGCTGAATATATGCTCCATAAAGATACTTTGGTAAAACTCATTCGATATTGTACGGTATTTGAGCAAGAAGAAGTAAAAAATGCCGAAGGTATTATTTCACAAATCAAAATAAAAAAAGTAGCAGCATATCACCAATATTACGCGGTACAAAAAGCGGTGGCACAAACCTTAAGAGCTACTCATTCAACGGATGGTGACAGAAAAATTGGTGTGGTTTGGCATACCCAAGGTAGTGGCAAATCGCTATCAATGGTTTTCTTTAGCGGACAGATTATTACACATCCAAAAATGGAAAATCCAACTTTAGTAATCCTTACCGATAGAAATGATTTAGACGACCAATTATTCGGTACGTTTGGAAACTGTGTAGGATTGCTTCGTCAAAAACCAGTACAGGCAGAAAGCCGAGAACACATCAAAGATTTGTTAAAAGTTTCGGGTGGTGGTGTTATTTTTACCACCATTCAGAAATTCGCGCCAGAGACAGGTAATATCTATGAAACCCTTTCGGACAGAACCAATATTGTAGTCATTGCAGATGAAGCACACCGAAGCCAGTATGGTTTCAAAGGCAGAGAAGTAGAAACAGAAGAAGGTTCGGAAATAAGATATGGCAATGCTAAATATTTAAGAGATGCTTTACCAAACGCTTCTTACATTGGTTTCACGGGAACACCTATTGAAAAAGAAGACAAATCTACACCAGCCGTTTTTGGGAAATATATTGATGTTTATGATATTAAACAAGCTGTAGATGATGGAGCTACAGTTCCTATAAGCTATGAATCTCGTTTAATAAAGATAAAAATCGACGAATCTACGATGGCTTCTATAGACGAAGACATTAATGCTATTTCAGATGCTACAGAAGAACAATTAGAAAAAGCCAAAAAGAAATTAGCAGCTATAGATTCAGTTGTAGGACATCCAGACCGTTTGAAAGATATTGCCAAAGATATTGTTGCACACTTTGAAGCAAGACAGCAAGTTTTTGAAGGAAAAGCGATGATTGTTTGTATGACAAGAAACATCTGCGCAATGCTTTATAATGAAATTATAGCATTAAAACCAGAATGGCATCATAACGATTTGGATAAAGGTGTATTAAAAGTAATAATGACCAGCTCTACAGACGATAGCGCATTGTTGCAGCCACACCATACCACAAAAAAACAACGCAAAGATTTAGCAACCCGTATGAAAGATCCTAATGATGACTTAAAAATTGTTATCGTTAGAGATATGTGGTTAACAGGTTTTGATGCACCAAGTATGCACACAATGTACATTGATAAAAAAATGCAAGGTGCTAATCTAATGCAAGCCATTGCAAGAGTAAACAGAGTATATAAAGATAAGCCAGGTGGGTTAATTGTAGATTATATTGGTATTGGTCAAGATCTAAGAAACGCTATGGCAACCTATCTGCAAAGTGGCGGAGAAGGAACTCCTATTGTAGATATTAAAGAAGCCATTGCAGGAATGCTTGAAAAACACGAAGTATTAGAGCAAATGTTTATCGGGTATGATTATAAATCTTATTTTTCAAGTGAAACCGCACAAAAACTTCAAATATTGTTAGGTGCTCAAAATTTCATTTTAGAATCAGAAACTTTAAAGAATCGATTTTTAAAGGAAATCGGTTTGCTTTCTAAACTCTTTGCATTGTCAATTCCAAGCGCAGAAGCTGATAGCATAAAAGATGAGGTAGCTTTTTTCCAAGCTGTAAAATCTAGAATTAATAAATTCAGCAGCAATGGTGTAAAATCTGATTATGAAGTAGAAACAGCCATAAAGCAAATTGTGGATGAAGCTTTATCAAGTGATGGTGTAATTGATATTTTTGAAGCAGCAGGAATAGAAGCACCATCAGTTGGTATTCTGTCTGACGAATTTTTGTTAGAAGTAAAAAATATGCAACAAAAAAATGTTGCTTTTGAATTGCTTAAAAAGTTATTAAGTGACGAAATAAAAATAAGAAAGACTAAAAACTTGGTACAAGGAAAGAAATTTTCGGAAATGCTAGAATCTGTTGTAAAACGCTATCATAATAACCAGATAGATTCTGCTCAAGTTCTGAAAGAATTATCTGAAATAGCCAAAGAAATGAGACTAGAAGATGCAAAGTCTGAAGAGTTAGGATTAAGCCCAGAAGAATATGCTTTTTATAGTGTTTTAAAAAATAATGATTCTACTTCATTTTTAGATGATGAGAAAATGAAAGAATTGATTCACACTATTGTAGAGGTTATCAGGAAAAATGCAACAGTTGATTGGAGCAAACGTGATGATGTGAGAGCACAATTAAGACTTACGGTAAAGAAAATTTTGATGCGTTACGGTTATCCGCCAGATGTTGCTAAAATGGAAGCAGATAGAGTTATTGCTCAAAGCGAGAGTTTGGCTGATATTTTTAGCAGAAATTAGAATAAAAGCAATCAATGGTACAAACTTATAGTGGTTCAGTCATTTAAAAAAAATCACAATTAACTTTAATTAATTCAACAACCCCGACTCCTGAATCCTCACCGCATACTCACTCCCCAGATACATCGGATTTCCATGTTTCTCAGACCAGAAACCATCCAGCGTATCGGCATTAAGACAGCGGTAAACCGCAACTCCTTTATATATTTTCCGGTCATCACCTTCGTAGCTGAAATTGATGACCAGAATCTGATCTTTGTAAAAACCTGTGCCGTGCTGAATATGATTACCAATGATCCATCGGGCAATAATGCGGTTGTTTTCATCAATGCGTAAAGTCAGAAAACCGTGATAGGTACTGCTGTTTTCTTCCTGATTGCTTCCCTGTATCGAATAGTTTCCTGCAAGATCGTGTATAGTCATGCTATTTGTTTAAAAATAACAAATGTACTTATCTTTTTATTTAACCTGAGTTCGGGATAACGTCGCTGCACGAGCCATGCTTGAGGCCCGCCTTGAGTGGGCCCAAGACGTGGCTACTGCCCTGATGGAATACGTTGACTACCCCGATGTCAATTTGCCCACTCGCGATTACGCCGAGCCGGAACAGATCACTAACGAAGACATCGAGAAGGCTGCCTGCGAATGCAGGGATCTGTGGCGTCTGGGCAGGTCGGCGATTCAAGACTTGGCGCTGGCCGTCGAGGGTGCTGGTGTCATCCTCGTCCGGGAAGAAACCGGCGTTGCTCAGATCGAAGGGCTGTCGGCCTGGAGTGAGGTATTGGGCCGACCGTTGATCTTCCTGTCCGCCGACAAGGACAATGGTTACCGCAGTCGCTTCGACCTTGCCCACGAAATCGGGCATCTTGTTTTGCATCGTCACATTCAGCGCACGACTGACAGCGCACGCCACAAACTGATGGAGCAGCAGGCGCACCGCTTCGCAGGCGCTTTTTTGCTGCCCGCCGAAACGTTCGCCAGCGAAGTTCGCGTGCCACCGACTCTGGATGACTTGTTGCTGCTGAAGCGCCGTTGGGGCGTATCGGCGGCGGCGATCATCATGCGGCTGAAGGCTCTTGAGTTGCTGGATGAAGATGGCGCTCTGATGCTTTTCAAGCGTCGCTCTGCTCGGTGGGGTGCGAAATCGGAACCCGGAGACGAGGATCGTCGACCAGAGCAGCCACGCCTGCTTCGTCGCACCATTGACCTGTTGATCGAAGAGAAGGTCATGCCCTTAGAAGCCATCCCGCGGCACATCGGACTGGCTGCGGGCGACGTGGAAGCACTCGCCGGATTGCCCGAAGGCTACTTCCAGGGCAAAACCAATGTCGTGGAGTTTGCGCGGCTGAAAGCAACCCCGAAGCCGGTTGATGACCAACCGGCCCAAGGCAATAAGGTGGTGCCGTTCCGGCCCGTCTCCAAA
>JAANMY010003340.1_pt1 | contig 13438 bp, 11 predicted proteins | sample 7279691 | NCBI WGS metagenome assembly JAANMY01 (sample SAMN14094543, study PRJNA606508) | bioreactor metagenome | isolation source: A lab-scale SPAN reactor treating ammonium-rich wastewater day 388 | place: Ireland: Galway | collected 2018-02-07
CCATGTCGTTCGAACACGTCGAGAAACTCATCAAGGATCACAAGGTCGAGTGGGTCGACCTGCGTTTCGCCGACATGCGCGGCGTGCAGCACCACGTGACCTTCCCGGCCCACATCGTCGACGAGAGCCTGTTCGAGGACGGCCGCATGTTCGACGGCAGCTCGATCAGCGGCTGGCGTGGCATCCAGAACTCCGACATGGTCCTGCTGCCGGACGCATCCACCGCCTTCCTCGACCCGTTCACCGCCGACCCGACCCTGGTGCTGGGCTGCGACATCCTCGACCCGACCACCATGCAGGCCTACAGCCGCGATCCGCGCGGCGTGGCCAAGCGCGCCGAGGCCTACCTCAAGGCCAGCGGCATCGCCGACACCGCGTTCTTCGGGCCGGAGCCGGAATTCTTCATCCTCGACTCCGTGCGCTTCGGCAACGACATGGGCCACGTGTTCTACCAGGTCGATTCGGAGGAGGCGGCGTGGAACTCCGGCCGCGACTACGACGGCGGCAACCACGGCTACCGCCCGATGGTGAAGGGCGGCTACTTCCCCGTCGCGCCGCTGGATTCGCTGCACGACATCCGCGCCGAGATGTGCAAGACGCTGATGCAGGCGGGCATGGAGATCGAGGTGCACCACCACGAGGTGGCGAACGCCGGCCAGTGCGAGATCGGCGTGCGCTTCGACACCCTGACCAAGAAGGCCGACGACCTGCTGACGATGAAGTACATCGTCAAGAACGTGGCGCACCGCTACGGCAAGACGGTCACCTTCATGCCCAAGCCGATCGTCGGCGACAACGGCAGCGGCATGCACGTGCACATGTCGCTGGCCAAGGGCGGCGTGAACCTGTTCTCCGGCGACGGCTACGGCGGCTTGAGCCAGATGGCGCTGTGGTACATCGGCGGCATCTTCAAGCACGCGCGCGCGATCAACGCCTTTACCAACAGCACCACCAACAGCTACAAGCGCCTGGTGCCGGGCTACGAGGCGCCGGTGATGCTGGCGTACTCGGCGTCGAACCGTTCGGCCTCGTGCCGCATCCCGTACGTGGCCAACCCGAAGGCGCGCCGCATCGAGATGCGCTTCCCCGACCCGATGAACACCGGCTACCTGACCTTCGCCGCGCTGATGATGGCCGGCCTGGACGGCATCAGGAACCAGATCGACCCGGGCTCGCCGAGCGACAAGGATCTCTACGACCTGCCGCCGGAAGAGGAGAAGAACATCCCGACCGTCTGCCACTCCCTGGACCAGGCGCTGGAAGCGCTCGACAAGGACCGCGAGTTCCTCAAGGCCGGCGGCGTGTTCACCGACGACTTCATCGACGCCTACATCGCGCTGAAGATGAAGGAAGTCACCGCGTTCCGCGCGGCGACGCATCCGCTGGAATACCAGATGTACTACACGATCTGACGGGCGGATGTCCGGCCCGACGCAGCGCGCCGGGCGTTCGGCCGGGATGCGCGGCAGTGCCGCGCAAGCACCCCGTCCTCACCCGCTGGAATACCCGATGTACTGCACGATCTAGGTCGTCACGAAGCCCCGCCACGCGCGGGGCTTTCTCTTGCGTTTCCGGCACGCGCGCGGCATGCGCTTTCACCGGTGTGCAGAAGGCGGCGGGCCGCGCTGGCTATCATCCGGCCATGCGCCGAACCTTCATCCCCCTGCTCGCGCTGCTGCTGGCCGCCTGCGCCACCGCGCCCGCCCGCAACCCGTTGGCAACCTGGGTGCCTTCGCCCAATTTCGAGGCGCGGCAGCCGGTGATCATCGTGCTGCACGCCACCGAGCAGGACGGCGTGCGGCAGAGCCTGGACACGCTGCGCAGCGCCAACAGCGGCGGCAAGGTCAGCGCGCACTACCTGATCGGCGAGGACGGCCGGCGCTACCAGCTTGTGGCCGACGACATGCGCGCCTGGCATGCCGGCGGCGGCAGCTGGAGCACCATCACCGACCTCAATTCCGCGTCGATCGGCATCGAGTTGGACAACGATGGCGATGAAGCGTTTCCCGACGCGCAGATCGACAGCCTGGTCGTGCTGCTCGACGACCTGTGCAAACGCTTCGGCATCCCCAGGTCGCAGGTGATCGCGCACGCCGACATGGCACCGACGCGCAAGCGTGATCCGGGTGCGCGCTTCCCGTGGGCCAGGCTGCACGCGGCCGGCTTCGGGCGCTGGCCGGCGGGTGTACTGGAAGCACCGCCGCCGGGTTTCGACCCGTGGCTGGCGATGGCGGCGATCGGCTATCCGCTGAAGGATCGCGCCGCGGCGGTGCGCGCCTTCCATCGCCACTTCCGTGGCCGCGATGATGGCGAGGACGCGGAGGCCGCCTTCGACGCCGAGGACCTGCGCATCCTGCACGCGCTGTCGAAACCCTGACGCCCGGACGCGAAAACGCCGGGTGGACCCGGCGCTTCCGTGACCCGGGGCGGCGACCGAAGCCGCCTCCCTAACCCGCGTTTACTCCTGGAACGTCACCGGGGTGCCGGCCTTGACCGCGCTGGCCACGGCTTCCGCCGCGAAGTTGGTCAGGCGCACGCAGCCCGAAGACTGGGTGCGGCTGATGTGCCCGGGCTCCGGCGTGCCGTGGATGCCGTAATGCTCCTTGTTGAGGTCGATCCAGACGATGCCCACCGGGCCGTTCGGGCCGGGCGGCAGCAGCGCGGGCTTGGCATCCTTCGGCTGGTTCACCAGCAGCTTCGGGTTGTACTTGTAGTCGGGGTTGTGGGCGACGCCGTTGACCTTCCATTCGCCGATCGGCAGCGGGAACTGCGACGAGCCGGTGGAGGCGGGGAAGTGGGCGTAGGTGTTGCCGGCGTCATCGACCAGGGTCAGCGCCGCCTCCGACTTGTCGACCACGATGCGCGCGGCCGGCTTGATCTGCTGCGCCGGGCGCGTGTAGGGCACCACCAGTTCGGTGCCGGCCTTGCTGAAGTCGGCGTTCGGGTTGAGTGCCTTGATCAGCTCCGGCTTGGCGTTGTACTTCTCGCCCAGCATCTCGTAGATGTCCTGGTAGACGATGCGCTCCATCTTGGCCTTGTCCTCCATGCGCTTGGGCGTGGGCGCGTAGGGGCCGTCGATGTCCTTCTGGGTCAGCGCGTAGGTGATCAGCGCGGGCGCGGTGTCCTTGTTGAGCTCGGCCCAGGTCGCCTCGTCCAGCTTGTCGCTGACGGTGAGGCCGCGGTTCTGCTGGAACGCGCGCACCGCCTTCTCCACGTTCATGCCTTCCTTGCCGTCGATCTCGCCGGTCGAGAAGTGCGCGCGCAGCAGCAGCACCTGGGCGCGCAGCACGCCCTCGGGGCCGGTGGTGGTGGCGATGTCGTTGGCCTTCTGGCCCGGGGCGCCAGCCGGCGCGGCGGCATCGGCGGCCACGGCTTCCAGCGGGTAGCCGTCGGCGCCGTAGAGCTCGATCGGCGGCGGGGTGGATGCCGGCGGCGGCGTGGCCGGGTCGGGCATCGGCGTGACCGGCGCGGTCTGCGCGGGTTCGGCGGGCGCGGTGGCGGTGGGCGCCGGATCGCTGCAGGCGGCGAGCAGCAGGGTGGTGGCGATGGCGGCGGCGAGCGGGCGCGTGGAGATCATCGGGTCTAACTCCGCATGTGGTCGTTGCGCCCGATGCTGGCGGGGCCTGCCGCGCCGCCGCGTGAAGGTGGCCGGCGTCCGTTCATCCGGCACTTGAGCGGGCGCAACGCGAGCGACAGACCGGGGTGCTACAACACGGCGTCCCTCTCCCGACGCATGACATGGAACAGATCCGCAACCGCACCTACGACGACATCGCCATCGGCGATTCGGCCGAACTGACCCGCGTCGCGACGATGCAGGACATCGAACTCTTCGCCGCGGCTTCGGGGGACGTGAACCCCGCGCACATGGACGAGGACTTCGCCGCCCATTCGCGCTTCGGGCAGGTGGTGGTGCACGGGATGTGGACCGCCTCGCTGATCTCGGCGTTGCTGGGCAACGAGTTGCCGGGCCCGGGCACCATCTACCTGGGGCAGGACCTGCGCTTCCTGCGCCCGGTGAAGCCGGGGGACAGCATCCATGCCCGCATCACCGTGCGCGCCAAGCGCGACGACCGCCATATCGTGGTGTTCGATTGCATATGCAGCGACGCCCAGGGCCGCGCCGTGCTGACCGGCACCGCGGAGGTCATCGCGCCCAGCGAGCACCATGCGCTCGAACGCGCGGAAATCCCGGAGGTTCAGGTCAACCGCCACCGCATCTTCGACATCGGGATGAAGCGTGCGTACCGCCTGCCGCCGCTGCGTACGGCCGTGGTGCATCCCTGCAGCGACCGGGCCATCGGCGCGGCGGTGGAAGCGAACGACGAGCGGCTGTTCGTGCCCGTGCTGGTGGGGCCGCGCGGCCGCATCGAGGCCGCGGCGGCTTCGGCGGGGGTGTCGATCGCCGGCATCGAGCTGATCGACGCGCCGCACAGCCACGCCGCCGCGCAGATCGCCGCGCAGATGGCCGGCCGGGGCGAGGTGGACGCCATCATGAAAGGCAGCCTGCATACCGACGAACTGCTGTCGGCGGTGGTGGCGAAGGAGAACGGCCTGCGCACCGACCGCTGGCTGAGCCATGTCTTCCTGTTCGACGTGCCGGCCTACAGCAAGCTGGTGATGGTGACCGACGGCGCCATCAACATCGCGCCCACGCTCGAGCAGAAGCGTGACATCGCGCAGAACGCCATCGACTTGGCGCGCACGCTGGGTGTCGAGATGCCGAAGGTGGCGGTGCTGGCGGCGGTGGAGACGGTCAACCCGAAGATGGCCTCCACGCTCGATGCCGCCGCGCTCACGGTGATGGCCGCGCGCGGGCAGATCAAGCACGGCCTGGTGGATGGGCCGCTGGCCTTCGACAACGCCATCGACATGGCGGCGGTGGAGGAGAAGGGCATCGAATCGAAGGTGGCGGGGCAGGCCGACATCCTGCTGGCGCCGGATCTGGAGGCGGGCAACATCGCCGCCAAGCAGCTGATGTATTTCGCCAAGGCCGACAGCGCCGGCCTGGTGCTGGGCGCGCGCGTGCCGATCATCCTCACCAGCCGCGCCGACAGCGTGCGCACGCGGCTGGCGTCGATCGCGCTGGCGCGCATCGTGGCGCATGCGGGCAAGGCGGTGCCGGCCCCATGAAGCGCCTGCTGACGTTCAACGCGGGCTCGTCCACCATCAAGCTGGGCGTGTTCGAAGCCGGCGACGCGGGCGTGCACGCCTTGGCCGGTGGCCTGCTGGACCTGCGCGAGTCGCCCCTGCGGCTGCGCCTGAACGTGGATGGCGCGCGCCGCACGTTGCCGCTGGAGGCGCGCATCACCGATGACCTGGGCGAAGTGACCGAGGCGCTGCTGGCGGCGATCGACGACATCTGGCCGCGCGATGGCTTCGCGGCGGCGGGCCACCGCATCGTGCATGGCGGCCTGCGCTTCGGTGCGCCGACCGTGCTGGACGACGCCACCATCGAAGCGCTCGATGCGCTTTCGCCGCTGGCGCCGCTGCACCAGCCGGCCGGCCTGCGCCTGGTCTGCGCGATGCGCGCCGCGCGGCCCGGGCAGCCGCAGGTGGCGTGCTTCGACACCGCCTTCCACCGCACGCATTCGGAACTGGTCACGCGCATGGCCATCCCACGCGCGCTCCATGACGAAGGCGTGCGCCGCTACGGTTTCCATGGGCTGTCGTACCAGTTCATCGCCGAGGAGTTGCGGCGCGGCGAACCGGCGCTGGCAGCGAAAAAGCTCGTCGTCGCGCACCTGGGCAGCGGCGCCAGCCTGTGCGCGATGGAAGACGGCGTGAGCCGCGACACCAGCATGGGGTTCTCCGCGCTCGACGGCATCCCCATGGCCACGCGCCCCGGCGAACTGGATGCCGGCGTGCCGCTGTACCTGCAACAGCAGCGCGGCATGGGCGTCGACGAGGTGCAGCACTGGCTGTACCACGAGTGCGGCCTGAAGGGCGTGTCCGGCATCAGCGCGGATGCGCGCGTGCTGCTGGAAAGCGATGCACCGGAAGCGCGTGAAGCCATCGACCTGTTCTGCTTCCGCATCGCGCGCGGAATCGCGGCGTTGGCCAACACACTGGGCGGGTTGGACGGCGTGGTGTTCACCGCCGGCATCGGCGAACACCAGCCGGCGATCCGCGCCGGTGTGTGCGGACACCTGTCATGGCTGGGCGCGAGGATCGATGGCGAGGCGAACGCGCGCAACGCCCGCGTGCTGGATGCGGAAGGCAGCCGCCTCGCGCTGCGCATGATCGACACCGACGAGGAACGCGTCATCGCCGAAGCGGTCGCCCGGATGCTCTGAACCCATGGAGAACGCGAAGATGGAACGGATGGACCTGCGGGGCAAGCGCGGGCTGGTGGTGGGCATTGCCAATGCCCAGAGCATCGCGCACGGCTGCGCCGAAGCCTTCCGCGCGGCCGGCGCTGAGCTGGCGGTGACCTATCTCAACGCGAAGGCCGAGCCGCACGTGCGCCCGTTGGCCGAAGCGCTCGGTGCATCGCCCATCCTGCCCTGCGACGTGCGCGAGCCCGGCCAGCTGGAGGCCGTCTTCGACACCCTCGCGCGGGAATGGGGCCGGCTGGACTTCCTGCTGCACTCGATCGCCTTCGCCCCGCGCGAGGACCTGCACGCGCCGCTGGTGGACTGCAGCGCCGAAGGCTTCGCGATGGCGATGGACGTGTCCTGCCACAGCTTCATCCGCATGGCCCGGCTGGCGCGCCCGCTGATGACCGAAGGTGGCGCGCTGCTGACGGTGAGTTTCTTCGGCGCCGAGCGCGTGGTCGAGCACTACAACCTGATGGGCCCGGTCAAGGCTGCGCTGGAGTCGAGCGTGCGTTACCTGTCGGCCGGACTGGCCGACGACCGCATCCACGTCCATGCGCTGTCCACCGGCCCGGTGAAGACGCGCGCGGCCTCGGGCATCGACCGCTTCGACGAGCTGCTGGATGCCGTGCGCGAACGCACGCCGGCCAACCGGCTGGTGGAGGTGGACGAGATCGGCCGCATCGCCGCGTTCCTGGCGACCGATGCCGGCGCGGCGATGACCGGCTCGATCACCCATGTCGATGCCGGCTTCCACGTGATGGCCTGAACACCCGTCGTGTTGCCCCATAATGGTGCAATGAGCGATGCCATGCCCGCCCTCGACCTGCTCGCCACGCCCGTGGCCTGGGGCGATGCGGGCGGCGTCCTGCGCGGCGCCAATCCGGCATTCGCGCGCTGGCTGGGTGTCGGCCAGCGCCGGCTGCAGGGCCTGCCGCTGGCCTCGCTGGAGGTGCGGGGCGAGCGCCTCGCCGACTGGCTGGCACTGGAGGAGGGCGAGGCGGCTTCGTCCGCGCCGCGCCTGCGCCGGGTGGCGATGGCGGTGCCGGGCGCGGACGCGCCGCGCTTCGCCGACCTGTGGCTCGGCCGAACGGCCGACGGCTGGTGGCTGGAAGCCCACCCGGTCGATGAATTCCCCGAGGGCGATGCCGGTGCGGCCTTGCCCGCCGCGGTGGCCGCCGCGCTCAAGGGCTTGGCCCACGAGCTGCGCAACCCGCTGGCCGGGATCCGCGGCGGCGCGCAGCTGCTGGCGCGACGCCATGCGGATGCCGCCTCCACCGAGCTCACCGGCCTGATCCAGTCCGAGGTGGACCGGCTCGCCGCGCTGCTCGACCGCCTGATGGCGCCGCGGCCGGCCACGCCGCACGCGCCGCTCAACCTGCACGCCGTGCTCGACCGCGTGCTGCGGCTGGCCGAGCACGACGCCGGCTGGGCGGTGCGCCTGATCCGCGACTACGACCCCAGCCTGCCGGAGATCGACGGCGACGAGGACCGCCTGGCCCAGGCCGCGTGGAACCTGGTCCGCAACGCGATCGAGGCCGGCGCCACGCAGGTGACGCTGCGCACCCGTGCCGAACACGGCGCGCGCATCGCCGACACGGTGCTGCCACTGGCGCTGCGGCTGGACATCGTCGACGACGGCCGCGGCATTCCCGACGAACTGGCCGAGCAGGTCTTCCTGCCGCTGATCAGTGGGCGCGCCGAAGGCAGCGGCCTGGGGCTGGCGCTGGCGCAGCAGGTGGCGCGCGAGCATCGCGGGTCGCTGAGCTTCCGCTCGCGGCCGGGCCACACGGTGTTCACCCTGCTGCTGCCGCCGGCGCGCGAGGTGGGCGATGACTGAGGCGGCGGACGTCTGGGTGGTTGATGACGACCACGGCGTGCGCTTCGTGCTGGCCACCGCGCTGCGCGAGGCCGGCCACGCCGTCACCGCGTTCGCGTCGGCGGAGGAAGCCCTGGCCCGGCTCGAAGCCGCATCGCCCCCCGCGCTGCTGTTCACCGACGTGCGCATGCCCGGCGAAGGCGGCCTCGCGCTGCTGGAACGGTTGAAGGCGCGGCATCCCGCGCTGCCGGTGGTGGTGATGAGCGCGCATACCGATGTGGCTTCGACGGCCGGCGCGTTCCGCGGCGGCGCCTTCGAATTCCTGTCCAAGCCGTTCGACCTCGACGAAGCCGTTGCGCTGGCCGCGCGCGCGCTCGATGAAACCCGCGCCGCCGATGCCGCCGACGGCAGTGCCGGCGCCGGCATCGACACCCCGCCCGAACATGCCGAAGCCGCGCTGCTGATCGGCCAGGCCCCGGCGATGCGCACGCTGTTCCGCGCCATCGGCCGGGTCGCGCAGGCGCCGCTCAACGTGCTGGTCACCGGCGAGACCGGCACCGGCAAGGAACTGGTGGCGCGCGCGCTGCATCGCGAATCGCCGCGCGCCGAGCGGCCCTTCGTCGCGCTCAACACCGCGGCGATTCCCGCCGAGTTGCTGGAGTCCGAACTGTTCGGCCACGAGGCCGGCGCGTTCACCGGCGCGGCCCGGCGCCACATCGGCCGCTTCGAGCAGGCGCACGGCGGCACGCTGTTCCTGGACGAGATCGGCGACATGCCGGCGGCGTTGCAGACGCGGCTGCTGCGCGTGCTGGCCGAGGGCGAGTTCTTCCGCGTCGGCGGCCGCGAGCTGATCCGGGTCGATGTGCGCATCGTCGCCGCCACGCACCAGCCGTTGCAGGCGCTGGTGGACGATGGCCGCTTCCGTGCCGACCTGCTGCACCGGCTCGACGTGGTGCGTCTGGAATTGCCACCGCTGCGCGAGCGCCGAGAGGACATCCCGGCGCTGGCCGAGGCGTTCATGGCCGCCGCCGCGCGCCGGCTGGGCGTCAAGCCGAAGCAGTTCGGCAAGGCCGCGTTGCAGCGCCTGCAGCAGCACGACTGGCCGGGCAACGTGCGCGAGCTGGAAAACCTGTGCTGGCGACTGGCGGCGATGGCACCGGGCGAGCGCATCGGCGTGGCCGACCTGGGCGACGGGCTGCGCGTATCGGTGGGCAGCGAAGGCTGGGAACAGGCGCTGCTGGCCTGGGCCACGCGTGAGCTGGCGGGCGAGGGCGGCGACCTGCATGGCCGCGCCCGCGAACGCTTCGACCGCATCCTGATGGAAGCCGCGCTCGCCGCCAGCGAAGGCCACCGCGGGCAGGCGGCGGAGAAGCTCGGGCTCGGCCGCAACACGCTGACCCGCAAGCTGGGCGCCTCGCGCACCCGGCGGCGGCGTGGCACGCCCGACGCCTGAGTTTCCGGGGGCGGCAGCACGTTTCATGCCGCATGGACCCTGCGGGGACTAGGGTCGGGACGTCCCCCGCAGGAGCCATGACATGAACGCCCGACTTCCCCTCGCCCTTGCCGCCCTCGGTGCCTTCGCGCTGGCCGGTTGCGCCACCACCTCCAGCCGCGGCAGCGCGACCGTGCAGCTCATGCCCGCCGCCGGCAGTTCGGTGGCCGGCACGCTGACCGTCATGCCGATGGGCAGCGGCGTCCACCTGACCGGCAACATCGCCGGGCTGGCGCCGGGCAGCACGCATGCCTTCCACATCCACGAGAAGGGCGATTGCAGCGCCGCCGACTTCAGCAGCGCCGGCGGCCACTTCAACCCGACCGCGCAGCCGCACGGCCGCGCCGCGCAGGGCATGCACCACCTGGGCGACAACGACAACCTGGTCGCCGGCGCCAACGGCGTGGCGCGGGTCGACGCGCATTTCGAAGGCGTGGTGATCGGCGGCGGCGCGCTGAACGACGTGCTGGGCAAGGCGGTGATCGTCCACGCCGGTGCCGACGACTACACCACCCAGCCCACCGGGAATGCCGGCGGCCGCATCGCCTGCGGGGTGATCCGCTAGGCCGCGAGCGCGTCGCGCGCGCTGTCGGGGTCCGGGCAGTCCACGTAGGTGACGGCGATGCCGTGCGCGTCCAGCACGGCGGCCAGCTGGCGCAGCCGCGCCTCGAAATAGCCGCGCATCCGCGCCAGCCGCGCCGGGTCGGTTTCGGATGGGGCGTAACGGCGGCGCCAGGCGTCGTCGGAGAACAGCGCGATCCGCGCCTCGCCTTCGCCATAACGCAGCAGCGGTTCCGGCGGCGCGTCCAGCCAGGCCTCGCCGGCGGGCGCGAGCAGCGCCGTTTCCACCAGCGGCCACAGCGGCTCCAGCCCCATGTGGCCGTAGTTGAGCGCGGTCATCGCGGCGAGGTCGTGGACGGTCAGGTAGCGGGCGTGCTCGATGCGCCCGGCGAACGCCGCCTGCGCCATCAGCGCGGTCTCGGCGCGGGCCATGCCGCGGTCGACCAAGACTTCTTCCATGCGCGCGCCGACCGCGTCCGCGCCGTCGCCGGCCAGCAGGATCGGCAGCACGCGGAAGTGGCCGCCGGCCAAGTCCGGTTCGCATTGCAGGGGTTGCGGGATGTCGCCGCCGGCATCCGCGCCGAAGCCGATGATCCGCGGGCCCGCGTTGCGGCCCGGCGCGCGCAGGCGCAACTCGTGCAGGCGGCGGTGCATCGGCCAACCCGGGCGCAGCACTTCGGCGGGATCGACGTGCGCGCCCATCACCACCAGGTCCAGATTCGCCGCCTCGGGTACCAGCAGGCCCAGGTCGTGGCCGATGCGCTCGGCCAGCGCGCCTGCGTCGGCCTGTGACAACGCGGGCTTCGGCGCCGGCGCATCGGGCATCCACTCCAGCGCCATCACGGCGAGGACGGAGAGGTCGGCGGCGGCTTCGGTCATCGCGTGCGCATCATTCAAGCGGGCGTTAGACTCGCATTCTAAGCCGTGCGCCACCGTAGGGTGCCGAAGGAGTCCGTGATGTCGCAGTCCCGCCGTGTCGCCGTCCTGGGCGGCGTCCGCATTCCCTTCTGCCGCCAGAACACGGCGTATTCCGATGTCGGCAATCTGGGGCTGTCGGTCCGCACGCTGGGCGCGCTGGTCGAGAAGTTCGGCCTGCAGGGCACGCAGCTCGGCGAGGTGGCGATGGGCGCCGTCATCAAGCATGCCTCCGACTGGAACCTGGGCCGCGAAGCCGCGCTGTCCTCCGGCCTGTCCCCGCTGACCCCCGGCATCACGATGCAGCGCGCCTGCGGCACGTCGCTCGACACGATCAACCTGATCGCGATGAAGATCGCCAGCGGGCAGATCGAAGCCGGCATCGGCGGCGGTTCCGACACCACCTCCGACGTGCCGATCGTCTACGGCAAGGCGCTGCGCTCGATCCTGCTGCGGGCGAACGCGGAGAAGACCTTGGGCGGCAAGCTCAAGCAGTTCCTGCGCCTGCGCCCGGGCATGCTGAAGCCGGATTTTCCCGGCGTGGCCGAGCCGCGCACCGGCAAGTCGATGGGCCAGCACTGCGAGGACATGGCGAAGGAATGGGGCATCACCCGCGAGGCGCAGGACGCGCTGGCGGTGGCGTCGCACAGGAAGCTGGCGGCGGCCTACGAGCGCGGCTTCTTCGACGACCTCGTCGTCGAGTTCCGCGGCGTGAAGCGCGACAACATCCTGCGCCCGGATTCCACCATCGAGAAACTGGCGACGCTCAAGCCCGCCTTCGACAAGACCTCGGGCCGCGGCACGCTGACCGCCGGCAACTCCACCCCGCTCACCGACGGCGCGGCGGCCTGCCTGCTGGCCAGCGAGGACTGGGCGCGCGAGAACGGCCACGCACCACTCGCGTATCTGCGCGACGTGCAGGTGGCGGCGGTCGATTTCGTCGCCGGCGAAGGCCTGCTGATGGCACCGACCGTGGCCGTGCCGGAAATGCTGGCGCGCAACGGCCTGACCCTGCAGGACTTCGACTTCTACGAGATCCACGAAGCCTTCGCCGCGCAGGTGCTGTGCACGCTCAAGGCCTGGGAGAGCGACGACTACTGCCGCAACCGCCTCGGCCTGCCGGGCGCGCTGGGCAGCATCGACCCGGCCAAGCTCAACCCCAACGGTTCCTCGCTGGCCACCGGCCACCCGTTCGCCGCGACCGGCGCGCGCATCGTCGCCACGGCGGCCAAGGAACTGGCCCAGCGCGGCGGCGGTCGCTGCCTCGTCTCCATCTGCACGGCGGGTGGCATGGGCGTGGTGGCGATCCTCGAACGCTGAGGACCGCGCGCGGCTTCAGCGCAGTTCGGCCAGCAGGTACTGCTCCGCCGCCGCGCGGATGATCGGCCAGTCGCGCCGGCCCTTCGCGTTGGTGACGTGTTCGGCACGGATGCGGGTGAAGAACAGCCGCGCGTGCACGAACGAGCGCGCCGGCGAAGGCACGAACAGCCCGGCGATCTCGCCGTTGAAACCGGCGCTGCGGTCGACGCGGCCGGCGTCGTCCAGCCGCCCGTACAGCGGCTTGGCGGCGTAGTAGCCCAGCAGTCGGCGGTCGTCGCGCAGGTCGTGGAAATCGTCGGGGTGCAGCGGGTAGCGGAACCAGTGGCGGAAGCGCGGCACGTGCAGCGCGATGTCGGCCGGATCGAGGCTTGCAGGCAGGCTCATGGCGATGTCGCGCCGATCGCGGCGACCAGGTCCGCCGGGCGCGCGCTTGCCGCCACCCGCACGCGCTTGAAGCCCTGTTCGCGGGCGAGGCCGGCCAGCCGTTCGCTGGCGGCGATGACGGTGGCGCGGCGAAGCGATGCCGATGCACGCGCCGGCCACTCCGCGAGCAAGCGTTCGAACGCCCCGCCGCTGGACAGCGCGAGGAAGAAGGGGGAGGCGGCTTCGTCCAACAATGTTCGCATCTGCGCCATGCGCGACGCCGGCAGCGTGACCGGCACGCGGGCATAGACATCGGCGCGCCGCACCGTGATGCCGCGCGCGGTGAGCCGGCGCACGATCTCGCCGCGCCCGCCCGGTGCCGTCACCAGCCCGATGGCGTCGCCACGTTGCAGCCCGGCCATCGCCGGCAGCGCGAGCAGGCCTTCGCTGTCCATCCGCGCCGGAGCCTGCGCGTCGCGCGCGCCGGCGCGGGCCAGCGCGCGGCGCGTGCCATCGCCCACCGTCAAAAAGACTTGCCCGCGCTTCGTGCGCAGGGGGATGAGCGCCGCCGCCGCGCGGACCGCCGCCGGGCTGGTGAACACCACGCGCGGGCAGGCCAGCGCCTCGCGCAGGGCGCGGCGGGCGGCGGCA
>JAANMY010003343.1_pt1 | contig 13423 bp, 10 predicted proteins | sample 7279691 | NCBI WGS metagenome assembly JAANMY01 (sample SAMN14094543, study PRJNA606508) | bioreactor metagenome | isolation source: A lab-scale SPAN reactor treating ammonium-rich wastewater day 388 | place: Ireland: Galway | collected 2018-02-07
GCGACCAGGCGCGCAGCCGCGTCGGCGCCCTGGACGGGCGCAGGGTAGAGCACGACCGGCAGGTGTGGCGCGCGCCGGCGCAGGGTGACGAGGACGTCGCGCAGCGCAGCGGCCTGCAGCGAGGTGACGATGCCTACCGCTCGCGGGAAGCGCGGCAGGGGCCGGCGCTGGTCGGGGTCGAACAGGCCTTCGGCGGCGAGCCTGGCCTTGAGGCGGTTGAAGGCCTCGAACAGGTTGCCGATGCCGGCGGGTCGCAGGGCTTCGACGTTGAGCTGGTAGTCGCCGCGCGCCTCGTACAGCGTGACCAGGGCACGCGCTTCGACGCGCATGCCGTTCTCGGGGCGGAAGGCGAGCAACTGTGCGCGGTTGCGCCACATCGCGCAGCGCACCTGGGCGCTGGCGTCCTTGAGGGTGAAATAGACGTGCCCGGAACTTGCCCGCGTGAGGTTCGAGATCTCGCCGCCGACCCACAGCAGCGGCAATGCCGCCTCGAGCGCCTCGCGCGCCATGCGGTTGAGCGCGGAGACGGCAATCACTGGCGTCGACAAGGATCCTGCGGCGCCGTCGAGGTCCTCGAAGCGCTGAAAAGGCTGGAAAGGCATGGCCGGATTGTAGCGGAATCCACAGCCGCGCCACCCTGTCAAGCGCCTCCGCGCAAGTCATTGATGGATAAGGGGTTGTTTTGCAAGTACTTGATTAATATATGTTTAAAATGTTGCACAATTTTGCATCGGAGTGTCGCAGGTCGCGCCGCGACGGGCTTTGCGGGCAACATCCCGAAACTGCCCACAAACTTATCCACAGGTTCTGTGGATTGCTGCCTGAAGCCCTTGGTGGGCGGGCGCTTGTGCGCGGGCAGCAGCTCGATGTTCGCGGTCGCGGCCGTCCGGCTTGCCGGCGCTCCGGTGCGGCGCTAGAGTCTCGGCTTTCCCCGATGAGGTTGGCGCGTGTTCGCGATCATTCAGGCCGTAGGCTGGCCGATCTGGCCCCTGATTCTGGCGTCGGTCATCGCGGTCGCGCTGATCATCGAGCGTTCGATCACCCTGCGTCGCGCACGCATCGTGCCGCCGGGCCTGCTCGACAACGTGCTCGCGGACCTTCGCCAGGGCGGCGTGTCGACGCAGATGATCGAGCGCGTGGCGGCCCACTCCCCGCTCGGTCGTGTGCTCGCAGCAGGCCTGCGCAATGTGAACAGCGCGCGCGAAGTGATGAAGGAGTCGATCGAGGAGACCGGTCGAGCCGTGGTCCACGACCTCGAGCGCTTCCTCACCACGCTCGGCACCATCGCCTCGATCAGCCCGCTGATGGGGCTGCTCGGCACCATCATCGGCATGATCGACATCTTCGCCTCGCAGGGCGTGAGCGGCGCCAATCCGGCGCAACTGGCGCAGGGCATCTCGATCGCGCTGTACACGACCGGGCTCGGCCTCATCATCGCGATCCCGGCGATGATCTTCTGGCGCCATTTCCGCGCGCTGATCGACAGCTTCGTGATCGACATGGAGCAGCAGGCGATCAAGCTGGTCGAGGTCGCCCACGGCGAACGGCGTGCCTGAGGGGGCGCAGCGATGAACTTTCGCCGTGGCAGCCGCAACGCGGAGCCGGAGATCAACCTGATCCCGCTCATCGACGTGGTGCTGGTGATCATCATCTTCCTGATGCTGACGACCACCTTCTCGAAGGTGTCGGGGTTGGAAGTGAACCTGCCGACCGCCGAGTCCGAGGGCGTCGAGTCGGTCGCCGAGGAGATCGTGGTCGCGGTGACGGCCGCGGGCGAGGTGCTGGTCAACCGCCAGCCGGTGGGCGAACGCAGCATCGATGCGATCGCCGCCGCGCTCGGCAAGGCGGTGGCGGGCGAGTCGTCGCAGCCGCCGGTGATCGTCATCAACGCCGACGCCAAGGCCGCGCACCAGAGCGTGGTCGATGTGATGCAGGCGGCGCAGCGTGCCGGGCTGGCGCACATCACCTTTGCCACCCAGGCCCCGGCGCAGTGACGCGCCTCAGACTCATCAGCCCGTTCTGAGGATGGCGGCCCAGACCCCGGGCTTCTGGAAACGGCGCGGTGTGGTGGCGCAGCTTCTGCGTCCGCTTTCCTGCTTGTTCGGTGTGCTCGCCGCGCGGCGGCGGGCCGTGATCGTACCGCAGCGTCTCCCGGTGCCGGTGGTCGTGGTCGGCAACATCGCGGTCGGCGGCAGCGGCAAGACGCCTGCGGTCGACTGGCTCGCAGCGCTGTTGCTTGCCGCCGGCCACCGGCCGGGCATCGTCAGCCGCGGCCATGGCGGGCGCATCAGCGCCGAAGGTGGCGTGGCGGTGGTGCCGGCCGACGGCGATCCGGACCAGTATGGCGACGAACCGGTGCTGCTGGCGCGCCTCACTGGTTGTCCGCTCGCGATCGGACGCGACCGACCGGCCGCTGCGCGCGCGCTCCTGCGCCAGCATCCGGATTGCGACGTCCTCATCGCGGACGACGGCATGCAGCACTACCGGCTGGCGCGCGACGTCGAGATCGCCGTCGTGGACGAGGCCACGCTCGGCAACCGTCTGCTGCTGCCCGCGGGGCCGCTGCGCGAACCGCTTGCGCGCCTCGGCGAAGTCGATCTGATCCTCGCCCACGGTGCCTTGTCGCCTGCCCTGCGCGCCGTGGTGGCCAGCGTGCCGGTGTTTCCGATGCACTTGCAGGGCGCCGACCTGCGCGCGCTGGCCGACCCGGCGCGCACCCGGCCCGCAGCCGACTTTCGCGGCCAGCGGGTGCATGCGGTCGCGGGCATCGGCCGCCCGCAGCGCTTCTTCGACCAGCTCGCGGGCGAGGGCATCGATGTGGTGCCGCATCCCTTTCCCGATCACCATCGCTTCGTCGCGGCGGATCTGGATTTCGGCGAGGCGCTTCCGATCCTGATGACAGCCAAGGATGCGGTAAAATGCGCGGCTTTCGCGCCCGACGACTGCTGGGAGTACCCGGTGCGGGCGCAGATCGGTTCCGGCGCCGCCGAACGCATCCTGGAGAAACTCGAAGATGGACGCACGACTGCTTGAGATCCTCGTCTGCCCGCTGTGCAAGGGGCCGCTCGACTACCTGAAGGACAAGCAGGAACTGGTGTGCAAGGCCGACCGCCTGGCGTATCCGATCCGCGACGGCATCCCGGTGATGCTCGACGAGGAGGCGCGCAGCATGAGCGCCGAAGAAGTCGACGCGCTGCGCAAGTGAGCCGCGCCATGGCCGCCGCCGCGCCCTTCCGCATCGTCATCCCGGCGCGCTATGCCTCCACCCGCCTGCCCGCCAAGCCCCTCGCCGACATCTGCGGCAAGCCGATGATCGTGCGCGTGCTCGAGCGCGTGCAGGGCGCCGGTGCGCTCGAGACCTGGGTGGCGACCGACCACGCCGGGGTGCGCGACGCGGTCGCGGCCGCCGGCGGCGCGGTGGTGATGACGCGCGCCGACCACCCCAGCGGTACCGACCGCCTCGCCGAGGTTGCCGCGCTGCGCGGCTGGGCCGACGACGATATCGTGGTCAACGTGCAGGGCGACGAGCCCCTGATCGACCCGGCGATCGTCACTGCGGTGGCCGAGGTGCTGGCCCAGGACGCGGAGGCGGCGATCGCGACCGCGGCCCACGCCATCCACGACCCGGCCGATGCGTTCAACCCCAACGTGGTCAAGGTGGTGTGCGATGCCGCCGGGCGCGCGCAGTATTTTTCCCGCGCACCGATCCCGTGGGCGCGCGACGCCTGGAGCGAGGGCGCACGCACGCTGCCCGCGGGCCTGCCGGTGTTGCGCCACGTCGGTCTCTACGCCTACCGCGTCGGCTTCCTGCGCCGCTACGCCGGCCTCGCGCCGTCGCCGCTGGAACACTGGGAAGCGCTCGAGCAGTTGCGTGCGCTGTGGCACGGTTACCGAATCCGCGTGCTCGAGCTCGCGGACGCCCCCGCGGCCGGCGTCGATACCCCGCAGGATCTCGAGCGCGTGCGCGCGCTATTCGCCGCCGGCGGGGTTTGACCACCCGGCGTGCGTCGGTTAAGTTTCGGCTGTTTATTCAATAAGGAAACGGCCATGCTCGATGGCCGGCCATTCATGGGAGGGAGTATGCGACTGATTCTTTTGGGACCGCCGGGCGCCGGCAAGGGGACGCAAGCCAACTTCATCAAGGAGAAGTTCGGCATTCCGCAGATCTCCACCGGCGACATGCTGCGCGCCGCGGTGAAGGCGGGCACCCCGCTGGGGCTCGAGGCCAAGAAGGTCATGGATGCCGGCGGCCTCGTGTCCGACGACATCATCATCGGCCTGGTCAAGGACCGCCTGCAGCAGGACGACTGCAAGGCCGGCTACATGTTCGACGGTTTCCCGCGCACCATCCCGCAGGCCGACGCGATGAAGGACGCCGGCGTGCCGATCGACTTCGTGCTCGAGATCGACGTGCCCGACGCCGAGATCATCGAGCGCATGAGCGGCCGCCGCGCCCACCTGGCTTCGGGCCGCACCTACCACGTCAAGTACAACCCGCCCAAGGTCGAGGGCAAGGACGACGTCACCGGCGAAGACCTGGTGCAGCGCGACGACGACAAGGAAGAGACCGTCAAGAAACGCCTGGACGTGTACCACTCGCAGACCAAGCCGCTGGTCGAGTACTACAGCAATTGGGCCGCTTCGGGCGACGCCAAGGCCCCCAAGGTGCGCAAGATCTCCGGCCTCGGCGCGGTGGATGCAATCACCGCGAATGCCTTTGCAGCGCTGAAGTAAGCAGCACAAGCATGGCTCCGGGGTGCTTTGCGCACACCTGGGGCGTGACGGCGCGGCCACTCTCCCGAACAGGGGCGGCCGCGCTTGTTTTTTTGTGATTGGCATGTTGCGGGTCGAGTGCGTCGGCCGCGCCAGAGCCATACCCGATCCGGCGCGTTCGTTTGCCGTCCTCCAGATGACCTCACACCACGGTCTCGCTTCGCTCCGCGTTGTCGGGCCCCGCGCAGGAAACGTCAGCCATGACCTACGACACGCTCCTCTATGCGCATTCCGGTGGCGTGACTGCCGTGATCAATGCCACCGCAGCCGCCGTCATCGATGCCGCGCGCCAACGAGGCAGCCGCGTGGGCAGGGTTCTTGCGGCGCATCGGGGCATCGGTGGCGTGTTGCGCGAAGACCTGATCGACACCGCTGCCCTCGACGCGGCAGCGCTGGAGCGGCTGGCACGCACGCCCGGTGGGGCGTTCGGCTCGTGCCGCTTCGATCTGCCGCGTGATGATGGCGGTGCGGTGATGGACCGCATGTTCGCGGTGTTCGACGCCCATCGCGTCGGCTGGCTGCTCTACAACGGCGGCAACGGTTCGATGGATGCCGTCGCGCGACTGCAGGCCGAGGCCCGCCGGCGTGGTCATCCGCTGCAGTGCATCGGCGTGCCCAAGACGGTGGACAACGACATCGTCGGCACCGACTGCTGCCCCGGCTTCGGGTCGGCGGCCAAGTACCTGGCGACCTCGATGCTGGAGGCGGGGCTCGACATCGCCTCGATGGCCGGGGCCAAGGGCAGCGTGTTCGTCATGGAGGTGATGGGCCGCAACACCGGCTGGCTGGCCGCGGCGACCGCGCTGGCAGCGGGGGGCGACCCGGACCGTCCTCCTCACATCGTGCTCGTGCCCGAGGTGGCCTTCGACGAAGACGCCGTCCTCGCCCGCGTGCAGGCGGTCACCGAGCGCCTCGGCTACTGCGCGATCACCGTGTCCGAAGGTATTCGCCGTGCCGACGGCAGCCTGATCCTGGAAAAATCGCGCGATCCGCGCGGATATGTGCAGCTCGGGGGGGCGGGCTCCGCGGTTGCGCGCCTCATCCACGAGCGTCTCGGCTACAAGCACCACTGGGCGATTCCCGACTACATGCAGCGTGCCGGCGCGCACTGGCTGTCGGCGACCGACCGCGACCAGGCGCTGGCGGTCGGGCGAGCGGCGGTCGAGCTCGCCCTGCAGGGGCGTGGTGGCACGATGCCGGCGATCCGGCGGCTGCAGGATGCGCCCTACCGGTGGGACGTGGTGGCGGTCGACACCGCGCCGATCGCGAACCTGGAGCGCTCGCTGCCTGCCGAGTTTGTCGCCGCCGATGGTCTGCACGTGACGCCGGCAGCCTGCGACTACATCCGTCCACTGATCGCGGGTGAATTTGCCCAGCCCACGCTGGATGGCCTGCCGGACTACCGCGGCTTCGTCCTGCTGCGGGTGGACCGTCGATTGCCCGCCTGGCCTGCCTGAAGCTCCCCCCGGCAGGTGAGGCGAACGCACCACAAACCCGCGCCGGGTCAGGCCTTGCTCGGCAGCGCACCAGCGGGTGCGGTCTCCTTGCGTTCGGGCATGTAGGCCGCGACCTGGCACAGGATGGCGGCGACGTAGGGGATGCACTGCAGGCACAGGATGCCCACCCAGAGCTGCGTCTCGAGGTTGGCTGCGCCGCGTTGTGCGACCAGTGTCGCCGCACCCATCAGGAGCGCGATCAGCAGCCCGATCTCCTCGCGGATCGGATTGAAGAAGGCCAGCGCGCCGCCGCCATGCCAGCCCTTGGGCGTCACCACGAATACGCCCTTCTTCTTCACCAGCCCGGCGAACACGCCGCGCGCGATCGCATGCGCCAGGCCCACCGACAGGATCGACGCGCCGAGGATGTCCTTCCACGGACAGTCCATGGTGCGGCGGTAAAGGATGGGGCCGAGCGCCGCCTTGAAGATCATGAAGCCGAAGATCGGCAGTGCGAGCGACACCACCGGCAGGCCGAACGCCTTCGGGAAGAGCAGGATGCCGAGCGTCCACAGCAGGCTGCCGAAGGCGAACACGAGCTGCAGCGCGTCCCCCAGCCAGGCGAACCAGCCGGTGAGGAAGTGGTAGCGTTGGGCGAGGTTGAGCGTGCTGCGGCCGATCATCTGCGGCAGGTGGGCCTTGAGGATCTGCATCGCACCGAAGGCCCAGCGGAAACGCTGGCTCTTGATCGCGGAAAAGCCCGAGGGTGTGAGGCCGCGGCCGAGGATGTGGTCGATGTAGCGGGTGTCGTAGCCCTTCTCGATCAGGCGCAGGCCGAGCTCGGTGTCCTCGCAGATGCACCATTCCGACCACCCACCCACTTCTTCCAGCGCCAGGCGGCGCACCAGGGTCATGGTGCCGTGCTGGATCAGCGCGTTGCGCTCGTTTCGGTGGTGCATGCCGATGCGGAAGAAGCCGTCGAACTCCCAGTTGCACATGCGCTTGAAGGGCTGCCCTTCCCAGTCGCGGTGCGCCTGCGGCGCCTGCACCACGGCGACGTCGGGCTGGTCGAAGTGCGGGATCAGGCAGGCCAGCCACTCTGGGTCGACCACGTAGTCGGCATCGACCACGCCCACCACCTCGGCGCGCGGGTCGGTGACCTTGAGCCCGTAGTTGAGCGCGCCGGCCTTGAATCCCGGCCAGTTGGCCAGGTGGAAGAAGCGGAAGCGCGGGCCGAGTTCGGCGCAGCGGCGCTCGAGCGGCTTCCACAGCGCCTCGTCGCGCGTGTTGTTGTCGAGGATCAGGACCTCGAAATTCTCGTAGTTCATCTTCGCCAGGCTGTCGATGGTGGCGATCACCATCTCGGGCGGCTCGTTGTAGCAGGCGAGGTGAATGGACACGAAGGGCTGCTGCTCGGGCGAGTGCGGCGGCAGCGGCATGAAGCGGCGCTGCCATTTCTTCTTGAACAGCACCTCGCCGAACTCGAAGCCGTGCGACAGCAGCACGGCGGCGGTCATGCAGGTGGCGCCGATCAGCAGCACCAGGCCGATCAGGTCGCGCTGGGTGAGGTAGTACTCCACCGGCACGTTGATGCCGATGATCAGCGTCGATACGCAGGCCTGGATCAGCGCGGCCAGGAAGAGGCGGCCGAAGACGCTCCAGCCGGGCAGGAAGAAGGCGGCGAGCATCATCGGGATGAACGCGAGTGCGGCGGCGTTGCTCGCCTTCTGCGACCAGTGCGGGTCGCGCTCGACGACGCCCTCGAGGGCGTACTTCGGTTCGCGGTCGGCGTTGTACATGCCCCAGTACGGCCCGGCCCAGCCTTCCACATCGACCTTCCACGGCTGGTCGATCGCTTCCATCAGGAAGTAGTCGATGCGTGCGGTACGCGGATGGGCGAGGAATTCGCGCACGAAGCGCGCCTGGTTGTCGAGCGAGGGAATTGCTGCGTCGATGGTGGGGCCGCGGCTCGGCCAGCCGACCTCGCCAACCACGATCTTCTTGCGCGGGTGCGCGCGCGCCACTTCGTCGTAGCGCTGGAAAGCGTACTCGACCGCCTTGTCCACCGGCAGGCCCTCGTGATAGGGCAGCAGGTGGACGGTGATGTAGTCGACGTGCTTGGCGAGTTCCGGGTAGCGCAGCCAGACGTGCCAGGGCTCGGCGGTCGATACCGGCTTGCGGATCGCCTTACGGACGCGGTCGAGGTAGCCGATCATCTCGTCGACGGTCAGGTCGCCGCGCAGGATCACTTCGTTGCCGACCATCACCCGTTCGATGTGACGCATGCGGCGGGCGACGTCGATCAAGGCCTCGATCTCGCGCTCGTTGGCGTCGGGGCGGGCGTCGAGCCAGGCGCCGGCGGTGACAAGCATGTCGCGTTCGCCCGCCAGGTCGAGCAGATCCGGCATGTCGGTGACGCCGTAGGTGCGCAGGCCGTCGGAGCGGCGCCCGAGCAGGTCGAGGTCGGCCGCGAGTTCCGCACGCGTGGGATAGGTGCCCTTGAGCGGACTCTGGTCGCGCTGGAAACCGTTGTAGGCAAAACCCTTGATGCTCTGGTTGGTGCCGATGAATTCCGCGCTGCGGTTGAGCTGCTGCCAGATCCAGTATTGTGCGAACGCGACGGCAGCGGCGATCATGACCGCAACGGCGACGCGGGCAGCAAAGGTGGCGGCTTTTTTCATCTTGTTTCCAGTGCGCTGCGGTGATCGGGCAGCGCGCAAGCTTTACAGGTGCCTTGTGGGCAGGGATGTCGGAGTGACGGTCATGCCCTCGGGCCGTTGCAGGCAGGCTCGATGTCGCACTGCGCAAATTTCGGACCGGTCCGAGCTGTGACACAATGCGCGGGCTCTGCAAGTACCGGTTGGAGAACTCCGACCGGGCGCATTTTATGCACGATTTCAGCCGCTTACGAGCGGATCGCCGTGCCAATTTGCAACAGTTCTTCGACGCTCGGGCTGTCGGCTGATTTTGAAGGAAAAGGCGCTGATCATGCGAATTAATTTGCCGAAACATGGCCTTGCGGCACCCCTGCTTGCCGGCGTGGTGCTGGCCGCGATTGCCCTGTGGTTCAGGCATGGGCTGTTGGAGGCGGGTGTGTTGCCGCGCGACTGCACCTTGGCCAACGCGCCTGCAGCAGCCTGCGTTTTCAAGGACGCGCTGGTGCAGAGCTTCCTGCACCAGCGTCTGGGCTGGGTGAGCCTGGCGGCGGGCGTGCTGGCCTTCGCGCTCTCGTGCCGTCGCCTGGCCTGGGTGGGCTGGCTCACCGGCGTTGCCGGCCTGATCCTCTACAGCTACGACCCGGCCGCGGTGGGCGCACTGCTAGCGCTGCTCGTCCTGGTGGGTACGGACGAGCAGGGGCGGCAGGGCGAGCGCGAGTCCGACCAGCAACCAGGCGATGGCCTGCGGGTTGGCGGGCTCGGATGACCAGCGCGCGATGACGCCGATGGCGATGATCGCCGCGCAGGTCATCTCGCGGCGGGTGGTGCCATTGCGCCACCACCCGGTCACCCCGAGCACCACCGCAGGCGCCAGATAGAGCAGCGTGGGAAAGTCGCGATAGCGCGGATCCACCCACAGCAGCAGCGCCGCCACCGCGGCGGCGAACAGCAGCAGGCCGCGCAACATGCCGATCGAGGCTGTCTTTGAGCGCAGACGTTCTGCCTGCCAGAGGATGCGACCCGCCGTCGCGGTGGCGGGGATCGGCTCGCCATACCAGCGTGCCAGCGTGAGCGGGAGCAGGCCGGCGAGGGCGCCGACGCCGCCGAGCAGGATCCATTCGAGTGCGTTGCGGTAGGCCTGGTGGGCGTGCTCCCAGTGCAGCACCGCGACCAGTCCGCCGAGCGCGCCGGTGGCCGTGAGTGCGCTCACGCGCAGGCAGCGGGTGCGTCGACCGGTCGCTGCTAGCAGCAGCGCCAGCACGCCGCCGACGATGGCGCCGCCGATCGGGCCGTAGAGGCTGTCGCGCTCGGCGACCGGGCCGGCGAGCGGGAACTTCGGGGCCAGGCTTGCGGCTTCGAGCATCCCCCAGTAGCCGCCAACGGTGCCTTCGAGCTTGCGCTTCCAAGGCTGATCGATGGCCTCGATCAGGTTGTAGTCCCAGCCCTCGGCATGGGCGCGGTGGACGAACTCGCGCACGTAGCGCGCCTGGTTCACCCGCGATGGGGTCGATTCCTCGCGCTGGCGTCCGGCGCTCGGCCAGCCGGTTTCCCCGATCAGGATGTCCTTGCCGGCGAAATGCTCGCCGACGTGGCGCCGCGTTTCGGCGACGTGGGCGAGCGCGAGCTCGATGTCCACCGGCTCGTCCTCCCAGAACGGCAGGATATGCACGGTCACGAAGTCGACTTCGGCCGCAAGGCTGTCATGGCGGGTCCAGAACTCCCAGACGTCGGCGTAGGTGACGGGCACCTTCGCCTGCGCCCTGGCGTGGCGAATGAGTTCGCGCATCTCGTCCTCGGTACGCTCGCGGCGCAGCAGTACCTCGTTGCCGACGATGAGCGCGCGCACGACGTCGGTGTTGGCATTGGCGAGCGCGATGGCGCGCTCGAGTTCGCGCGCATTGCGCGGCTTCTCGTAGCCGATCCAGGCGCCGAGCAGCACCTTCATGCCGAGCGGACGGGCAAGCTCGGGAACCTGATCGAGGCCCTGTGCGACCGAGTAGAGGCGCACGCAATCGGTGATCTTCGCCAGCGCGGCGAGGTCGGTGGCGATCTGCTCGCGATCGACCCGGGCGTCGATGTCGAGGGGCGTCTGGCCGGGGCGGTGGTAGGGCGCGTAGGACACGCAGCGCAGCTTCTCGCCGTCGGCAAGGTGCAGGTCGTGCATCTCCACCGGGCGGGTCTGCGACCACAGGAGGGCGGACAGCAACAGGAGCATGCCCAGGCTGACGAGCAGCAGCGTGAGCCAGAGGGCCTTGCGGTCGGTGCGTGGGGGGATGATCACCTGGGTGGTTTCCGTCTGGGGCTGGAAAAATTTGGGGGCAGGCGATTCGCCTGACCGGGCGTACGGCGAGCCTCGCGCCTCGGGAGCGAAAAAAAGCCACGCCCGAAGGCGTGGCTCGTTGCCGGGGCGGCCGGATTCTACCAGCGCGCTGGCCGCACGGTCGGCTTACTCGGCGTAGTCGCTCATCGGCACGCAGGCACAGAACAGGTTGCGGTCGCCATACACGTCGTCGATGCGATTGACGCTCGGCCAGAACTTGTTCTCGGCGACCCAGGGCAGCGGGAACACCGCCTGCTCGCGCGAATAGGGGCGGCTCCAGTCGCCGAGGAAGTCGCTCTGGGTGTGCGGCGCGTTCTTGAGCGGGTTGTCCTCGGCGGGCCAGGTGCCGGCCTCGATCTGGCGGATCTCGTCGCGGATCGCGATCATCGCGTCAACGAATCGATTCAGCTCGCCGAGGTCTTCCGATTCGGTCGGCTCGACCATGATCGTGCCCGGCACCGGAAAGGACATGGTCGGCGCGTGGAAGCCGTAGTCCATCAGGCGCTTGGCGATGTCGACCTCGGACACGCCGGTCGCGGCCTTGATCGGGCGGATGTCGAGGATGCACTCGTGCGCGACGCGGCCCTTGCTGCCCGTGTACAGCACCGGGTAGTGGTCCGCCAGGCGCGCGGCGAGGTAGTTGGCGTTGAGGATCGCCACCTCGGTCGCACGCTTGAGACCGTCGCCGCCCATCATCGCGATGTACATCCACGAGATCGGCAGGATGCTGGCCGACCCGAACGGCGCCGCAGAAACTGCCCCCTGGCCGAGGTTCGGGCGCTCGCTGCCACCGGTGGGCTGGATCACGTGGTCGGCCATGAAGGGCGCGAGGTGCGCCGCCAGGCCGATCGGCCCCATGCCGGGACCGCCGCCGCCGTGCGGGATGCAGAAGGTCTTGTGCAGGTTCATGTGCGACACGTCGGCGCCGATCGTCGCCGGCGAGGTCAGGCCGACCTGGGCGTTGAGGTTGGCGCCGTCCATGTACACCTGGCCACCGTGGCGGTGCACGATTTCGCAGATCTCGCGGATCGATTCCTCGAACACGCCGTGGGTCGACGGGTAGGTGATCATCAGCGCGGCCAGCTCGGAAGCGTGCTTCTCGGCCTTCGCACTGAGGTCGGCGACATCCACGTTGCCGTTGTCGTCGCACTCGACCACCACCACCTGCATGCCGCACATCTGTGCGGTCGCCGGGTTGGTGCCGTGGGCGGACTTCGGGATCAGGCACACCTTGCGATGGGCCTCGCCGCGGCTGGCGTGGTAGCGCGCGATCGCCACCAGGCCGGCGTATTCGCCCTGCGCCCCAGAGTTCGGCTGCATGCTGATCGCCGGGAAGCCGGTGACCGCGCGCAGATAGTCGGCCAGGCCCTCGATCATCTCGAGGTAGCCGGCGGCCTGCGCGCGCGGCGCGAACGGGTGCATGTTGGCGAACTCGGGCCAGGTGATCGGGATCATCTCGCTGGTCGCGTTCAGCTTCATCGTGCACGAGCCGAGCGAGATCATCGAGTGGTCGAGCGCGAGGTCGCGGTTCTGCAGCTTCTTGAGATAGCGCAGCATCTCGTGCTCGGTGTGGTGGGTGTTGAACACCGGATGGGCGAGCACGGGATCGGTACGCAGGAGCTCAGCCGGCAGTGCGCCGCCGGCGGCGGCGACGCGGGCGTCGAGCGCGCTGACGTCGGTGGAGGCGCCGAAGCAGCCGAGCACCGTGGCGACGTCTTCGCGGGTGGTGGTTTCATCCACCGAAAGGCCGAGCGTGGTGCCCGACACGCTGCGCAGGTTGAAGCCGGCATCTTCGGCGCCACGCAGGATGGCGGGGGCGCGCGCGCCGACGTCCACCTCGATGGTGTCGAAGAACGGGCGGTCGTGAACCGCGAAGCCGGCTTCGCGCAGGCCGGTGGCGAGCACCGCGGCGAGGCGGTGGATGCGTGCGGCGATCGTGCGCAGGCCTTGCGGGCCGTGATACACGGCGTAGAAGCCGGACATGTTGGCGAGCAGCACCTGCGAGGTGCAGATGTTGGAGTTCGCCTTCTCGCGGCGGATGTGTTGTTCGCGCGTCTGCAGCGTCATGCGCAGCGCGGTCTTGCCGCGCGCGTCCTTGGATACGCCGATGATGCGGCCGGGCATCGAGCGTACGTAGCCTTCACGGGTGGCGAAGAAGGCCGCGTGCGGACCGCCGAAGCCCATCGGCACGCCGAAGCGCTGCGCCGAGCCGAGCGCGATGTCGGCGCCCAGCGCTC
>JAANMY010003348.1_pt1 | contig 13409 bp, 8 predicted proteins | sample 7279691 | NCBI WGS metagenome assembly JAANMY01 (sample SAMN14094543, study PRJNA606508) | bioreactor metagenome | isolation source: A lab-scale SPAN reactor treating ammonium-rich wastewater day 388 | place: Ireland: Galway | collected 2018-02-07
TCGGGCGTGTTGAGGATGTTGCTGGTGTATTCGTGGTTGTACTGCGACCAGTCGCTGACCGGGCGCAGCGCCGCGCCCGCCTTGAAGGTGCCGGGCGATTTCATCAGCGCCACGAAGGTCATGAAACCGCCGTAGCTGCCGCCGTAGATGCCGGCGCGCTCCTTGTCGCCCTGTCTGTTCGCGGCGAGCCAGTCCAGGCCGTCCAGGTAGTCCTCGAGTTCCGGCTTGCCCATCCAGCGGTAGATCGCGGTACGCCAGTCGCGGCCGTAGCCGGCCGAGGCGCGGTAGTCGAGATCCAGCACGATGTAGCCCTGCTGCACCAGCAGGTTGTGGAACATCTGCTCGCGGAAGTAGTTGGGATAGGTCGATTCCACGTTCTGCAGGTAGCCCGCGCCATGCACGAACATGACGATGGGATAGCGCCTGCCGGGCTCCAGCTGCTTCGGGCCGTAGTACTTGCCCCAGACCGTGCCGGCACCGTGCTTTGACGGCACCTGCACGTATTCCGGCTGCACCCAGTCGATCGCCTTGAACGCCTGCGTGCGGGTGTCGGTGAGCTTCTTCATGCCCTCGCCGTTGGCGCCGATCACCGCGAGCTGCGGCGGCACGTAGCTCTCCGACCAGCGCAGCAGCAGCTTCGAGCCATCCGGCGATTGGCTGAAGCTTTCGATGCCGTCGACCGCGGTGATCTCGCGCACCGCGCCGCCACCGGCCGGCACCTTGCAGACTTCGTAGTCACCGGGCCAGGCGCGGTTGCAGCGGAAGTAGAAGCCGCGGCCATCGCGCGCGACCTCCACCGACGACGCTTCCCACTTGCCCGATGTCAGTTGCCGGCGCGCGCCGCCGTCGAGCGTGTAGAGATGCGACCAGCCGTCCTCCTCGCTCAGGTACCAGAGCGTGCGGCCATCGGGCAGCCAGCCGAATTCGTTGAACGCCCAGCCGACCCAGGCCGGATCGGTCAGGCGGTGCCGCGACTGCAACGCGCCGTTGGCGAGGTCCACCGAGGCGATCCAGCGGTCCTTGTTGTCGACCGCGCGCAACAGCACCGCCACGTTGCGCGAATCGCCGCTCCAGTGGATCGCCGGTCCGCTGCCGTCGCCATCGGTTTCGATGCGCACCGCGCGGTTGCCCTTCAGCGCGTCCTGGCCGACGGCCTTGCGCATCGCCGCCAGCGGATCGGTGGCGATGCCGGGCAGGGCGTCGAACTTCAGCTCGCGCACCGCGCCCGACGCGACATCCACCAGCCACAGCCGGTTGGGCAGCGGCTCGCCGCGGCCGACGCGCGTGCGCACTTCCTCGAATTCCTCGTAACCGGACTCGGTCACGTACTTCGGCATCTGCCCGCCCTTGCCGGCGTCCGCGCCCTTCTCGGTGGTGACCACGACCAGCCAGCGGCCATCCGGCGACAGCGCGCTGTCCTGGATGTCGACGTTCTTGCCGAGGTAGAGCGGCGCCGGCGCGCGGCTCGGATCGGCGTTGCGCCAGGCCTCGTCCTGCTTGCGCGCGGCGTCGCGGCGCGCGGCTTCGTCCTTCAGGGTTTCGATGAGGCGGAGTTGGCGGTCGCGCAGGTCGTCGGCCTTCGGCGCCTTGCCGGGAGTGTCCGCGGCCTGCGGCGAGGCCGCCTGCATCACCAGCCGCCCATCCCATCGGTACCAGTCGTTGCCCTGGCGCCAGACCAGGCCGCCGTCGTCCGACCACTGCGGGCGCGATTCCGGCGCGTTGCTGCGGGTGAGCTGGGTGAGCGCGCCGCTGCCGAGGTCGCGGACGAACAGGTCGCCGTTGCGGATGAAGGCGCTGCGCCGGCCGTCGCGGCTGTAGACGGCGGATCCGCCGTCGAGTTGCGCGCGTTCGCCGCCGTCGATGCGCGTGGCCGCGCCGATGCCGTCGATGCCCACGCGGTAGGTGTCGCGGATCGTCTCGCCTTCGCGTTTGAGCCTGAAGTCGATGGCGCGGCCGTCCCATCGCCACCAGGCGTCTTCGACACCCGGCCCGATCCAGTCCGGGTCGGCCATGATCTGGCGCATCGTCAGCGGCTGCGAAGGCTGTGCCTGCGCGTGGCCGGCGAGCGTGAACAGGGCAAGGGCGAGGGCGGTGCGAAGTCGGGGCATGTGCGTGCGGCGTCGGCGAAAGACGCAAGGCTAGCGCAGAACCCGCGCCGCGATTTTGCGATGCCGCGTGCGGCGGCGCACAATGGCGGGCGCGCCGCGCTCCCCCACCGTGACGCGGAGACGCCTGTTGGACGTGCTCATGCTTTCGCGGATCCAGTTCGGATTCGTCATCACCTGCCACATCCTGTTCCCGGCCTTCACCATCGGCCTGGCCAGCTGGCTCGCCTTCTGCGAATTCAACTGGTTGCGCAGCCGCAAGCCGGTCTGGCGCGAGCTCTACGTGTTCTGGCTGAAGATCTTCGCGGTCTCCTTCGGCATGGGCGTGGTGTCGGGCATCGTGATGAGCTTCCAGTTCGGCACCAACTGGTCGGTGCTGTCGGAACGCGCCGGCAACATCCTCGGCCCGCTGCTCAGCTACGAGGTGCTGACCGCGTTCTTCCTCGAAGCCACCTTCCTCGGCGTGATGCTGTTCGGCATGAAGAAGGTGCCGGAGAAACTGCATTTCATCGCCACCTGCATGGTCGCGCTGGGCACGCTGATCTCGACCTTCTGGATCATCTCCGCCAACAGCTGGATGCAGACGCCGGCCGGTTACGGCATCGACGCGCAGGGCGTGTTCCAGCCGGAAAGCTGGTGGGCGATCGTCTTCAATCCCTCGTTCCCGTACCGGCTGGCGCACATGGTGCTGGCCGCGTTCATCACCACCTGCCTGGTGATCGGCGGCGTGGGCGCGGCGCGGGTGCTGCGCGCGCGCGACGACGTGCACGGCCGCACCATGCTGAGGATGGCGACGCTGTTCGCGGCCATCGCGCTGCCGTTGCAGATCTTCGTCGGCGACCTGCACGGGCTCAACGTGCGCGAACACCAGCCGGTCAAGCTCGCGGCGATGGAGGCGCACTGGCATGCGGGGGAGGCGGGCAAGGGCGTGCCGCTGGTCCTCTTCGCGCTGCCCGACGCGCAGGCCGAGCGCAACGATTTCGAGATCGCGGTGCCGCGGCTCGGCAGCCTCATCCTCACCCACAGCTGGGACGGCGAAATCCAGCCGCTGACCGCCGTGCCGCGCAGCGAACGGCCGCCGGTGACGCCGGTGTTCTTCGCCTTCCGGATCATGGTGGGGCTGGGGATGCTGATGCTGGCGCTCGCGTGGCTGTCGGCCTTCGCGCTGCGCCGCGGGCGGCTCTATGCGGCGCGCTGGCTGCTGCACGGCTGGCGCTGGATGACGCTGACCGGCTTCGTCGCGCTGGTGGCGGGCTGGTACGTGGTGGAGATCGGCCGCCAGCCCTACGTCGTCTACGGCCTGCTGCGCACCGCCGACGCGGTGAGCGCGGTGGACGCTGGCAGCGTGCTGGCTTCGCTGATCGTGTTCGTCGTCGTGTACCTGGGCGTGTTCGGCATGGGCATCTGGTACATCACCCGGCTGGTGAAGAAGGGGCCGCAGCCGGCCGAACCCGCGCCCGACGATGACGGCGGCGAGAAGACAGCGCGGCGGCCGATGTCGCTGCCCGACGAGGACGTGGAGGGCGGCGCATGAACCTCGACTACTGGCTGCCGGTGATCTGGTTCGGGGTGATCGGCTTCGGCGTGCTGATGTACGTGCTGCTGGACGGTTTCGTGCTCGGCCTCGGCATCCTCGCGCCCTTCGCCGAGGACGAGGCCCAGCTCGACCACATGATGAACACCGCCGCGCCGATCTGGGACGGCAACGAGACCTGGCTGGTGCTCGGCGGCGCCGGCCTGCTGGCAGCCTTCCCCAAGGCCTACGCGCTGGTGCTGTCCGCGCTGTACCTGCCGGTGCTGCTGATGCTGATCGCGCTGATCTTCCGCGGTGTGGCCTTCGAGTTCCGCTTCAAGGCGCGGCGCAGCAAGCGCTTCTGGGGCGCGTCGTTCGCGCTGGGTTCGCTGTTCGCCGCGTTCGCGCAGGGCGTCATCCTCGGCGCGCTGGTCGAGGGCATGCCGATGCAGGCGGGCAAGTACATCGGCGGCGCGTTCGGCTGGTTCAGCCCGTTTTCGATGCTCACCGGCGCGGCGGTGATGTTCGGCTACGCGTTGCTTGGCGCCGGCTGGCTCATCCTCAAGACCGAGGGCGGGCTGCAGCACACCGCGCGCACGCTGGCGCGACCGCTGGTGTTGGTGGTGCTGGTGTTCATGGGCCTGGTCAGCGCGTGGCTGCCGTTCCTGGAAAGCGGGGTGATGGCGCGCTGGTTCGAGGGCCGCAACTTCCTCTGGCTGTCGCCGGTGCCGCTGCTGGCGCTGCTGGTCGGCTTCTGGCTCTGGCATGCGGCGCTGGAGGAAGGCCGCGACGCGCGCCCGTTCCTGCTCACGCTGGCGCTGTTCGCGCTCGGTTTCGCGGGTCTCGTGCTGGGGATGTGGCCGAACCTGGTGCCGCCCTCGCTGAGCATCTGGGAAGCCGCATCGCCGCCTTCGTCGCAGGGTTTCGTGCTGGCCGGGCTGGTGGTGCTGCTGCCGGCGATCCTCGGCTACACCGCGTGGTCGTATTCGGTGTTCCGCGGCAAGATCGCCGCCGATTCGGGCTACCACGACCACGCATCGCACTGAACGCGTGGGCAGCGGCCGCGCGAAGGTGGGCACTGCGGCGGAATTCGCGCACAATTCCAGCCGTTCCCCCGTGATGCGCCCATGCTCGCCTACGTCTACAAAAGCCGGAAACGCGCCGACACGTACGTCTATCTGGCGGAACGCGAAGGCTTCGCGCGCCTGCCCGAGGCGCTGCGCACGCAACTGGGGCCGCTCGACTTCCTGCTTGAAGTGGCGATCACGCCCGAGCGCCGGCTGGCGCGCGGCAACCAGCGCGAGGTGCTGCACAACCTCGCCGTACAGGGTTTCCACCTGCAGCTGCCGACGACGCTCGCGGCCGACCCGATGAGTGAAGACTGGGGCACCGATGCCTGAGCCCGCGCGCCCGCGCATGTCGCGTCGCTGGCTGGCGGTCCCGGGCGCGCTTGCTGTGCTGGCCACGCCATTGCTTGGCGTCGCCGCGCCGCTGGCGGTGCTGGCGGGCGTGTTGCTGTGTGGCCTGGCCCTGGCGCGTGACGGCTGGAAGCCCGCGCTCAACGCGCTGTCGCGGCTCTGGCTGGCCGGCCTGCTGCTGGCCGCCGTGCTGCTGGCGTGGCCGCTGACCGCCTTCGTGCGGGGCGGCGGCCTGGGCTCGGCGCTGGCGCTGTCGGGATCGGCGGGCTCGGTGTTGCTGGCCGCGTGGCGTGGCTGGCCGTTGTTCGCGCGCGCCTTCGCCGGCGAGTTGGCGGACCTGCGCGACTGGCGTCGCGTCATCGAGCTCGATCCCGCCGCGTGGCGAGGCCTGAAAATCGCCGTGCCGGTGGCGCTGCTGCTGGCGGGCGGCATCGCGATCGGTTGGCCCGGTCTGTGGGCGATGCCGGCGCGCTGGACGCTCGCGGCGCTGATGGCGGCCGTCGCCGTGGTGCCGGTGCTGCGCCAGAAGCGCGAAGCGCCGGTGGCGCGCGTCGCGCGTGCCGAAGCGGAAACCCGCCAGCTGCGCAACGCCGACCGCATCGAACTGGACGCCCTGTTCGCGCCGCCGGCCGTCGATGCGGCGAAGGCAGAAGAAGTCGCGGCGGACACGCCCGCATCCTCCCTCCCCGTCGAACCGTTGCCGGTCGAGGCCGTCGCCGAGGCGCCCGCCGTCGCGACATCGACGCCCACGTTCTCGCCGGAACAGGTCGCCGCCGCCAGCACCGAGCTCTACGCAGCCGCCCGCGCCGGCCGCGTCGACCGCGCGCTGGCCCTGCTCGAATCCGGCGCCGATCCGCTGTCGCCGCCGCCGGCCGGTGAACGCGACCAGCGCGGGCTGGCCCAGCTGGCCGCCGTGCTGCCCGACCTGCGCCTGCTGCGCACGCTGATCCAGCGCGGCGTGCCGCTGGGCGCCGAACCGCGCCGCCTCACGCCGCTGCTGGCCGCCACCCGCGACAGCTGGCACGGGCGCCCCGAGGCGGTGATGACGCTGCTGGCCAACGGCGCCGACCCGCGCGCCCGCGACGACGAGGGCAACACGCCGCTGCACCACGCCGCGCGCAGCACCGATCCGGGTGTCGCCGCCCTGCTGCTGGATGCCGCGGCGGACATCGACGCGCTCAACGACGCCCGCCAGTCGCCGCTGGCGATGGCCTGCCTGTCCGGCAACTGGCGGCTGGCCAAATTCCTGACCGAGCGCGGCGCCCAGGCCCATCCGGCCGGCGGTGATCCGGTCCTGCTGGCCGCCGCCGCCACCGAGGAGGACGACCCCGCCGGCGTGCAGTACCTGCTGCGGCACAAGGCGGCCGTCGGCGCGCGTGGTGCGGATGGTTGCACCGCGCTGCATCACGCGGCGGCGGCGGGCCATGTCGCCATCGTGCAGACCCTGTTGGATGCCGGCGCCGACGCCCGCCTGCGCGACGATGCCGGCCTGGATGCCTGGCTGACGGCTGCCGGCGGCGCGCAGCAGCCGGTGCTGGAAGCGCTGCTGGACAATGGCGCGGACCTCTCCGCCGTGGATGCCGAAGGCCGCGATGTCCTGATGCGCGCGATGGACGAAGGCCAGGCCAGCGCGGCGCTGGCGCGCTGGCTGCGCGAACGCGGCCTGGACACCGAACGCGTCGACGCCCACGGCGTGGGCGCGGTGCAGCGCGCGGTCGCGGCCGGCCGCTGGGCGCTGGTCGGGGCGATCGATCCCAATTACCCGTTGCCCCATGTGGTCGAGGGCGGGAATGACGTGGCCGACGTCGCCCGCCCGCCGATGCAGCTGCTCGCCGAGGCGCTGGCCGCCGGCGACCGCCAGGCCATCGCGCGCAGTGCGGCCCTGCTCAGCGCGGAAGAGCGCGGGCGTGCGCTGGTGGAGGCGGCTTCGGTCGATCCCGCACGCCTCGCCCTGCTGCTGCCGCATCGTCCCGCGCTCGACGTGCGTGGCCCGGAGGGCGATGGCGCGGTGTTCGTCCTGCTTGGCAAGGCCGGCCAGCCCGAAGCCCGCGCGATGCTGCGCGAATTGCTCGCCGCGGGCGCATCGCCGGCGGGCGCGGGCGGACTGGCGCGCTACCTCGCCGCCTCCCTCGCCGCGCGCGTGCCCGAAGCCGAGGGCCAGCCGCTCGCGCTCGAGCTCATGCAGCGCGGTGCGGATACCTTCGCGGCGCAGGCCAGCGGCGAATCCCCGTTGCTGCTCGCGCTGCGCCAAGGCTGGACGCCGCTGGCGAATGAACTGCTCGATCGCGGCGCCGACCCCAACCAGGCGGACGCGCGCGGCCTGACCCCGCTGCACGTCGCCAGCGCATTGGGCCTCGACGCCATCGTCCCGCGACTGCTCCGCCACGGCGCGCAGCCGGCGCTGCGGGCGGGCGACGGCCAGACCGCGCTCGGTGTCGCGCTGGCCGGTGGTCGCCGCGCGCTGGCGGACTGGCTCGACTGGCGCGGCTGGCCGCATCCCGGTCGCGCGCTGCGTGCCAGTGACCTCGCGTCCGCCGCGATCCTGGGCGATGCCGACGCCGTCGGTCGCCTGCTGCATTTCGGCTTCGACGTCGATACCCGCGACGCCCAGGGCTGCACGGCGCTGCTGCGCGCCGCCGGCGGTGGCCACGAAGCGGTGGTGTCGCGCCTGCTCGCGGCCGGCGCCGATACCGGCCTGGCCGCGGAAAGCGGCGCCACGCCGTTGTCGGCGGCGGTGAGCATGCGCCATCTCGGTGCCGTCGACGCGCTGCTGTCGGCGGGGGCGGATGTTGAACAGCGCCTGCCCGGCGAGGTCACGGTGCTGATGCTGGCCGCCGCGCTCGGCCTGCCCGACATGGTCTCGCGCCTGCTCGCCGCCGGTGCCGACCTGCATGCGGGCGATGCCGAAGGCCTCAAGCCGATGCACTGCGCGGCACTGTTCGGCTTCGCCACGCACGATCGCGCGCGCCTGCTCGCCCTGTTCGACACCCTGCACCTGGCCGGCGCCGAAGCCGACGAAGCGACCGCCACCGGCCTCACCCCGCTGCTCCTGCTGCTGGGCGCCCGCGCCGAACCCGGCGCCGCCTGCGACGAAGCGGTGCTGGTGGCCGGCCTCGAACGCCTGCTGGAAGAGGGGGCCACCCTGTCGGTGCAGGACCAGCGCGGCTTCGGGCCGCTGCACCTCGCCGCCCTGCACGGGTTGGGCCAGGTGGTGCGCGTGCTGCTGCGCCACGGCGCCGATCCGCAGTTGCGCGACCGCCTCAACCGCACGCCGCGCGAGATCGCCGCGATGCGCGGTTTCATGGATGTCGCCGCGGAATTCGCCGTCGACGCCGGCACCCCCTCGATGGCGCGCTTCCTGCGCGACCCGGGGCGCTGAAGGGCGCGATCGCACCGCGTCGCCCAGCCGTGGCACCATCGCCCCATTCCACGGAGGGGGAAGATGATGAAGCTGAACCTGAATCCGCTCGGCCTGCTGCTGGCGGCCTGCGTCCTGGCCGCGCCGGTGCAGGCGCAGACCGGCAAGAAGCTGCCGCAGGCGGCCATCGAGGTGGCTAAATCCGAATCGGTGATGTCGATGCGCGTCGATGGCGAACTCCTGATCACGCCCGAAGGCGAAGTCCGCGAGCACCGCGTCACCACCGAAGTGCCGTCCGGGATCAAGGCGATGATCGACAAGAGCGTCGCCGGCTGGCGCTTCGAGCCGATCACCGACGATGCCGGCAAGCCGGTGCTGGCCAAGACCTATATGCGGTTGACGCTCATCGCGCGGGAAGGGGCCGGGGACGACTACACGGTGACGCTGGAGAACGCCCGTTTCCACGACGGAAAGAAGCCCGACTACCGGGGCGCGGCGCGCGAAAAGGGTATCGATGTGGTGACCACCGCGCGACCCAAGTACCCCGCGCTCATGCTGGCCAATAACGTCAATGGCTCGGCACTGGTCCATGTGCTGTTCGACACGGACGGCAAGGTGCAGGATGCCATCGTCGTGCAGTCGGCCATGTTCAACGTGCGCGGCCACTCGGATGTGCTGGAGCAGGCCGTGGCGGAGATGGAGAAGGAATCGCTGCGTGCAGTCAGGCGCATGCGCGTCGCGTTCGGCCCGCAGGCCGATCTTGCCGATCCGCGGGCGCGGTCGGGCTATCTGGCCATCAATTATTGGATGGAAGGCAAGCGCAACGATTCGGATGAGTTGCGCCAACCCGGCAAGTGGCGGCAGGAACAGCGGGGCCCCCTTCGCGCGGCGGTCTGGCTGGGCAATGCCGCACGCGTCGGCATCTCCGATGTCGACGGCACCGAGAACCTGATGTCCGGCGAAAAATCACCGATCAAGCCCCTGTCCGGCGTGCCGACGCTCTGACCTTGCACGCACGCGCCGCAACGGCGGGTCCTTGCCTGTATCCGCCCCGCCGGACATTCCACCTGCCTGGAAGGAATCGACGATGGAACGCACCCCGCGCATGATCTTCGCCCTGTTGGCCGGCTGCCTGGCCATGCTGCCCGTGCACGCTCAGGACGTGAAGCCGGCATCGGCCGGGGCGGGCGTGGTGGAAGTCGGCGCATCGGAGGTGGTGATGACGATGCGCGTCGATGGCGAGCTGGTCTTCGACACCGAGGGCCGGGTGATCGAGCACAAGGTCATCACGCCCGGGATCCAGCAGGAACTGCTCAAGCTGGCCAATGATGAAATGGCGAGGATGCGTTTCGAGCCGGTGCGGGTCGATGGCAGGCCCGCGAATGGCCGTACCTTCGCCCGCATGACGCTGCTGGGCCGTGAGCGCGAAGGCGGCAGATTCGAAGTCGGCATCGAGCAGGTGCTGTTCTTCAAGGGCAAGTTCCATGGTTCGGGCGCGCCCAATCTCGATGCCGGCGATCGGCGCAATGACAAGGCCGCCGGGGGTTGGGCGCTGGCCAGTGGTGCAACCCGGCTGCGTTACCCCATCGACATGATGCGTTCCGGCGTAAGCGGCGCGGTCACCGTCCGCGTGCTGATGCACGGGAACGGCAGCGTCGAGGACGCCTTCGTCACCCAGTCGGCGATGTTCAACGTCCGCGGTCGCGAGCGTGAACTGGACGCGGGGCGCAAGTCGCTGGAACAGATGGTGTTGTCGGCGGTGCGCACCTGGCGATTCAAACCGCCGGCCAAGCCGGGATCGCCGGATGATCCCGAATGGCGGACGGCCACGATCCCGGTGTTCTTCCAGATCGATGCATCGGGCTCGGAGCGAGCGGGAAAATGGCGCATGGAGCGGCGCGGCCCACGCCGCATGGCGACATGGGAGGCACGCTCCGGCCAGGGGCTGGTCGGCGTCTCCGACATGGAGGGCGACGAGGGCATGGTGTCGCCCGATCCGGACATCAAGCGCGTGCAGTAAGCGGCACGCCTGCAGCCGCGGGGATCGCCCGACAAAAAACGCCCCGGTCTCCCGGGGCGTTTGCTTTCGCGTCGCGGTGGCGTGGTTCAGCGCTTCATCGAAGCGAAGAACTCGTCGTTCGACTTGGTTTGCTTCATCTTGTCGAGCAGGAACTCCATCGCGGCGATCTCGTCCATCGGGTGGATGAGCTTGCGCAGGATCCAGATCTTCTGCAGCAGGTCCGGTTCGATCAGCAGGTCCTCGCGGCGGGTGCCCGACAGGTTGACGCCGATCGCCGGGTACACGCGCTTCTCGGTGATGCGGCGGTCCAGGTGGATTTCCGAGTTGCCGGTGCCCTTGAACTCCTCGTAGATCACCTTGTCCATCGCGCTGCCGGTATCCACCAGCGCGGTCGCGATGATGGTCAGCGAACCGCCCTCCTCGACATTGCGCGCGGCGCCGAAGAAGCGCTTCGGGCGATGCATCGCGTTGGCGTCCACGCCGCCGGTCAGCACCTTGCCGCTGGACGGCAGCACGTTGTTGTAGGCGCGGGCGAGGCGGGTGATCGAGTCGAGCAGGATGACGACATCCTTCTTGTGCTCGACCAGGCGCTTGGCGCGCTCGATCACCATCTCGGCGACCTGCACGTGGCGCGCCGCCGGTTCGTCGAACGTGGACGAGATGACCTCGCCGCGCACGGTGCGCTGCATTTCCGTCACTTCCTCCGGGCGCTCGTCGATGAGCAGCACGATGAGGTGGACGTCCGGGTGGTTGTAGGTGATGGCGCTGGCGATCTGCTGCATCATCATCGTCTTGCCGGCCTTCGGCGGGCTGACGATCAGCGCGCGCTGGCCCTTGCCCTGCGGGGCCATGAGGTCGAGGATGCGGCCGGTGATGTCTTCCGACGAACCGTCGCCGCGCTCCAGCTTGAAGCGCTTGCGCGGGAACAGCGGCGTCAGGTTCTCGAACAGGGTCTTGTTCTTCGACGCCTCGATCGGCTCGCCGTTGATGGTGTCGACCACGTTCAGCGCGAAGTAGCGCTCGCCGTCCTTCGGCCAGCGGATGCGGCCGGCGATGTGGTCGCCGGTGCGCAGGTTGAAGCGGCGGATCTGGCTCGGGCTGATGTAGACGTCGTCCGGGCCGGCCAGGTAGCTGGCCTCGGCCGCGCGCAGGAAGCCGAAGCCATCCGGCAGGATTTCCAGCACGCCGTCGGCGGCGACGCCCTCGCCGTGGCGGGTCAGCACCTTCAGCAGCGCGAAGATGATGTCCTGCTTGCGCGCGCGGGCCACGCCTTCGTGGATCTGCAGCTGCTCGGCGATGTCGAGCAGCTTGGGCGCAGGCATCCGCTTCAGGTCGGACAGCGAGTACTGCGGGAAGCCTTCCGGCACCTGCGGGTGCGGGCGCGGCACGAAGGCCTCCTGCGCGCCGAAGTCGTCCGGGAAGCCCTGGTCGCGCTGGCGGTCACGCTGGCGGTCGCGGCGGTTCTTGAAGCGCTCGCGGCGGTTGTTGTTGAAGCGCTGGCCGTCGTCGCGCGGCTGGCCGTGGCCGTTCTGCGCGCCGTCGTTCTGGCCCTGGGCTTCGGGGGCACCGGCCTCGCGCGCGGCCGATTCCATCGGCGGCGGGGCGGGCGGGGTGTCGGTCACCGGGACGGCCGGGGAGGGCGAGTCGGGTGGGGTGGCCTGGGCGGCGTCGGCTTCGGGACGGGCCTTGGGCGGGCGGCCGCGACGCTTGGGCGCCGGAGCCTCGGGGGTCTGGGTGTCGTCTGACAAGCGGGAAATCCTCGCAATGGCGAGCGCCCTGAACGGGTCTGCGGGCGTCGTGGGGAGTGAAACAGAAGGGTGCGGCGCTACGGGTCACAGGGACGGGACGCGCCGGACAGGCGGAAATTAGCACCGCTTCCCCCGTCGCGGCAAGGGTGCGCCAAAGAAAACGGCCGCCCGGGGCGGCCGCGGTACAGGTTCCGGAACGCCGGAAAGGGCGTCAGAGCGCCTTGTCGATCAGCTGGGCCAGCTGCGGCTTGCCGACCGCACCCACCTGCGTGCCCTGGACCTGGCCGTTCTTGAAGACCAGCAGCATCGGGATCGAGCGCACGTGGTACTTGAGCGCCGTGGCTTGGTTCTGGTCGATGTCGACCTTCACCACCTTGGCCTTGCCGGCGTATTCGGTGGCCAGCTGGTCGAGCGCGGGGGCGATCATCCGGCACGGGCCGCACCAGGGCGCCCAGAAGTCCACCAGCACCGGCACGTCGGATTCCAGCACCTGCTGGTTGAAGTCGGCATCGGTGGCGTGGATGACGTTGTCGCTCATGGGGACTCCGGAAATGGCGGAAGGGGGGCGTCTTGCTAAACTGGGGCGTTATCGCGGCGGTTTCAAGTCCGCCACCCTGCCCGCGCGGCACCGCTCACGAGTCTGCGGCGCGCCCCATCGTCTTGCAAGCGCACCCTAGCGCCGACCGGGAATCTATGTCCGACAAACCGCTGACCGACGTCACCTTTTCCTCTTTCGGGCTGCATCCCAGCCTGCTCGCCGGCCTTGAAGCCGCCGGCTTCACCCGCTGCACGCCGATCCAGGCGCTGACCCTGCCGCTGGCGCTCGCCGGTCGCGACGTCGCCGGCCAGGCCCAGACCGGCACCGGCAAGACGCTGGCCTTCCTGGTCGCCGCGATCAACCGCCTGCTGACCCGCCCGGCGCTGGCCGAGCGCAAGCCCGAGGACCCGCGCTGCCTGATCCTGGCGCCGACCCGCGAGCTGGCCATCCAGATCCACAAGGATGCGATGAAGTTCGCTTCCGACCTCGGCCTGAAGATCGCGCTGGTCTACGGCGGCGTGGACTACGACAAGCAGCGCGCCCAGCTCCAGGCCGGCGCCGACATCATCATCGCCACCCCGGGCCGCCTGATCGACTACGTCAAGCAGCACAAGGTGGTCAGCCTGCACGCCTGCGAGGTCTGCATCCTGGACGAGGCCGACCGCATGTTCGACCTCGGCTTCATCAAGGACATCCGCTTCCTGCTGCG
>JAANMY010003350.1_pt1 | contig 13406 bp, 16 predicted proteins | sample 7279691 | NCBI WGS metagenome assembly JAANMY01 (sample SAMN14094543, study PRJNA606508) | bioreactor metagenome | isolation source: A lab-scale SPAN reactor treating ammonium-rich wastewater day 388 | place: Ireland: Galway | collected 2018-02-07
GAAGACGCCGGCCTGGATCTCGTTGACCGTGTTGCGCCCCACGACGCGCGGCGGCCGGACGAGCTCGACCGGGTGCAGCTTGGCGGCGCGCGAGTACAGCGCCTCGAGCGAGATGCCGATTCCGGGCGTGATCACGCCGCCGAGGTACTCGCCTCTGGCGCTCACCACGTCGAAGGTCGTCGCGGTGCCGAAGTCGACGACGATCGACAGCTCCTTGTGACGCTCGTACGCCGCGACGGCGTTCACGATGCGGTCGGCGCCGACCTCGCGTGGGTTGTCGTACAGGATCGGCATGCCGGTGCGGATGCCCGGACCCACGACCAGCGGCGAGCGCCCGTAGGTGGCCAGGCACATCGCGTCGATCGTCGACTGCATCTGCGGCACGACGTTCGACACGATGATGCCCTGGATCTGGTCCGGCTCGATCCCGGACATGCGCTGCAGGTTCCACAGCACGACGCTGTACTCGTCGGCCGTGCGCGCGTGCTCGGTGAGGAGCCGCCAGTGACGTCGGAGCCGGTCCCCGTCGAAGAGCCCCACGACGGTGTGGGTGTTCCCTACGTCGATCGCGAGCAGCATCAGGGCCTCCGGAGACTAGGCGCGTCGGGCGCGCAGCGCAAGGGAGATCGGGGCGAGGAACGCATCGGTCAGGCGCGCCTCCGGCGCAGCTTGCGGTAGACGTGGCGCAGCGTCACCTCGCCCGACACCACGCGCTGGATCGCCCCGCCGCTCATCACCACCACCCGATCCCCGAGCGTCATCGCCTCCTCCTGGTCGTGCGTCACATACAGCGTCGTCGTCCGAAGCCGCTGGTGCAACGCCTTCAGTTCCCCCCTCGTCGTCACCCGCAACTTCGCGTCCAGGTTCGATAAAGGCTCGTCGAACAGGAACGCCTTGGGCTCCCTCACGATCGCCCGGCCCACCGCCACGCGCTGCCGCTGACCTCCCGACAACTCCCGCGGCTTCCTCTTCAGGAGCCCCTCGATCTCCAGGATCTTCGCCGCGTGCCTCACGCGACGATCGATCTCCTCCCGCGACACACGCCTCAACTTCAGCGCGAACGCCATGTTCCGATACACGTCCATGTGCGGATACAACGCGTAGTTCTGAAACACCATCGCCAGGTCCCGGTCCTTCGGCGCCACGTCGTTGACCACCCTCCCGCCGATCGACACCGTCCCCGAATCCGCCTCCTCCAGCCCCGCCACGATCCGCAGCGTCGTGCTCTTCCCGCACCCCGACGGCCCCACCAGCACCACGAACTCCCCATCCCCCACCGCCAGCGTGAACTCGCGCACCGCCTCCACGCCACCGGCGTACGTCTTCCTCACGCGTTCCAGGACCACCTCGCCCATAACCCGCAGCCTACTCCCACACCTCCCCCCTCGCCAAACGGAACATCCCCTATCCCTTGGCGCGACTTCCCCTCCCTCACCGCCCCACTCGCCAAGTCTCCCGCTTCACTCGCCGATACGCACACGGGGCACGCCAACGGAGCAGTTCCGCATGAGCACGTCCGATCGAACGTTCAATCAGGTCAAGGCCATCCTGAGCAAGCTCGATCGGTCGATCGACGAAATCCGCGAAAAGCGGACCCAGGGCCCGGCTAAACCCGCCACCGCGGCCGCGACGCCTCCCGCCTCGCCCGAGCCCACCCAGGCTCCCGCAAGGCCGGGCACCGGCCGCCTCCAGGCCACACGCATCGACAACCCGACCTTCGGACGGTGGAACCCCGACAAGCGATAACCACGCCGTCCCAACCCGGAGGAGCCCCCCTGATGTTCGGGAGTTTTTTTCGCCGCGCCAAGCCCGACCGCCTCGCTCAAGGTCCGTCCGTCCACGACGAACCCCTCCCCCCCGCACGATCCCTCGCGACCTTCGACCGCCTCGGGCAGACCCTCGTCGCCACACTCACCTCCGGCACCCTCGCCGCGCCCGACGCGATCGAACTCGCCGCACAACTCGCCGCCCAGACCGAGACCTCCGAGACCCGACACCTCGTCCTCGACCTCCAGAACGTCCAGTACATGGACTCCATGTGCGTCGGCGTCCTCGTCGAACTCATGACCCGGCTCCAGTCTCGCGACGGCCGAATCGCCCTCGTCAACGCCGGCGGTAACGTCGAGTACCTCTTCAAACTCACCCGCCTCGACCGCCTCTTCCCCATCTGCCGCGACGTCATGAAGGCCATCGAAGTCGTCGAACGCGCCGGCTGACCCCGCTCACGCCTCTCCAGGGCCCGCACCTCGCACGCCTCGGGCCGCGCGGCCCTCCATCCCCGCTCCCCGACACCGGTCCTCCCTACTCCCGATAGCCCACACGACGCATCAGGTCGTCGAAGTGGTCGAGCGAGTAGAACGCCAGCGTCACCACCCCCTTCCCTCCGCGCTCGCGGATCCTCACCTTCGTTCCCAGGTGCTCCCCCAGCCTCTTCTCAAGGTCCGCCACGCTCGCCCCGGGCTCGCTCCGTCCCGTCGGCAGCCCCTTGATCGTCCGCTCCAGCCTCCGAGCCGACCACCCCTCCTTCGCCGCTCGAACCGCCAGTTCCACCCGCCGCGGCCCGCCCGACATCCCCGCCAGGGCCCGCGCGTGCCCCAGCCCCAGCCGCCCATCGTCCACCAGGTCCGCGATCTCCCCCTCGAGCTCCGTCAGCCGGATGAAGTTCGTCACGCTCGATCGGTCCACCCCCATCCGGTCCGCGATCTCCGCGTGCGTCAACGCGAACCGCTCCGACAGCATCCGGAACCCGCGCCCTCGCTCCATCGCCGTCAGGTCCGCTCGCTGCACGTTCTCCAGCAGCCCGACCTCCGCCGCCTGCGCATCCGTCAGCGGGCGCACGATCACCGGCACGCGCTCCACCCCCGCCAACTTCGCCGCACGCCAACGCCGCTCGCCCGCCACCAACTCCAGCAGCGCGTCGCCGCCGCCCCCGCGCCCTCCACCCTCCGCGACCTCGCGAGCCAGCAGCGGCTGCATCACGCCCGACACCCGGATCGACGCCGCCAGCCCCGCCAGTTCCCCCTCGTCAAACCTCCGCCTCGCCTGGTACGGGCTGGGCCACAACTCCCCCACCGCCACGAACCGCAACTCCGCCCCCTCCACCACACGCCCTTCCCCGCCCTCACCCGCGCGGGCCCCCGCCCCCACGTGCCCCGCCCCGGGATTCCCAATGATAACATTATGATCTTCCGTCGCCGCTACAACCTTAGATTCCACCCGCTCGCCGCGCCCCGACCCCGGCGCATCAGAAGTTAGTATTTGCTTACCAGCGCGCCCTTCCACATCCACCCGCACCGGCTGGATATCCTCGATCAGGCTCCGCAGCCCCCGGCCCAGTTTCTTGCCCATGTTCGTCCTTCCTTGGAGACTCCATGCACATCGAAGTCATCGCCCGAGCGTTCTGGACGGCACAGGGGCGCGTCCTCCTCTGCCGGAACGTCGAGCACGGATACTACTACCTCCCGGGCGGGCACGTCGAGCCGGGCGAACCCGCCAGGGTGGCCCTCGCTCGAGAGTTCGTCGAGGAAACCGGCCACTCCCCCACCGTCGGCGAGTGCTGCCTCGTCTCCGAGGTTCTCTTCGAGGCCCGCCGCAAGCGACACCACGAGATCAACCTCATTTTCCGCATCACCGATCCCCCCCCACCCAACCTCGCCTCAAGGGAACCCGAACTCGCCTTCGAATGGGCCGAGCAGGCCTCGATCGTTGACCTCGATCTCCGCCCACAGGGCGTCAAGGCCTGGCTCGCGTCCGACACCAGGTCCGAGGGCCCCCACCCCCTCTGGCTCGAACAACCCGACGATGCCGCCTGATGTGCCGCTCGATCGCAGAATGTTCCACGTGGAACATTCCGCGGCACGGTCGTTCGTCCGTAATCCATAGCAGGCGCAGTATTTGCGCGTTCGACGACCATCCCACGACACTCCGGACGGCTTCCTGCCAGAATGTTCCACGTGGAACATTATTGCCCAGTTTGACATCGCGTCACGCTCGCCGAGTCCCACCAAACCCGTGCTTTCATCCGGCCGATGATTCTCGGCCCGATGTCAACGCAACAGCCATCCTTCTGGGAATCTCAAGAAGCGCTTGCCCGCCGCCTGGACGAAGCCCTGCGCGAGGTCCAGTCGCTCCGTGCCGAGCTCGACCATGCCCATCGGCTGGCGACCCTCGGCACGATTGCCGGCTCGATCGCCCATGAGTTCAACAACATCCTGACTCCCGTCCTGAGTTACGCCGAACTCGCCCTCGGCAAGCCGGGCGATGAGGCACTGACCCACAAGGCGCTGGAGCGTGCCGCGGATGGCGCGGACCGGGCCTCGAAGATCGCGTCGGCCATCCTCGGGCTTGTCGAACGCCGGGACGGGCGTCCTCTTTCGGCGAATCTGCGTGAGTGCGTCGAGCAGGCGTTGCTCTGCCTGGCCCGACCGCTTGTGAAGGACGGCATCGAGGTCGTGATCGAGGTGCCGTCGACGCTCTCGGCCGGGATTGATCCGGTCGCGCTCCAGCATGTCCTGTTGAACCTGGTCTTGAACGCTCGGCGGGCCCTGCGCGCGGATGGGGGATCGGGAGGAGTGGGGGAGGGGCCGCCGGAGCCCGGGTCGCGACGGCTGGTGATCGCGGCCGGGGCGCGGGTGGAGGCAAGATGTTCCACGTGGAACATACCGCGGGCGCGGGCGGATGAGGCCGGGATCGTGGTGGTGGACAACGGGTGCGGGATGGATGCGGCGACGCGGGATCGGGTGGCGCGGCCGTTTGAGCGAGGGGCGCTGGGAGAGCCGGGGGTCGGGCTGGGGCTGGCGATCAGCCGGCGGCTGGTGGAGGCGGTGGGGGGGCGGCTGGGGTTGGATTCAAGGCCCGGGGCCGGGACGTGCGTGGGTGTGACGCTGCCGATCGCGGATGCGCTCGCCAAGGCGGCATGAGCCGAGCGGATACAATATCATAAGTTGTTTATTGTCAGTAGGTTACGCTGATTGTATGATCTCATCGTGCCTCTTGATGAGTGGGGGATGGTGGGTTCTGGGCGGCGGGGGTTGGGCGAGGTGAGGGTGAGGGGTGTACATTCTGTTCGATGTCAAAGCGTGAGCCGCGAGCGAGGACCGGGGAGGCGAAGGCGGGGAGGGCGTCGGCGCTGATCGACACGCGGGTGGTGTATTGCGGCGATTGCCTGGAGCAGTTGTCGAACCTGCCCGACGGGTGCGTGGACCTGGTCTACATCGACCCGCCGTTCAACTCGAACCGGAACTACGAGGTGTTCTGGGGGGAGACGAAGGAGAAGCGGTCGTTCGAGGATCGTCACGCGAGCACGCAGGCGTACATCGACTCCATGAGGGCGCGGTGCGTGGAGTCCGAGGATTGAGTGATGGCAAGACCAAGCGTTCCCGATTGGATTCGCAAGTATGTACCGCCGCAAGGCTGGACGAACGTGTTTACCTTGGTTCCCGCGAACGAACATCTCTTCGGCACCGAGACGCTGTTGGGAGACTGGGATGGGCGGACGCTGCTCCTCGCCAAGGATGGCGCCCCGACCGGCGTCATCCGCGCGCTGCGGGACAAGGGCGAGCCGCGGCCTTGGCGGCACGCGCAGCGTGAGCTCGGGGATGTCGGCGGCTACAAGACGAACGAATACATCGCCGCGGCCGCTATTCGCCTGCGTGGTGGTGTCCTCTACGGGTCGGCAACGGCGAACTTGCTCTTCGACGATCCCCGATGGAGTCGATCCCTTCCGGGGTTCTACACCGGCCCGCTGCATGAGTACCTGAAGCGAGTTCTGGCCTGGGTGATTGCCTCGATGGCGAACCTCGAGCGCATCGCCTGTCTCGGCCAAGAGGCGTGGCATCTAACCGCGACCGTGCTCGGGCAACACGATGCAGCGAGGCAGTTTGCAAGGTTTCGTGACGGAGGCGAGCCACTCTTCAGCGAGGCCTCAGGCAAGAGATTGCGAGCATTCGCGCTGTACCATCCGGCGGCGCGGGTATCGAGCGATGCCAAGAGCGCGGGTTGGCGTGCGCTGGCGGGAGAACGGGGACAACCGGGTCATTAGACGTGGGAAGCGAGGGCTGCGATGGCGGCAGAATCAGTTCGCGGAGTGCAAGCGCAACGAACCGGCTCTGATGTCATGTCTGATGCGGTCTGGGTCGATCTGTACCCTAGTTCCAAGGCGAAGCGAAAGTCACCCGTGGGCATTCGCAAGGGGATGCTCGAAAAGATGAGAGCGGCGCGCGATGCGGGCGTGGCCACCGATGGCTTCAGGGATCTCGAGTGGGACAGGGGCTTCAGGCACGACAAACTCCGGAATGCCATGCGATACCTGTCCAACGAGACCGGGCTGACGTTGCAGTATCAGGAACCCAGGGGAGCAAGTGCCCATCCGCTACGTTGGCGCATCAAGCCATAGGGCGACGCATCCGGTGCGTTCGAGTGCCCTTCCATAGCCACGCAGGAGCGTGGCCATGGGCCTGCTAGGATTTCGCGTTGCGATCCGAAGGTGCCGGGCATGGCGCCTCCTTTGCCCCTCCGGGGCAAGAAGAGGATCAGAGAACAAACTGACCACGGGTTGCGCGATGCCCGCGATGCCCGCGAGGACGCGGGCGGCGATCCACCCGTGGCGACAGGCCTGCGCCCCTTCGGGGCGAGGAGAGGATGTGAGTCGGGTTTCACGGGTTTCACGGGTTGCGCGATGCCCGCGAGGACGCGGGCGGCGCTCCACCCGTGGCGACAGGCCTGCACCCCTTCGGGGCGAGGAGAGGATGTGGTCGGGTTCATGCCGCGCGGCGGAAGGAGAAGAGTCGGCGGTGGGAGGGGTCGAGGGCGCGGAGGGCTTCGCGGCGGTCGCGACGGACGATGACGACGTCGTCGAGGCCGGTGACGCGGAAGAGACGGCGGAGGTCCTTAGAGGGGCCGAAGAGGGCGAGGGATCCGCCGGCGGCGAGGGAGCAGGCGCGTGAGGCTTCGACGATGGCGGCGAGTGCGGCGGAGCAGAGGTCGGAGACGGGCTCGACGCCGACGGCGATACGGGTGCGACCCTGTGCGAGGAGGGAGGCGAGGCGATCGCGGAGGATGGAGGCCTGTCGTTCGCGGACGGCGGCGACGTTGATGAAGAGGGAGACGGAGGAGGGGTCATCGACGATTTCGAAGGGGTCGTCGGAGGATTCGAGAATGGAAGGCATGGGATCTCTCCACCACGGCGTTCCAGGCCGGTGATGAGAGATGCGGAACAAGGCTGGTGTTGGCCACCCAAGAGGAGTGGAGGGCGAGAGAAGCGAGGGGTGGCGCGGGGCGAGGGGGTTGTGAGGGGGCGGGGGGGTGGAGGAAGGGGTGAGTTATCGGGGGCGTTTGCGGATTTCGACGCCGCTCCAGGCGCGTTCGGAGGCGACGAGTTCGTAGGTGCTGGAACCGGGGTAGAGGCGAGTGCGGTTGGGAGGGAGGCCGAGCTCGAGGGTCTGGGAGATTTCGAGGTTGACATCGTCGGTGTATTGAGCGTGGACGGGCCCGAGGGTGGAGGAGGCGCCCGGGGGAATGGAGGCGCGTTGGAGTTGGAGGGGATCCTGGTTGAGGAGGTCCTGGAGGAGGCGAGCCTCGACGGGTTTGTCGGTGAGGTTGTGGAGTTCGACGGTGTAGGAGGCGTGGCAGCCGGCGAGGAGGAGGCAGGGGAGCGAGGCGAATCGGTGGAGGGATCGCATGGGGGAGTGTAGGGTCAGGCTTGAGCGGCACGGCGGGCGAGATCACGGAGGGCGATGGCGGCCCAGGCGGTTTCGAGGGCGAGGGCGGGCCAGGCGTGCTTGACGATGCAGAGGGCGGCGACGCCGAGGGCGCCGAAGAGGTTGAGGAGGGCGTAGGTACGGCGGGGGAGGTGTTCGCGGCGCGCGTAGGCGAAGAGGAGGGTGAGCATGCCGGCCCACCCGACGATGTCGGCGGCGAGTTCCATGGAGGGGGTCAGGAGCCGCTGGAGGCGAAGTAGGCTTCGATCTGGGCGTCGAGCATCTCGAAGGTTCCGCCGTCGCCGGCCTTGTAGCCGATTTCCTTGTGGACGATCTCGCCGCGGTAGCCAATGACGTAGAAGGTGGGGATGACGTCTTCGGACTTGTAGGTTTTGGCGAGGGCGTCGGCGTTGAGGGCGATGGTGAAGGTGGCCTGGCGGTCGTCGAGGAACTTGGCGCCGTCGTCGGGGTCTTTTTCTTTGCAGGTGGCGGCGATGAGGCGGAAGCGGCGGTCCTTGTATCGGAGGTGGAGGTCCTGGAGTTCGGGGACGGAGCGTCGGCAGGGGTGGAGCGTGGAGGACCAGAAGGCGAGGACGACGACGTTGCCGCGGAGGGCGCTGGAGGTGATCTCGTCGCCGCCCTGGGTGTGGAGTTTGAACTCCGGGGCGGTCTGTCCAGGTTCGAGGCCGACGACGACATCGGGCATCTGTCGGACGCCGACATCGCCGTGCTCGGTGATGAGGGCGCCGTCTTCGGGGCGGACGCGGGTGACGATTCCCTGTTCGGGGTCGATCTTGGGGGGTTCTTCGCGGGAGTAGCCGTCGGGGGTGGCGATGGCGAAGGATTCCTTGAGGAGTCCTGCTTCGGTGTTGACTTTGGAGAGTTCGATGACGCGCCGGAACTCGATGCCCTGTCCGGAGGTGATGTATTCGACTTTGCGAGGGAGGTGGTCGGAGGCGGCGAGGAACCAGCGGGTCTGGCCGCGCTGGTCGCCGAAATCGGCGAGGACGACATCGCAGGGGGTGTTGTCGAGTTCGGTGGTCCCCTCGATGGAGAGGGCCTCTGCGGCGGTGCGGTCGCGGACGAGGGGGTCTTTCTCGACGAGGTCCTTGAGCCAGGCGTACTCGCTCATGTTGAGGGCTTCGCTGCGGGCGCGTTTGGCCATGGAGGCGGGGCGGTAGAAGACGGTTTTCTTGTCGTCGTCGACCCAGACCTTGACGCGGAGGGTGCCGTCGTCGACAACGAGGAAGGGGGTCTGGCCCTTCTGGGGGACGTCGGCGAAGCCCTTGAGGCGGAGGTGCCAGTTGCCCTCGCTCTTGAACTGCCAGATCTCGGACTCGAAGGTGGGCATCATGCCGTCGAAGAGCCCGCCCTGGGTGTAGGCCTTGCAGTGGTAGGAGAGGTTTTCGATTTTGAGGATGGCGTCGCGTGAGCGGTCGAGGAGGGCGAGGGCCTCGGGGTCGGGCTGGGCGGCAAGGGCGGAGCCGGCGAGGCAGACGAAGGCGGCGGCGTGGGTGCGGAGCATGGGGGTCCTCCTTGTGCGGGCGGAACGTCGTCGCCCGTGGGGAACGGAACTATAGCGCAGGTGGGGTACCGCCTGCGTCGCGGGGTCGTTGCGGGGTGGTGGGGGCGAGGAGGTCCGAGAGCGCGAGGCCCGGGTCGTCGGCGCGCATGAGGTGTTCGCCGACGAGGACGATGGAGATGCCAGCGCGGCGGAGGCGGGCGAGGTCGGCGGGGGAGCGGATGCCGGATTCGCTGACGAGGAGGCGTGGGTCGTCGACGAGTTCGGCGAGCCGGAGGGAGTGGGCGAGGTCGACGCGCATGGTGGCGAGGTCGCGGTTGTTGATGCCGAGGAGGGTGTAGGCGGGGTGGGGGAAGCCGACGTGGGGCTGGACGCGGAGGAGTTCGTCGAGCCCGTGGACTTCGAGGAGGACGGTCATGCCGAGTTGCTGGGAGAGGATGAGGAGGTCGATGAGGTCGGCCTCGCGGAGGCATTCGGCGATGAGGAGGATGGCGTCGGCGCCTGCGGCGCGGCTCTCGTAGACCTGCCAGGGGTCGAGGATGAAGTCCTTGCGGAGGACGGGGAGGGGGACGGCGTCGCGGATGCGTCGGATGAAGTCGAGGTCGCCGGCAAAGAAAGGCGTATCGGTGAGGCAGGAGATCGCCGAGGCGCCGTGGGCGTAATACCGTCTGGCGATGTCTTCCGCGCGGAAATCCGGGGAGTCGTATTCGTCGCGGATCCATCCGGCGGAGGGGCTCTTGCGTTTGATCTCGGCGATGACGGCGGTCTCGCCGGGTCGGGCGCGTGAGACGGCGGCGAAGAAGTTGCGAGGCGGGGGCGAGTCGAGGGCGAGGCCGCGGATCGTGTCGAGGGGGGTGAGGGTGAGGGCGTGGGCGATCTCGCGGCGTTTGGAGTCGAGGATGTCGGCGAGGACGGGAGGGCTCATCGCGAGCATTGTTGTCGGGTGTTGTGCCCCGGCCCTCGCGGGGGAGGTGGGAGAAGCGTCGGGGGGGGGTTGGTTCTCGGACGCTCTGGGGCTGGCGTTCACGCTGGCGGGGGTGGTGGTCGGGCCGGCGATGCTGGTGGTGTTGATCGCGACGGGAGCGTTTTCGTCGTTCCGTGGGCGGGCGGTGCGTGACGTGACGCCGCTGCCGTCGTGGATCTGGTTCCTGGCGGCGGTGTCGGTTCTGGCGGCGATGATCTTCGCGGCCGGGGTGGCGTCGATGGCGGTGTTTCCGGCGGAGTTCGAGGGAACGCCTGGGCTGCGGGAGTCGGTGCAGGTGTCGCTGAGCGCGTACCTTGGGGCGGGGCTGGCGTGCGTGGTGATGGGGACGGGGCTCTCGGCGCGGGCGCCGGAGGCGGGGCTGGAAGTCAGGTGGAGGGATGTTCCGCGGGGGTTGCTGGCGTTCGTGATGTGGACGCCGGTGGTGCTGGGGGTGGGGCACCTGGCGCTGGCGATCGAGCGTGCGGTGATGGGTCCGCGGGAGGAGCGGATCGTGCACGAGTTGCTGTCGCGGATCGTGTCGGATCCGGATCGGTTCTGGGCGTATGTGGGGGCGGGGGTGGCGGTGGTGGCGGCGCCGATCGTGGAGGAGGTGGTGTATCGGGGTTTTTTCCAGTCGACGCTGCTGAGGGCGACGCGGTCGCCCTGGGTGGCGATCGTGGTGACGGCTGGGGTGTTCTCGGTGATGCACGCGGGGTCGATCCGTCCGGACGCGCCGGGGGCGTTCGCGGTGCTGTTTGTGCTGGGTGTGGCGCTGGGGGTGGTGTATGAACGGACGAGGTCGCTGGTGGCGCCGGTGGTGCTGCACATGGGGTTCAACGCGGTGAACGTGGGGATCGCGCTGGCTTCCGGGGGCTAGGCTTGCGGATGCGCCTGAGCGGGAAGGTCGTGGTGGGGGTGGTGGTGCTGGCGGTGGTGGTGGTGTCGTCGATCCCGATCGTGATCGGGATCGGGTCGTCGCGCGGGCCCGGGGCGGACTTCGAGGCGCCCGGGCCTCGGATCGTGGCGCTCTCACCGGCGATCGCGACGACGGTGGCGGAGATGGGGCTTGGGGATCGGATCGTGGGTCGGCACGCGTATGACGCGTTCACGGCACGGAGCGTGGCGGTGATCGGGGACAACACGGGGGTGGACTATGAGGCGTTGGCGCGTTCGAGGCCGACGCACGTGCTGACGCAGTGGGGGGTGCGGGGCCCGCCGGAGCGGCTGGTGAAGGTCGCGGAGCGACACGGGTGGGTGATGCAGGACTTCGCGTTGCTGACGCTGGAGGATGTGTCGGCGATGGTGGAGGCGTGCGAGCGGCTGGATGAGTCGAGGGCGCCCGGCGCGGCGCGAGCGAGGCTGGAGGCGTCGTGGGCGCGGGATGAGCGGGACCTGTCGCGAGCGGGGCGTGTGCTGTTGCTGTGGTCGTGCTCGCCCCCGGCGGCGATGGGTCCGGGGTCGTTCCATTACCAGGTGCTGGAGCGGCTCGGGGGGACGCCGGCGCTGACGACGGGCTCGGCGTACGTGCAGATGGACGCGGAGGACGTGCTGCGGCTCTCGCCGGACGGGATCGTGCTGGTGATGGCTCGGGATCCCGGGACGGAGCCCGGGGCGAGGGACCGGGGGGCGCTGGAGGCAAGGCTGGGGGTGCTCGCGCGGCTGGATGTGCCGGCGATCCGAGGATGGCGCGTGGCGCTGATCGACGAACCGACGGCGCTGCTGCCCGGGAGTTCGCTGGCGGAGTTCGCGGGCGAGTTGCGGGGCGTGCTTCGGGAGTGGAGCGGGGAGTAGGGGTTCAGCGGTCGAGTTCGGCGGCGACGATGTTGAGGGAGCCGAGGATGGCGACGACATCGGCGAGCATGTGCCCCTCGGTGAGTTTGGGCATGATCTGGTAGTTGATGTAGGAGGGCGGGCGGGTGCGTGCTCTCCAGGCGCGGGGGGAGGCGTCGGAGACGATGTAGTAGCCGAGTTCGCCGTTGGCGGTTTCCTGTGCGGCGTAGACCTCGGCGACGGGGGGTTTCCACCCGCGGTTGGTCATGATGAGTTCGAAGTGCTGGATGAGGCCCTCGATGGAGCCGTAGACCTCGGACTTGGGCGGCTTGACGACCTTGGAGTCGCTGAAGGCATCGACGGGTCCCTGGGGGATGCGGTCGATGAGTTGGCTGATGATGCGGACGGATTGCCTGATCTCTTCGAGGCGGACGAGGAAGCGTGCGTAGACGTCGCCCTCGTCGGCGAGGGGAACGGAGAACTCGACGGCAGGGGCGCCCTGGCCGTCCCAGTTGTCGGCGTAGCAGAGGTAGGGCTCGTCCTTGCGGAGGTCTCGACGGACGCCGCTGGCGCGAGCGACGGGCCCGGAGACGGACCATGCGATGGCGTCCTCTCGTGAGAGGATTCCGATGCCGCGGGTTCGATCGATGAAGATGCGGTTGCGGGTGACGAGGCGTTCGACGTCGGCGAGGGCGCCTGGGAGGTCGCGGAGGATGAAGTCCTTGACCATGCGTTTGAAGGTTTCCTCGTCGGGGAGGTCCTGCATGAGGCCGCCGACGCGGGTCCAGTCGGGGTGGAAGCGTTGGCCGGAGATGAAGTCGCAGAGGTCGTAGATTTTTTCTCGAGGGTTGAAGGCGTAGAGGAAGGCGGTGAAGGCACCGAGGTCGAGCCCAGCGGCGCCGACGCAGAGGAGGTGGTCCTGGATTCGGCCGAGTTCGGCCATGATGGTTCGGAGGACCTTGCAACGGGGGGTGAGGTCGATGCCGAAGAGTTTTTCGACGGCGTGGTGCCAGGCGATGTCGTTGGAGATGGGAGAGAGGTAGTTCATCCTGGAGACGATGGTGACGTACTGGTTGTAGTCGAGGTGTTCGGCGAGTTTCTCGAAGCCGGAGTGGAGGTAACCGATGTGCGGGGTGCATCGTGCGATGCGTTCGCCGTCGAGTTCGAGGACCAGGCGGAGGGTGGTGTGGGTGGCGGGGTGCTGGGGCCCGAAGTTGAGGATCCAGCGGTCGCCGGTGTCGACGTGGTCCTTGAGGTAGGACGTGGATTCGGCGTCGACGTCGTATCCCTCGTCGGGTCGGAGGACGAAAGGCAAGGGAGGGCACTCCATCTGGCCGAGCGGCAGGGGCGAGGCTCGGTGGTGGGGGGTCGGGTCGGCCCTCCGCCGGGCCGACGTCCCGCGCTCGCGGGCGTAGACTATACGGGCGTCGTGGCGGGAGTGGGGGAAGCGGGG
>JAANMY010003351.1_pt1 | contig 13403 bp, 17 predicted proteins | sample 7279691 | NCBI WGS metagenome assembly JAANMY01 (sample SAMN14094543, study PRJNA606508) | bioreactor metagenome | isolation source: A lab-scale SPAN reactor treating ammonium-rich wastewater day 388 | place: Ireland: Galway | collected 2018-02-07
TGGCGGGCGCCAAGGCGGCGCCCAGCGACGCCGACGTCAAGGCCGCCGAGCGGGCCAAGGTCCGCGGCAAGGTGGCCTGGCTGGACGCGTTCTTCGAGTACCTGTCCAACTCGTTCCGGCCGCTGCTCGGCGTGCTGCTCGGCTCCTCGCTGATCATCGCGATCGCCGCCGTCCTGGACGCCCTGCACATCGTCCCCTTCCAAGGTGTCGACCGCCTCGAGGCGGCGGGTGCGACCTGGGTGTTCTGGGACACCATGTGGCGCTCCGTGCTGTACTTCCTTCCGATCATGGTCGCGTACAACGCGGCCAAGGCACTCAAGATCGATCCGTGGATCGGCGGCGCCGTCATGGCCGCGCTGTTCACCCCGGATTTCCTGTCGCTCAACGGCGCCGCCGACACCGTGTGTGTCGAGAACCTGGGCCAGGACCAGTGCGTGGCGCAGATCTTCGGCCTGCCGATGCAGTTGAACGGCTACGGCGGCCAGGTGTTCGTGCCGCTGATCATGGTCGCGGTGCTGGCCCAGCTCCACAAGCTGCTGCAGCGGATCTTCCCGGAGAACGTGCAGATGGTCTTCGTCCCCTTCCTCTGCCTGCTGATCATGGTTCCGGTGACCGCCTTCGCGATCGGCCCGTTCAGCATCTGGATCGGAAACGGCCTGGGTGCCGGTTTGGCCTGGTTGAACACCACGGTGCCACTGCTGTTCGCAGTCCTGATCCCGATGATCTACCCGTTCCTGGTGCCGCTGGGCCTGCACTGGCCGCTGAACGCGCTCATGCTCGCCAACATCAGCACCCTGGGCTACGACTTCATCCAGGGCCCGATGGGCACCTGGAACTTCGCCTGCTTCGGCGCCACCGCCGGTGTGCTCGTCATCTCCAGCCGGGTCAAGGACATGGAGGTGCGCCAGACGGCGATCGGTGCCCTCGCGGCGGGCCTGTTCGGCGGCATCTCCGAGCCGTCCCTCTACGGCATCCACCTGCGCTACAAGCGCATCTACCCGCGCATGCTGATCGGCTGTGCGGTGGGTGGCGTGACGATCGGCATCCTCGGCTGGATGTTCGGCACCGTCAAGACCGGCGCGTTCGCGTTCACCTCGCTGCTCACCATCCCGGTGTTCAACCCGATGTGGATCTACGCCATCTCGATCGCGGCCGCCTTCGTCGTCGCGATGCTGCTGGTCATCGCCTCCGACTACCGCACCCCTGAGCAGAAGGCCGAGTTCGAGGAGCTCAAGGCACAGGAGGCCGCCGACCTCGCCCTGGCCGCCGCTCCGGCTGCGGCCGCCGCCCCGGTCCCCGCCGGCGGCGGTGTCGCCACCCTGGTCGCCACCCGGACCGTAGAGGCCCCGGTCGCGGGCAAGCTGGTGCCGATCACCGAGGTCAACGACAAGGTGTTCGCGTCCAAGGCGCTCGGTGACGGCGTCGGCATCGTCCCCTCCGACGGCCATGTGGTCGCCCCGGTGGCCGGCGTGCTGATGACGGTCCCCGAGAGCGGTCACGCCTTCGGGATCAAGACCGACGACGGCGTCGAGGTGCTGGTGCACGTCGGCATCGACACGGTCCAGCTGGAGGGCAAGGGCTTCGAGCTCGACGTCGCGAAGGACCAGCGCGTCGAGGCCGGCGACCTGCTCGCCAAGGTCGACCTGGACGCCGTGAAGGCGGCCGGGTACGACACCACCACGATGGTCGTGGTGATCAACACGGCTACCTTGAAGTCGGTCACCCCGGCCGCCCCGGGCGAAGTCTCCCTGGGCGACTCGGTCATCGACATCGAGGTCTGAAAGGAGTCACCGGTGGCCGTCCCCGATCGGGGGCGGCCACTGGTGTGAACGCATGGAGATCCTGCGCGTCTTCAACAACAACCTCGTCCTCGCACTGGACGACAAGGGACGCGACGTCATCCTGACCGGTCGCGGCCTGGGCTTCCAGGCCCGACCGGGCCAGACCGTGGACGCCACCAGGGTGGTCCGCGTCTTCATCCCCTCGGACGGCCGCGACCCCGATCATCTCGCGGAACTGCTCGCCGGGATTCCACCCGAGCACATCCACCTGGTCAGCCAGGCCATCGCCGAGGTGGGCCTGGACGCCGTCGGGCGCAACCCCGCGCTGGTCATCGCCCTCGCCGACCACGTCAGCTTCGCCATCCGCCGGGTCGCCCTGGGCATGGACATCGCCTATCCCCTGCTGGCCGAGGTGAAGCACCTCTACGCCGACGAATACGCGCGCGCCGAGGCGCTGCTCGCGGCGATCAACGAGCACAGCGACGTCCAGCTACCCGACTCCGAGGCCGTCGGGCTGGCATTGCACCTGGTCAACGCCGGGTTCGCGACCGGAGACCTGTCGTACACGTACAAGATGACCGGGGTCATCCAACAGATGCTGACCGTCATCGAGCAGGCGTTCGGCATCACGCTCAGCTCCGGCAGCGTGAGCGTCGGGCGGTTCATCACCCATCTGCGCTACCTCTTCGTCCGGATCCACAATCACAAACAGCTCGAATCCCAGCCGACCAGCGTCGGCAACGCGATCCGCGAAGCATTCCCCGAGGCCTCCGACGTCGCCGTCCGGCTCGCGGGCGTGCTGGAGCTACGGCTCGGGTCTGCGCTCACCGCCGACGAGATCTCCTACCTGGCGTTGCACGTGGCCCGGGTGGCCACCGAACGCTGAGCGCTGCGACACCTCGGATGCGGAGGCACCGCATCAGTGATGCGCGCCTGCGGCATCCGTGGTGCCACCTCCCGGCTCGGCGGCCCCGGCCTCGGACTCGACCACGATAGGAGCGTCAGATGACCACCGCGAACGAACTGCTCGTCCATCGGTACATGGATGGCTTCCGCAGCAGCGACCACGAGGCGATCCTCGGCTGCCTCACCGATGACGTGGTCTGGCACATCCCGGGCGTCCGCACGACGCACGGGAAGGCCGAGTTCGACGACGAGATCGAAAACCCGGCATTCGTCGGCAGCCCCGAGCTGAGCGTCGACCGAACCATCGATGCCGGCGACGTGATCGTCGTCACCGGCGTCGGCATCGGGCATCACCGCGAGAGCGGACGGTTCCGGTTCGCCTACAACGACATCTTCACCTTCCGCGGCGACCTTATCGCCCGGGTCGACTCCTACCTGGTCCCGCTGCCCTGATCGGCCCTCCAGGGTGGTCGGCCCGTCGAACCCCTAGGACGGACCGAGGGTCGCACCACCGCCGGCTGAGCCTGTCGAAACCGATCCCCGCGCTCCCGCCGGGTCTCGACAGGCTCGACCCAACGACGATCAGCGCTTGATCGCCGTCAGCGTGAAGGTGGCCGGCAGTCGCTCGGGTCGGTCGCGCAACCGGTACTCCCCGGTGGCCTCGTCCAGCACCATCAGGCCGGGCAGGGCGTCCCACGGGAGGCTGTCGTGCTCGACCAGTCCGGTGAGTTCCAGCCCGGACGCCAGCACCGCGGTCACGATCTCGCCGATCCCGCGGTTCCACTCCCACTGCAGGGGCGAGCCGACCGGCTCGTCGCTGGCGTAGGTGGCCTCTTCCGTCCACACGATCGGCACCGGCTGCTCGAAGTAGGGCAACTCCAGCGCCGGGGTCGCCTGTCCCGGCCCGGACACCCACGGCTGCTGGGCACGGTCGGGATGCTCCTCGCCCACCACCATGCCCAGCAGCGAGTTCAGGACGGGATGCCCGTCACGGATGAACAGCCGCCCACCCGGCCGGAGCAGGGTGGCGACGGTCCGCGCCCACCGCTCGATGCTCGGCAGCCAGCAGAGGGCACCGATCCCGGTGTAGACGAGGTCGAACCGGCGACCGCCCAGGGCGTCCGGTGCCGAGTAGACGTCCGCCTCCACGTATTCGATCGGGGTTCCGGCGCGTTCCGCCAGGGCACGAGCCTCCGCCAGGGACGCCGGCGACAGGTCGACGCCGACCGCCCGACCGCCCAGCCGCGCGAGACCGAGCGTGTCGGTCCCGATGTGGCACTGCAGGTGCACGACGTCCAGGCCGGACAGCTCACCCAGCCGGGGACGATCGAACTCCACCACACGGGACAGTGCAGACGGATCGGCCAGCAGTCGGTCGATGTCGTATCCCTTGGCGTGCAACGGGGCCCGGCTGTCCCAGTTGGCACGGTTCACGGCCAGGTAGTCGAGGGGCTCGGGGCTCACCCTGGACACCCTAATGGCGGGCACGAGTCGGCCCTGAGCGGCCCTGCCGGCACTCCTGGTGGTTTCCGGACGTGCGCCGCGGGACCATTGCGCCCGCGCCCGCGCGGCGAGAAGATGCGGACACGCCGTCCGTCGGTCGCCGGCGATGCCCAGCGGCCGCGCCGTAGGGGAAACATGTCCGAGTCCTCCGCCGCACCAGCCCGCTCGATCCGGATGCTGTTCCGGATCGGCTGGTGGACACTCCTGGTGCTGTTCGCCCTCTTCGCCGTGAACCATGGGGCCGGCGTCTGGCTCATCGCGGAATCCACCGACGAGTCGCAGATGTTCGAGCTGTTCGCCGCGCTGAACCTGTTCGCGCTCGTCGTGCTGCTGATCCCCTACCGCCGGCTCGAGGGCTGGGCCTGGTGGGCGATGTGGATCGCCATCCTGCCCGTGGGACTCGTGATGGCCTTCGGTGCCGACGTGATCGGCGTCATCTACCTGGTCACGGCCATCGTGCTCGCGCTCGCCCAGTTCGCGACCCTGCCCCGATTCCTCAGCGAGTAGCCGCGCTCCCTCGCTCGGACAAGGGAGCCGGCCCCGTTGCGGCCAGTACCATCGAGCGCCGACTCGTCGACAAGGATGACCTTCGCGAGTCCGAGCGCACCCTCGATCACCGTGGTGCGCCATCCCTTGGTCGCCTCGGTCATCAGCCCGAGCTGCTCCCGGGCCAGCGCGGCATCGCCGGTCGACACCGCTGCCTCCACGAGGTCGGGCAGGGACACGATCCGGAACATGAGCACGTAGGCGGGATCGCCGGGAACCCCGAGCGCGGAACGACGACCAGGTGCTCGTCCGGACTCTGGAACACCCCGCGTGGGTACGCTTGAGGTTAATAGTTGTCCGTACTAATATGAGGAATGCCCCATCCGAGGGCGCACATCTACATAGAAAGAAAGAACACAGACCCATGTCTGCCCAGCAGATCAACACCCGTCCGTCCGATGTCGCAACCACGTCGCGCAGCCACGGCCTCGCCGACCTCCGCGCCGCGGTGCTCGCCGACCACGGCACCGCCGTGGCCGTCCGCGCCGCCGTGGGCATCCTGGTTGCCGTGGCCGCGATGATCCTCGTCGCCGGCATCGCCACGCAGTCCGCGCTCGCGATGGTCGCGGGCAGCATCGGTGTGGCCGTCCTGGCCGGCGCGCTGGTCGCGCTCGTGCGGGTGTCCGCCAAGCCGATCGGCCGGTGACGGCCGCGGCGCCCCGGTAGCGATCCCGCTGCCACGGCGCTGCGAACTCCGCCGGACTCACTCCACCGACAAGGGGCGACACATCACCGTGTCGCCCCTTCTCCGTGCCTACCGCCCGAAACCCGACCATCGGAGACGAGTGCTAGGCTGCCGGCGTCCGTGCAGCAGAACGAGGAGGTGATACCCATGAACGAATCGACGTGGGTGCTCCCCTCCGGAGTCACGGTCGGGCGATAGGTCGTCCGGGAGCGCCGTCCGAAGCGCACTCCCGAAAGGCACGACCATGCACTTCACTTCTGAACCGCGCCGGGGCGACGGTGTCGTCGAACGCGACTTCGCCGTCGGTGAGATCCCGGGCATCCTGTGGACGCCCGCGTCCGCCTCGGAACCCGTCCCGCTGATCCTGCTCGGGCATCCCGGCGGGCTGCGACCGATGTACCCACGGCTGACCGCCCGAGCCCGGCGGGCCGCGGCGGACGGCTTCGCCGCCGCGACCATCGAATTCCCCGGCGGCGGTGACCGTCCCAGGCTCGCCGCCGCCGAAGAGGCCCGCGCCGACCTACACCGAGCGGTGCGGACCGGTGAACCGGTCGGTGCCGACATCGTCGACCGGCTCGTCCTGCCGCTGGTCGAAGCTGCGGTCCCGGAGTGGCGGGCCGCCCTCGACGCGCTGCTCTCACTGCCCGAGATCGGCGGCCCGGTCGGATACTCCGGAGGAATCATCTCCATCGGCGTCCGGCTGGCGACGGTGGAGCCGCGCATCGTGGCCGCCGGGCTGTACGCCGGCAGCTTCGTGCCCGGCGCCATTCTGGAGGAGGCCCGCCGCGTCACCATTCCGGTCCACGTCCTGCTGCAATGGGACGACGAGTGGAACGACCGGCAGGCGGCCCTGGACCTCTTCGACGCTCTCGGTTCGGCGGAGAAGAGTCTGCACGCCAACATGGGCGGGCACACCGGCGTCCCGGCTTACGCCGGGGAGGACGCGGCCGGGTTCTTCGCCCGGCATCTGCGCTAGTCTCCGGACGTTCAGCCCCGGCCGACAGACGGCGTAGGGTGCCTCTGCACGCATTCGGAAGGAGGCGTCCGTGACGCCATACGGTGGCTTCACCCGCACCGGGTGGATCCTGTTCGCCGTCATGGCTGTCGTCTGGGGGATGCCCTACCTGTTCATCAAGGAGGCCCTGGAGTCGTACTCTCCCGTCGCGGTGGTCGCCGGGCGCACCCTCATCGGCGGACTGGTGCTGCTGCCGTTCGCCCTTCGCGCCGGCGCGCTGAAGCAGGCCTGGCGGTTGTGGCCGTGGGTGCTGCTGTTCGGCGTGATCGAAATGGCCGGGCCGTTCCTGCTGCTCAGCCACGCCGAGCTGCAGCTGCCCTCGGGGCTGACCGGCCTGCTGGTGGCGACCGTGCCGCTGTTCGGCACGCTGATCGCACTGCTGCGCGGCGACCGATCGACCCTCACCCCGTCACGGCTGGGCGGCCTGCTGATGGGGTTCGCCGGCGTCGCCGTCGTGGTCGCCGGGCCGGGGCTCTTTCCGCACGAAGCCGGCGGTCTCGTCGCCGTCGGCGAGGTGCTGCTGACGGCACTGCTGTACGCGATCGCGCCGTTCGTGATCGCAGCGAAGCTCTCGCACGTGCCGTCCCTCGGCACGATCACGCTGTCGCTGTTCGCCATCGGCCTGGCGTACCTGCCTGCCGCCCTGCTGACCCCACCGGAGGCGCCGACCGTGCGCGCGACGGCATCGCTGGTGCTGCTCGGCGTGCTCTGCACGGCCCTGGCATTCGTCGCGTTCTTCGCGCTGATCCGCCGGGTCGGGCCCGTCCGCGCTGTGCTGTTCACCTACGTGAACCCGGTTGTCGCGGTGATCCTGGGCACCGTGCTGCTGGCCGAGCCCGTCACGCCGGGGCTGCTCATCGGGTTCCCGATCGTGCTGGCCGGATGCTGGCTGGCGGCCACCGGCAGACGCCTGCGCCCGACCCCGGTTCCGGAGCCGGTCGTGCCCGGGTCGGACGCGCCGCCGCGCGGCTGGCCGCGATCGGCCGCGCGCGGCGATGGGCCAAGAGACCACACGGGGACCCTCAGCGATCGGCGAGATCGAGGAGCTTGAGAACGGTGTTCCAGTTGCGAGTCGTGCCGACGGCCGACGGGTCGATCCTGCGACCGGCCTTCTCCAGTGCCGTCGGGAGGGACGCCCGGCCCATGCCGCTCGGCAGGTGCAGGTAGAGCTCCCGCCCGACCAGGGCGCACTCCTCCGGGAGGAACGAGGGGAGGTCGAGGGCATCGAGGACCGCGGTGGACGGCTCGTCGGCCGAGAAGACGACGTGTAGGTGTTTGCCCTCGGCGCCCGGGTACGGGTTGGCCTCCACGACGGCGGCCAGTTCGTCCCTGGTTCGCAGCACGACCGGGACGCCGTATCCGGCGGTGGACGAGATCGCCTTGCTCAGGGCTGCCGCGAGGTCGTCCGGTTCGGGAGAGGGCGGGGTCACGACCGCGTTGCCCGATTGGATGTAGGTGACCACCTCCGTGCAGCCCGCCGCCTCCAGCACCGACCGCAGCAGCGACATGGCCAGGCGGTGACCGCCCACGTTGACGCCGCGCAGCAGCACGATGGAGCGCGCGCCGCGGGCTGCTGTGGTCCCGAGTTCCGTCATCGTCCGATCATCTCCTTGCTGGGCACGCCGGACCACCCGACGGCCTCACGGCGCGGAACGGCGGCGGGTTGCCGTCTCAACTCCGCACTCCGCGGAGCGGCATGAGGCCCCGGTTCCTGCGGATGTCCCGGTAGTTCCACTGGATCTCCCGCGCCTCCAGGAGCAAGCGCCTGAGCACCTCGCCATCGACCTGCCCTGGGTCCGTGTACCGCGCCTCCGCGGCCCGGAAGCTGCCCTCGGGAGTCAGCCCCGGCTCACGGAACGATTGCCCGCTCCAGAACAGCAGGCGAACCGAGGCCTTGAGGCGGTGGTATCCCACCACCGGGTTGCCGTCGAAGAACCAGACCGGATGCCCGTGCCACACCTTCCGGTCGGCGTCCGGCAGCTCGCGTTCGATCGTCGCGAGGAGAAGATCGCAGATCGGTCGCGCCTCGGCGTCGAGTCGTTCCTGGTAGTCGCGGATGACGTCGGGAACCGCTCTCATCCCGCGAACCTACAAGCACTCTCGCGGCCGAGGGAAGCGGTCGGCCCCGCCGAGCCGGGCGTTCGTGGGGTCCGACTCCCCATCGTCGGACCATCGGTTTCAGGCGCTCGCGCTCCCGGTCTGGCGCTCCTGATACTCGCGCGGCGAGACGCCGTGAAAGCGTGAAAAGGCGGCGCTGAACGTCGGCAGGTGGCCGTAGCCGACACGGCGAGCGATGGCACTGGGCTTCGCACCGCCGACCAGCAGGTCACGGGCGATGCGCATGCGACCGGACCGCGGTGATCACCCAGGAGGTGCACGTCTTCGCCGGAACCATGCGCGACAACCTCACCCTCACCGCCCCCGAGGCGAGCGACCGCGACCTTCGCGCAGCGCTCGAGGCCACCGGGGCCGCCGCCCTCCTCGACCTGCTCCCCCACGGACTGGACACGCCCGTGGGTGCCGGCGGGCACCAGGTCACCGACGCCCAGGCGCAACAGATCGCGCTGGCGCGACTACTGCTCGCCGACCCCGAGCTGGCGATCCTCGACGAAGCCACCGCCGAAGCCGGCTCCGCCCACGCGCGGCTGCTCGATCGGACGGCCGAGGCCGCTCTGCGCGGGCGCACCGGGTTGGTGATCGCGCACCGGCTCTCGCAGGCAGCCGCATGTGACCGGGTCGTGGTGATGGAGCACGGCCGGATCATCGAAACCGGCACACACGAAGAGCTCGTTACTGCCGGTGGCACGTACGCCGGGTTGTGGGCGGGCTGGCGGGAGGGTCAGACCCTCGGTGGTGCGAACGGGTGGGAGTGACCCCAGCTCACCCGGCGTCGGTGCCGAATCGCCACCCGCGATGCCCGGCGGGGCGCCGGGCGATACTGGTGGGCGTGGAGTACGTGTCCAGAGTGCCGCGGCCGCCGCTGGACGGGCTGATCGACGACCTCTACTACCTGGAGGGTGCCTCGCCGTACGCCCGGCTGACGCTGCCGCCGGCGCCGGGAGCCTTGCTCATCGTCAACCTCGGGGCGCCGTTCCGCATTCGCGGTGGCACCGACACCGAGACGGCCGAGTACGCCGACGGCTGCGTGGTCGCCATGCCCACCCGGGCGTGGGAGTTCGGCTACCCGCACCGGACCCGGTCCGTCGGCGTGCACGTCAAGGCGTGGGGACTGGCGCCGTTCCTGCCGATGCCCGCGGCCGAGCTGTGCGACCGTCCGGTGACGATCGAGCAGGTGTGGGGCCGGCCCGCTGTCGCTGGGCTGCGAGACCGGCTGGCTACGGCGGGCGGAGCGTACGAGATGCTGACGCTGCTCGAGGATGAGTTGCTGCGACGGCTGGGCGGGACCGCCGGGCTGGGGCTGGTCCGCCACACGAGCAGCGTCATCGCGGCGGCCAGCGGGGCGGTGACGATCGACGACCTGAGGGTCACGGCCGGTGTCAGCAGCACTCATCTGGCGCAGCGGTTCAAGGAGCTCGTCGGGGTCACGCCGAAGCGGCTGGCCCGCACCTACCGCTTCGCCACGACCGTGCTCTCGATCGACCCCGCCGGACCGATCGACTGGGCCGACCTCGCCAGTCGCGCGGGCTATTTCGACCAGGCTCATTTCGGCCACGAGTTCCGGGAGTTCACCGGACTCACTCCGACCCGCTACGTCGAGATCCGGCGGCGGTTCCTGCGCGAGCATCCCGGCCACGTGCTGGACGGCTGGCCGCTGCCCGCCGATTGATTTACTACAAGAGCGACAGCTCACACGACTCCTAACCTGAGGGTGTTCCAGAGCAGAGGAGAGCCCCATGGGCAAGGTAGTCATGTACGCCTCGGTGTCGGTCGACGGCTTCGTCGCGGACGAGAACGACCAGCCCGGGCCGCTGTTCGACTGGTTGCTCAACGGTGACGTGCCGTTGGACGACAGCGGCGCGCTGAAGGTGTCGCAGGCGTCCTACGACCACACCCGGCCGTATTGGGACCAGATCGGGGTGACGATCGCCGGCCGCCGCGTCTTCGACATGACCGACGGCTGGGACGGGACGCCGCCTGCCGGAGTCGACCACGTGGTCGTCGTGACGCATCGGCCGGCGCCCGCCGGCTGGGACCCCGCGGCGCCGTTCCATTTCGTCGACGGCATCGAGGCCGCCGTGGCCACGGCGCAGGAGCTCGCGGGTGACCGCATCGTCGAGGTCGCCGCCGGCGACGTCGGCGGCCAGATGCTCGCCGCGGGCCTGGTCGACGAGGTGCGCATGGACGTCGTCCCCGTCGTGTTCGGCTCCGGCAAGCGCTACTTCGGGTCGGTCCAAGGGCAGCACCTGTTGGAGGATCCGGACGCGGTGATTCAGGGCGACCGGGTGCTTCACCTGCGCTATCAGGTGCGCCGCTGACCGATCCGGGCGGGTAGGCGACAAGCCGCTGCGGACGGTGGACCGTCGCCGAGGGAGGCGGCGTCGTAACGCAGCGCACGAAGCCGGGTTTCAGTGAGGCGTAACGGGCTGCGCCGTGGGTGGTGGGCTGCCGATGTCGGAAACGGGGCGGTCGGTGGACGCCTGGCGGGTGAGGCGTGCGGTGATGATCCGGTCGAGCCGGAACCAGCGCGGCGCTCGTCGTTCGAGGCAGAAGGCGACGAGATACCAGTGTCCACCGGTTGAAGCGAGTAGTTGCGGCTCTACGCGACGCTGCGACTCGGTTCCGGCCGCGTTGCGATAGGTCAGCGCGAGCACCCGGCGGGACGCAAGGGCGTCCTCGACGGGTCCGCGCACCCCGGAGTCGATGGGCGGCTGGGGGTCGGCGTGGTCGATCCATACCCGGTTCGCCAGGCGTTCGGCGTTCGCGCGGGCGGCGTCCGGCGTGACGGCGAGGATCTTCGTGAGCGCGGCCCTGGCATGAACGACGAAGGGCTGCCCTTCCTGGCTGGCGAGCAGGACCGCCAGGCCGGACACTTCGCTCGGGGTCAGGTTCACCGGAGGGAGGGTCGCTTCGGCGCCGACGACGTAGCCGCCTGTGCGTCCCGTGCGTGCCCAGGCGGGGAACCCGCCCGCCTGCAATGCGCTGATGTCGCGTTTGATCGTGCGCACGCTGACCTCGAACATTCCGGCCAGCTGCTCGGCGGTACGCCCGCCCGATCCCGCCCGGCGCAGTTCCTCGCGGATCGCGTACAGGCGGTCGGTTCGATTCACCGTTTAATGGTGACATAAGGGTGACACACCGAGCGGGCAGGATGGAGCCATGACAACGAATCAGCAGCTCTCCGCGGTGCCCCCGATCCTGCTCGTTCCCGGCTACTGGCTGGGTGCGTGGGCGTGGTCCGCGGTGGCGGCTCGGCTCGCCGAACACGGCTACCGGGCCGAGGCGGTCACGCTGCCCGGGCTGGAATCGGCAGGTGCTTCCCGCGCATCCGTGACCTTCGCCGACCACGTCGCCTGCGTTGCCGAGCGGGTGCGGGCCATCGGGACCCCGGTGGTACTGGTCGCGCACAGCGGGGCCGGGGCGATAGCGACGGCGGTGGCAGACCGGATGCCGGAGGCGTTGGCCCGGATCATCTACGTGGACTCCGGCCCCGTCGCCGACGGCACGATCCCGCGTCCCGATCTTGCGGACGACGCCACCGAGTTGCCTTTCCCCGGCCTCGACGCCCTCGCGGTTCAGGGCGCGAGTATCGACGGACTCACCGAGGCAGACCGGGTCGAGTTCACCGCACGGGCCGTGCCGCATCCTGCCGGTGCCTGCCGGGAGCCGGTCGTGCTCAACGACCCGCGTCGCAACTCGGTTGCCGCGACCGCGGTGTGCTGCTCATTGTCCGGTGCGGTCATGAGGGAGCTGGCCGCGTCCGGGGATCCCATGTTCGCACCGGTGGACGATCTGGCCGATCTCACCGTCGTGGACTTGCCGACCGGCCACTGGCCGATGCTGTCACGGCCCGATGACCTGGCCGACCTGATCGCGGCCGAGGCGGACCGTGGTTGACCCGCGCGAGGCCGTCGCATCGCTCCATGTCGGGATGGGAGATGCCCGGCCGTCCAATCTGCGACTCGGACGGCAGATCGCCACAGGAGGCAGCATCGAGTTCGCGGTCGAGGACGACCTGATCGTCGCCGTCGTGGCCGGATCACGGCTCACCAGCAAGCGAACGGTGAGGTTCTCGCCGGGGGACAGCCACACCGCATGGTCCTGGTCATGCACCTGCATGAAGGACGAATCCCCCTGGTGCAAGCACGTCGTAGCCGCCGTCGTCGCGGCCCACGATGAGGACCGGGCATAGCGAGCGACACAGACCCGCGAACCAAGCCTTCGACACCCGCCTCGACAGCACCGACGACGAGCGCCTACGCCCGAGCTCGCGGAGCCATTCGCGACCGTGATCCGTAGTGAGCGGCGGGCGACGATGGCAGGGAGGCGGAACACCGGACACCAGGAACCGACGCATGTCGCGCGTCCGGAAGACACTGTGGTGGACCTCCGTAGCAGCTTCCGAGGACCCTCGGCAGCCGCTCGGATCGCCATCAGGCAGTCGCCGGTACCGGCAGTGGATCAACGGTGCTGGGCAGCTGATGCGTTCGGGTTCAGTCGGCGACGGCGCCGGCGGTGATGTTGATAGATGCGGCGGTGATGGAGCGGGCCTTGTCGGAGCAGACGAAGGCGGCGACGTTGCCGACGTCGTCGTAAGTCGCGGTGCGTCCCAGCATGGTCGGGGCGGTGATCATGTCCACGATCGCGTCGCGGTTCGGTTCGTCGGCGGGGATGGCCTCGGCGACGCCGCCGGACTGGAGGGTGATGGCGCGGATGCCGTGGCGGCCCAGTTCGGCGGCAAGTTGGCGGCGGAGGGTGTCGATGAGGCCCATCGCGACCTGGAATCCGCCGATGTCGTAGTCGCGGATGGGGTCGTGGCTGCCGTCGCCACCGAAGAACAGCAGCACAC
>JAANMY010003352.1_pt1 | contig 13401 bp, 8 predicted proteins | sample 7279691 | NCBI WGS metagenome assembly JAANMY01 (sample SAMN14094543, study PRJNA606508) | bioreactor metagenome | isolation source: A lab-scale SPAN reactor treating ammonium-rich wastewater day 388 | place: Ireland: Galway | collected 2018-02-07
TCGCGCATCACGAAGAAGCGCTCGCCCTCGAGCTTCTCGGTGACCGGGTAGTGGTTGCGGATCCAGCGGATGAGGGGGTTCTTCTCGAGGTCGGGGTCGTGCTCGGAGAACCACGCCATCTTGATGCCGGTGACGATCAGGAAGGCGCCGAAGACGTACAGCAGCCAGTGGAACTCGTTGATCAGCCAGCTTCCGGCGAAGATCATGATCGTGCGCAGCACGATCGCGCCGACGATGCCGTACAGCAGCACGCGGCGCTGAAGCTCCAGCGGTACCGCGAAGAAGCTGAAGATCATCATCCACACGAAGACGTTGTCGACCGCGAGCGACTTCTCGACCAGGTAGCCGGTGACGAAGGCGGTCGCCTGCTCGTTGGCCAGCGCACGCCCGAGCGTGCCGTCGAGGTACCACCACAGCCCGGCGGCGAACAGCATCGCCACCGTGACCCAGGCGAGCGACCAGCCCGCCGCTTCCTTCAGCGACACCCGGTGCTGCTTGCCGCCGCCGAAGGCGAACAGGTCGACCAGCAACATCGTCACCACGATGGCGGCAAAGGCCGCCCACATCCACCACGTTCCGATCGATTCCATCGCGCGCTCCGCACACAAAAACAAAAAGGGCCTGTTCCCGAAGGACACAGACCCTTGCGTATGCTTCGCTCGCACGGACCTTGCCCCTCGGGCAAGGTCTCGCTTGCAACGATGTCGTTGCCTGCAGCACCGGGAGGACGTATTGCGACGATCCTACCGTGATGACGATGCTGCAGCGTGAAAAGCTACTCCCCTTGATGGAGAGCGAGTGTATGTTGCGCTACAGCAAAGTCAAGGACCGTGGTGAGTAGGATCCTCTTTCAGATATCGACACGGCCCCCCAACTCGGGCATGATTATTTTCGTCGCAACAGATAAAGGATTGCGCGGGGTGTTCTGCACTCCGCTCTATGAGTCGTTTTACCCGCCTCCAGAGAACTCTCTCTGCATCCCCGGACGATGGAAGCGATCTGTCTCCGGAAGACGTCCCAGGTCGATGTTGTCCCTGGTTCGTAAGACGCTTTACCACGCACACGAAACGATACGACGCCCTCCGTGATGGGGCTTGTCGGACGCGCCATGCGCCCTTGTGGCCGTGTGGGGCGGGTCCCCTGCGTTCATCTCTCGGCCATGCCTGCGGGCAGGCCTTCGCTCGTCCTCCCCTTTGCGCATTGCGCTGAACCTACACCATGGAAATCGCCTTACTCATCGCCCTCATCGTGCTCAACGGTGTCTTTGCAATGTCCGAGATCGCGCTCGTCACCGCGCGCCGCGCGCGCCTCGCACGGCTTGCGGACGACGGTGACGGCTCGGCCGCAGTCGCCATGAAGCTCGGCGAGGATCCCACGCGCTTCCTGTCCACGATCCAGATCGGCATCACCTCGATCGGCATCCTCAACGGCATCGTCGGCGAGGCGGCCCTCGCGGGCCCGCTGGCGGAGTGGTTGCAGACGCTGGGCATGGAGCAGCGCACCAGCGAGATCGGATCGACCGTGCTGGTCGTCGTCGTCATCACTTACGTCTCGATCGTGGTCGGCGAGCTCGTCCCCAAGCGCATCGGCCAGATCAATCCGGAGGGCATCGCCCGCCTCGTAGCCCGGCCCATGAATGTGCTGGCCATGGCCTCGCGCCCCTTCGTCTATCTGCTGGCCGGTTCGACCGCGCTGCTGCTACGTCTGATGGGACAACGCGAGACGACTGGCCCCAGCGTGACTGAGGAAGAAATCCACGCGATGCTCAATGAGGGCTCGGAAGCCGGCGTCATCGAGAAGAGCGAACATGAGATGGTGCGCAACGTGTTCCGCCTCGACGATCGTCAGATCGGCTCGCTGATGGTGCCGCGTGCCGACATCGTCACCCTGGACGTGGATCGCCCCCTCGATGAGAACCTCGCGCTGGTGGCCGAATCCGCGCACTCGAGTTTCCCGGTGTGCCGGGATGGGCTGGATGAGATCCTCGGCATCGTCAGCGCCAAGCAGATCTTCTCCCAGATGGTGCGTGGCGAGTCGGTCGACTTCACACAAAACCTGCAGGCGCCGGTCTACGTGCCCGAATCGCTCACCGGCATGGAACTGCTCGATCAGTTCCGGGCCTCCGGCACGTACATCGTCTTCGTGATCGACGAGTACGGCGAGGTGCAAGGCATGGTCACGCTGCACGACGTCATCGAATCCGTGACCGGCGAGTTCCTCCCGCACGACACGAAGGAATCGTGGGCCGTGCAGCGCGAGGACGGCTCCTGGCTGCTCGATGGACTCATCCCGATCGTCGAGTTCAAGGATCGCCTGGGCATCAAGGCCGTGCCCGAAGAAGAAAAGGGGCGATACCACACGCTGTCGGGCATGGTGATGTGGCTGCTCGGCCGCCTGCCCAACACCGGCGACATCGCCACCTGGGAGAACTGGCGTTTCGAGGTCATCGACCTCGACGGCAAGCGCATCGACAAGGTACTGGCGATGCAACGGCCGGAACCGGCCCCTGAGACGATCGTCGAAAGCGAGTCTCAGGCGCCTTCGCAAGCCTGAGGCGTGGCAACACACGAATTTTCTGATGGAGTTTTCGATGAAACGCGTTCTGCTATTCCTCGCCACGAACCTGGCGGTGGTGCTCGTGCTGGGCATCGTCGCGAACCTGCTGGGCGTCAACCGCTTCCTCACCGCGAACGGGCTGAACCTCGGGGCGTTGCTGGGCTTTGCGGCCATCATGGGCTTCGGCGGCGCCTTCATCTCGCTGCTGATGTCCAAGCCGATCGCCAAGTGGAGCACTGGCGCCCACGTGATCGACCAGCCGCGCAACGCCACCGAACAGTGGCTGGTCGAGTCGGTGGCCCGCATGGCCAAGGGCGCCGGGATCCCGATGCCCGAGGTCGCGATCTACGAGGGCGACCCGAACGCCTTTGCGACCGGTGCAAGCAAGAGCAGCTCCCTGGTCGCGGTATCCACCGGCCTGCTGCAGACCATGTCGCGGGAAGAGGCCGAGGCCGTCCTTGCTCACGAAGTCGCCCACATCGCCAACGGTGACATGGTGACGCTGACCCTGATCCAGGGCGTGGTGAATACCTTCGTCGTGTTCCTGTCGCGCGTCGTCGGCTACCTGGTCGATTCCTTCCTGCGCCGCAACGATGAGGAGTCGAGCGGCCCGGGCATTGGCTACATGGTGACAACGATCGTCTGCGACATCCTCTTCGGCGTGCTCGCCAGCATCATCGTTGCGTGGTTCTCGCGCCAGCGTGAGTTCCGTGCCGATGCCGGTGCCGCACAACTGATGGGCAGCGCCCAGCCCATGGTGGGCGCGCTGCGCCGCCTCGGCGGGCTGGAGGCGGGCGAGCTGCCGCAGAACGTCGCCACCGCCGGCATCGCAGGCCGCCCTGCGTGGATGGCCCTGTTCGCGAGCCATCCGCCGATCGAAGAGCGCATCCGCGCACTGCAATCCCGCTGACCGCTAAAGCTCCTCGCGAATCCCCATGATCGATCAGGTTGCCGAGAAGATTGTCCGCAGAGTCATCCTCGGCTTCCTGCTCGGCGGTCTGTTGGTCCTCAGCTATGCCGTGCTGCACGTTTTCATCGTACCCGTGGCCTGGGCGATCATCATTGCATTTGCGACCTGGCCGCTTTATCGGAAGCTGCGCGCGCGCCTGAGGCGTTACCCGACGGTCAGCGCGCTGCTGATGACCTTGCTGCTCAGCGCTGCATTCATTCTGCCCGCGCTATGGATGGGCGCGCTGCTGCGAACGGAAGTCGGTGTGGCCATTGCCACGGTCACGGCGCAGATCAAGGCGGGCTCCCTTGCGCTCCCGGATTTCATTCGCTCGATGCCGTGGGTGGGCGATTGGCTGCAGTCGCTCCTCGACAGCCTTACCGGTGACCCCGACGCCTTCAGGGCACAACTCACCGAGTGGGTGCGGCAGGGCAGCGACCAAGCGGTCGCACTCATCGGCGATGTGGGGCGGAACGCCGCCAAGCTCGGCTTTGCGCTGATCACCGTGTTTTTCCTGTACCGCGATGGCGACCGTGTGCTGGCCCAGGTCCAGGTGGTGCTGCACCGGTTTCTGGGCGAGCGGGTCGACGCCTACCTCGCCGCTGTCGGTGGCATGACGAAAGCGGTGGTCTGGGGGCTGATTGCGACCGCGCTGGGGCAAGGCCTGGTGGCTGGGCTGGGTTATTGGTGGGCGGGCCTTCCCGCGCCGGTGCTGCTCGGGGCGGTGACCGCCTTGATTGCGATGATCCCCTTCGGCACTCCATTCGCGTGGGGCTCCCTGGGCGTCTGGTTGCTCGTCAGTGGCGATACGGCCGCCGGCATCGGCCTGCTGCTATGGGGAACCTTGGTCGTGAGCTGGGTCGACAACCTCATTCGCCCCCTTGTCATCAGCAACGCAACCCAGATACCGTTCCTGCTCGTGATGTTCGGGGTCCTCGGTGGCTTGGCGGCATTTGGCCTGGTCGGCCTCTTCCTGGGGCCGGTGGTCTTGGCAGTCCTGATGGCGGTATGGCGGGAATGGATCGAGGAGTCCGACCTAGTCAGCCTCAATCATGCTTCATCCACAAGCAAGAGTTGAGCCGGCGCAGCTTCTGAAGGACATGCTGAGATGGCAGTGAAACGCGCCTTTCCGACCTACTTCAGTGCCCGCTGGAACGGGCATCGGCCCGCGCGCAGCCTCTTCTGGTGGGACCTGACGATCGTCGGAACCTTGGTCAATGGCGTCATGGGCCTGATTGCGCTGATCTTGCTCGCAAAAGGCGTCGATGGCTCTGTCTGGTTGGCGCTTCACCTCCTGCTGATCCCCTACAACCTATTCCTCGTCTTCAGTGTGCACCGGAATACCGGATCCAACCTGATCCACAGGGGCGGATCGATTGCCTGGTTCGGTTGTACGTTGCTGGTTTGAAGGATGCTCGAACGGCAATCGCGCGCAGTGCTCCTCAACGAAGCGAATGACGCCACCGTTAAGGATCCTGGCGGACGATCGGCTCGCCTCCGTTGACTTTGCGATTGACCCACTTACACTCGAGCGCATCAAGGGGAGTAGCTTCACACGTCCCGGCATCGTCATCACGGAAGTTTGATCGAATGACCACTTCCCGGTGCCGGGGGTAACGAGCGTATCCGTTACAAGCGAGACCTTGCCCGTGGGCAAGGTCCGTGCAGCGACAACATGCAAGGGTCTGTGTCCTTCGGGAACAGACCCTTTGTTGTTTCTGTGGAGTCGAACTTGGACACGAACACGCGCCCCTCCGTGGTTCCCTGGCATGCGATACCCGACAAGGCCGTCTGTCGCAAGCTTGAGGTCGCCCCCGATACCGGCTTGCTGCAGACGGAGGTTGCTGTCCGGCTGCAGCGCCATGGTCCGAATCGGCTCGCGGAGAAGCCTCCGCGCCCCGCATGGCTCAAGTTTCTCGACCAGTTCAGGAGTGTGCTGATCGGGATCCTGATCGGCGCAGCGCTGCTCGCCGGACTGATCGGCGACATCAAGGATGCGGCGGTCATTGCCGTGGTCGTTCTGCTCAACGCGACGCTGGGCTTCTTCCAGGAGCGCCGTGCGGAGAACGCGCTGGCCGCCTTGCGCGGCATGCTGGCGCCAAGCGCGCGGGTACGCCGTGATCGCGAAACCCGCGTCGTTCCTGCCGAAGAGCTCGTGCCGGGCGATATCCTGCTGCTCGAAGCGGGCGATCGCGTGCCGGCCGATGCCAGGGTGCTGCAGGCGCATGGGGCCGAAGTGGCCGAGGCGGCGCTGACCGGCGAGTCCCATGCGGTCGGCAAGACCGCCGGGGCGGTGGATGGCGGCGCATCCCTCGCCGAACGTGTCTGCATGGTGTTCATGAACACCGTGATCACCCGGGGTCGCATCGAAGCCGTGGTGATCGCAACCGGCATGCACACCGAAATGGGGCGCCTGGCCGGGCTGCTTGCTCAGACCGCCGAGTCCTCGACACCCCTGCAGATCCAGCTCGATGCGCTGGGTAAGCGTCTCGCGTTCATCGCCGCCGTGGTGGTCGGCCTGATGTTCGTGGCCGGGCTGATGCGTGGTGATGACCTGATCACGACGGCGATGACGGCCATCGCCCTCGCCGTCGCCGCGATCCCCGAGGGTCTGCCGGCCGTGGTCACGGTGACGCTCGCGCTCGGCATGCACCGCATGGCCAGGCGCCACGTGATCGTCAAGAAGCTTGCCGCAGTCGAGACGCTCGGCTGCACCACGGTGATCTGCTCGGACAAGACGGGCACGCTGACGCTGAACCAGATGACCGCTCGCGTGCTGCACGCTGCAGGTCGCCGCTACGCCATCGAAGGCGAAGGCTATGTCGCCGCTGGCCGCATTCTCGACGAAGAGGGGCGCGCTGCCGGCACCGAGCTTCATGGACTCCTGCTCCCAGCCGCCTTGTGCGCCGACGCACGCCTGCAGGACGGCCAGCTGATCGGCGACCCGACTGAAGGCGCATTGCTTGCGCTCGCGGTCAAGGCGGGGGTGGATCCTGCGTTGCAGAACCGGCACACCCCGCGTATTGCCGAGCTGCCATTCGACTCGGCACACAAGTTCATGGCGACCTTCCACCATGATGGCGACGCGGTGCAGATCTGGGTGAAAGGTGCGCCGGACGTGCTCATCAGTCGCGCCGCGCGCATGCAAGGCCCGGACGGCGAGGTCGCGCTCGACACGGACGCGCAAGAAACGCTGCTCCGTGCCAATCAGCAGCTCGCCGAGGGCGCGATGCGGGTGCTCGCGCTCGCCGGACGCCGGATTCCGGCGTCTGCGTTCGACCCTTCCGCTGACCTGATGGACTGGGTGAAGGACCTGAACCTGTACGGATTGGTCGGCATCATCGATCCGCCGCGCCCCGAGGCGCGCGAGTCGATTGCACAGTGCAATGCTGCAGGGATCCAGGTGAAGATGATCACTGGCGACCATCCGCTGACGGCCGCCGCCATCGCGCGCGAGCTCGGGCTGGTCGGCGAGGTGCATGAGGGGCGCGAGCTCGATGGCCTGAGCGAGGAGGCCACCACCGCCCTGGTCGAACGCAGCGCGGTGTTCGCGCGGGTGGCGCCGGAGCACAAGATGCGCATCGTGGAATCGCTGCAGCGGCGCGGTCATGTCGTGGCGATGACGGGCGATGGCGTCAATGATGCGCCTGCGCTCAAACGTGCCGACATCGGCGTGGCGATGGGCATCACCGGCACGGAAGTCACCAAGGAGGCTGCCACCCTGGTGCTCACGGACGACAACTTTGCCTCCATCGTCGGCGCCGTACGCGAGGGACGAACGATCTACGAGAACATCGTCAAGTTCGTCCGTTTCCAGCTGTCGACCAACATCGGCGCCATTCTCACCGTGCTTGGGGCGCCCTTCATGGGCCTGGCGACACCCTTCACCGCAGTGCAGATCCTCTGGGTGAACATCATCATGGACGGCCCGCCGGCGATGACCCTCGGCGTGGAGCCGGCCCGCCCCGGGATCATGGACCAGCCGCCACGCTCGGACGATGCCGCCATCCTGTCGCCGCAGCGCATGTGGCGCATCGCGCTGTACGGGCTGACCATGGCGGTGGGGACCCTGGGCGTCTATGCGTGGGCCATGGCCTCGGGCGATACCGCCCGCGCGATGACGCTGGCCTTCACAACCTTCGTGCTCTTCCAGTTCTTCAACATCTTCAATGCCCGCACCGAGCACGGCAGCGCCTTCAATCGCCAGTTCTTCAGCAATGGGAAGCTATGGGTGGCCCTGCTGGGCGTGGTCCTGCTGCAAGTCGTCGTGGTGCATTGGGCGCCAGCGCAGACGGTGTTCGACACCGTCGACCTGAGTGTGAATGACTGGTTGATTGCCAGTGCTGTCGCATCCTCGACGCTTTTGCTCGAAGAGGCACGCAAGCTGTTGTTCAGGCTGGTGAGGTGACAGCAGATCTGCATGGGGCCGGTTCTTTCTGCCGGCACAGGCCGGTCCCCTTCAACCGAATTACCAGAGAACGGCCTTGCCGCATCACTGGGGAAGGTCTCAGTCCGGCCAGGAGCTGTAGGGCACCCTCACGGCGGATCTGCGATTCCGGTGGCCACTCTAGCCCAGGTACAAGTCGTTCCCAGTTCGGGGCGCTAATTAGCGCGCTGCGATCAAAAGTTCGTCGAAAAAACGGAAGCTTACCATCCTCATAAACGATTAATTCGAACGTTGAACAGTGTAAGAATGGCTTCCGTTACTGCAATACAGCCAGGAGATGATCTTGTTCTACGCACTCAGTTGGTTTTCGGTGTTCGGCCTACTCGCACTCTGGTCGCTATCAGCCTGGGCGCTGCATTCAGTTGCCGTTTGGTCGGTTTCGAATGCCAGCGCGCTGACCGGTGTCGCATCAGGTGTCGAGGGGCTGCGTCTGCCGGAATGGCTACCGTCTTGGGTGCCGCCGGAGATCGCACAGGCGATGACTTCGCTGCTGGCAGGTTTTGTGCCGGTCATGGAAGGTCTGTTGCAGGCTATGCCAGTGCTGGCGGGCGGCCTGACCATGGTGGCCTGGGTAATCTGGGGTCTTGGCAGTGCGCTGCTGCTCCTGCTTGGAGCGGGGCTGCATCTGAGCATTGCAATGTGGCGCCGCCACAGCGGTGATTCCGGGCCGCAACCGGCGAGTCGGTTGGCGGCATGACGGGAGTCACCCCTCCGCGTAAGGGTATTCGACGCCGTGCTCAAGTGGTCCATCGCCAATTTCTTGGCTGTTCGCGCAAGGCGGATAATGCGTATTGGGCAACTTTTTGAGCTCTGCAGGAACTGATCATGAACCTTCTCTTGTTCCTCGGCGGCCTGACCTTGCTGGTTATCGGCGCCGACATCCTGGTTCGCGGTGCGTCCAAGCTGGCGATGTCCGTCGGTATCAGCCCGCTTGTCGTCGGGCTCACCATCGTTGCCTTTGGCACTAGCGCGCCCGAGGTTGCGGTGAGCGTTGGCGCCATCCTCGACGGCAAGACCGACATTGCCATCGGCAACGTGGTGGGCAGCAACATCTTCAATGTGCTGTTCATCTTGGGCATCAGTGCCCTGATCACGCCGCTGGTAGTCAACATCCAGTTGATCCGGCAGGAGGTGCCGATCATGCTGGGCGCAAGCCTGTTGCTGCTGGCGCTCACTCTGGATGGCAGGCTCTCGTTCCTTGACGGGGGCTTCCTGTTTGCCCTGCTGTTGGCCTACACCGTATTCTTGGTCGTGCAATCGCGGCGCGAGACCCAAGCCGCAAAGGACGAGTTTGCCGAAGAGATCAAGCCAGCTCAGACCGGAGCCTGGGACAGCCACTGGGCTGTGCAGATAGGATTGATCGCTGCGGGTCTGGTGGCGCTGGTCTTCGGCTCGGACTACCTGGTCCAGGCTTCGGTGAACTTTGCCAAGGCCATGGGTGTGAGCGACCTCGTCATCGGCCTGACGATCGTCGCCGCCGGCACCAGCATGCCTGAGGTGGCTACCAGCATCACAGCCGCGATCAAGGGCGAACGCGATATCGCGGTGGGGAACGTCGTCGGCAGCAACACCTTCAACATCCTGGGCTGCCTGGGCTTGTCGGGGCTGGTGTCGGGCGACCTGGGCCTGGCGATGGCGCCATCGCTGCTGGCCTTCGATATCTGGGTGATGTTGGCGGTGGCCCTGGCCTGCCTGCCGGTGTTCATGACCGGTCGCGAGATCGCGCGCTGGGAAGGCGGCGTCTTTTTGGGTTACTACATCGCCTACGTGGCCTACCTGCTTCTGGCGGCGCAGCAGCATGATGTGCTGCCGGTCTTCTCGAGCGTGATGATGAGCTTTGTCGTACCGCTGACCGTGGTGACCCTGGTGGTGGTGGTGATCCGCCGTCCGTCCGCAACATGACGGCGCCCATCGTGCAGCGGTTACGCGAAACATCCGCAGCCTTATCCGAAGAGCGGGTGTCGATGCAAACCCTGGCGCACGGCCACGGGGCCGCAGCACACGGATTATGTCTACGACGAGCGCAACCGGTTGATCACCCTGCGCAGGCCCGATGGCGACGTCTGGACCTACACGTACGACGCCAACAGCAACCAGCTTGGTTGGACTGACCCGCTGGGCACCACCGTCGTCAACAGCTACGACGCGCGCGGCCTTTGCACTTCGCGCATCATCAACCGCGGCAGCGGCGTCGTCGGCGCGACGAGCGAAGCCTACGCCTATGACGGCCTTGGCCGCCTGACTTCGTGCAGCAACTGCAACGGAAGCAACCTGATCAGCGCCAGCACCTGGTTTTACAACACGCTTTCGATGGCCGAGCGCGTTGACCAGACCATCGCTAACGCGAGCGGCAGCATTGAGGGCACTTGGACCTCGAAGTCAGAATACGACGCGACAGGCTTCAATACGGCAACGATCTTCTCTGACGGCCGGCGAATCGAGCATGCGCCTGACCAGCTCAACCGCCTGCTGATGAGCTACGACCAGACCAACGACACGCTGATCGCGAGGTACGTTTACGCAGGCCCATCGCGACTGATTCAGTCGGTTTTCGGTAACGGCATCGCCACCACCTACGATTACGAGGCAGCGGGGTGCGGTTGCGGCGGGTTCTCGGGCTTCTGTGAGAAGGTCGAAGCTGTGCATGTGGACAACCCCGGCGTGCCGGTGTTCACGAACGAGCGGCGCTATGACCCCGTGGGCAACGTGACTGTCGAGCGCCAAGGCCACACCGGCGGCTTTGGCGGCGTTTACCGCTATGACAACTCCTATCGCCTCACAGACACCTACTCGGGTGTGGATCTTGCCGACGCCGGTAGCGACGACATCGACGAAATGGCCGTTCCCGCCAATACGCCGGGTGCATTCGGCAAGCATACTTCGTACAATCTGGATACGCGCGGCAACCGCACAGGCACGGGCATGTTGCAGGAGTCGGACACGCTTATGGGCGGCTCGACGTACACGATTTACTCCACCGCTTACTCCGCGCCCTCGGGCGACAAGATGAACCTGTATGCTTCCGTTGACGGCCAGAGTTTCAGCTATGACGCCGTCGAGCAGATGACTTCGAACCCCAACGTCACGCACAGCACACTGGCCTACGACTACAAGGGCCAGACGATCACCCAGAGCGTCGGCGGCACGACCCTTTACAACCTCTTCGATTGCCAGGGCCGCAAGGTGTGCTACGCCACGGACAACACCAGCACACCCGATTACGAGGAAGTCCTGCTCACCTCGCCCGCCATGGGCGGCGGCTGCTCTTGCAGCTCGGGCAACACCGACACCAAGTCCGAAATTATCATCAAGCAGGACGGCAGCGTCGTCGGCACCGTGCAATACGTGATGGGCCTTGCCGTGAGCGCGCCGGGCTCCGGCTCCGCCACGCACCCCGCCAACGTAGCCTCACCTTCTTCGGGGCGCGGCTATGGCAATGTGATCGTGCAGGAGTTGTATCAGCCCAACGAGTTCCAGCAGCAGCGCTGGATACTGCACGACCAGCTTGGCTCGACGGCGGCGTGCTTCGATGAAAACGGCGACCAGAGCGATGAGTACACCTATGACGCCTGGGGTCAGGCGTTCTGGTCGCAGGTGCTGCTCGACGGCCACCCTCGCAACGTGGCCAACGTGTTTCACGACGGGGGCTCGGGCATCACCAGCGTGACGATGAACAACACCTTCGCCCGCGATCCCACCAATGCCGTCATCCGCGTCGCGCGGCCCAACGAAAGCAGCGCCGCAAACCGCCTGATCTACATGGGTGTGCTCGCAACTTCGGGCGGCAACACGATTCTGGTCGATGACGCCTCGCAGGTGTTCTACGGCATCGTCAACGGCGGCGGGCGCTTCACCGTTCTTGGCTTCCACCACAAAGCCAACGCGGGCGTGTGGTATGATATCCCCGTGTACGACAGCGGCTCCGACACCACCACCTTCTACGGCGAAGCCTGGAACATCGGCGGCGGCACTGCCATGGAAGAACAGGGCGCCACATTGATTCCCGACGTTCAAAAGCCCGTGCACCTGACAATCCTCAGCATCACAGTCAACCCCGGCGCGAACAACGACGTGATCGTGGTGCGAGGCCGCGCCGATGATCTGGCGACGACGAGCGACCGTTTCTTCATTCACGTGCCGCCAAGGTTCGTGAACGACCCCGACGACGGCTCAGGCCAAGACGCCTACGCCGCGCCGGAAAAGGGCGGCAGCCTCTACCTCTACGCCGGCTACCGATACGAAATGCGCCGCCCCGGCGGAACCCTGGGCAGCCCCCAGGCAAACACCGGCTGGTACTACTGCTGGAACAGAATGTACGACCCCCTGATCGGACGGTGGACCAGCCCCGACCCGGCGGCGGTACCTTGGAGCAATCTGCAAGATTACTGCGAACAGTCTCCCGCATTGCACTCCGATTCGTCAGGATTGGTTCGTGACGGGCCATTTACGGTCCCTGGAAAACACGGAACCTTCCTCTTCACGAATGGCAATAAGGAGATTGCAGCACCTCCTCCCGGACTTGAAATTCCGTTTGGTTTGTCCAAGTATGAGTATACAATTACTTTCACACCGAATACCGATTGTCCCAGATGCAAGAGCATGAGGTTTATTCAGTTTATGCGTAGTTGGGGCACTCGTTGGGGCAATCGCCGCACATTGCGAATAGATGGCGGCAGCAATGAAAGTGTACACTACGATTCTGAAGACTGGATGGTCGACACCGATTCCGATTCTCCATACTTTCAGAACGCTGGGGCCGATGGAAGGATTAGTAGAGATCCGCAAGGCAACATAACCTCAGTATTTATGACCGACGTGCCGAGCCGCCATCTTTGGTTTACTGCAGGAGGCTGGATACCGTTTGGAACTTGGATCTCCTTAGAGTTTCAAGCAATATCTTGCGCGGTGTGTCCGGATGAACAAAAGCTATTAGGTTGTGTAGAGTTTACTATAGAGTGGACTTTGGGAATTGGGCCAGGAGGAGAGACTAGTACACCAAGTGTTAAGACCGTAGCACTTCACTCAAGAAACGACTCTCAGGGAGGCACGAATCCGAAGTGGTTTAATAACGACAAGACAGTGAAGACATGGAACGATAACGAGGCCAAAGACATTCCGGAGATGAAATGAGCAAGCGCTTGTTAGTCCTTGCCGGTATTACCGTGGCAGTTTCGCTAATGGCGGTATGTGGCTTTGTAGTTAGGGACTCACTCCCGTTGTTTGTCGACGCCTACAACCCTGTGGTTATTAGGAACTCCGACGATGTGCGGCGCCAGAATTCAATACTGGGGCCTAGGAGGGTGTCAATTCGCGTCGATTATCTCGCAATCACCAGCGCCGAACTCGCGACGCTGCTGGAAAATACTTCTGTCGTGGATTTGGATGTTACTGGTTGCACACTAGTTGATGACAAAGCATTTCAGAGTCCGGGTAGTTCTAGAGAGCTTGA
>JAANMY010003353.1_pt1 | contig 13398 bp, 13 predicted proteins | sample 7279691 | NCBI WGS metagenome assembly JAANMY01 (sample SAMN14094543, study PRJNA606508) | bioreactor metagenome | isolation source: A lab-scale SPAN reactor treating ammonium-rich wastewater day 388 | place: Ireland: Galway | collected 2018-02-07
GGTGACTTCCGGGTGGAACTGCACGCCGTAGATCTTCTTCGCGTCATCGGCGAAGGCGGCGATGCCGAGGCGGTCGGTCTTCGCGGTCACGCTGAAACCGGGCGGTGCCTTCGACACATGGTCGCCGTGGCTCATCCAGACATTCGTGCCGTCCGGCAGCGACTTCAGCACCGACATCAGCGTATCGTCACCCACCAGCTCCAATTCTGCGTGGCCGAACTCGCGCTGGTTGCCGGCTTCGGTATCGCCGCCCAGCTGCTTGGCAAGCGTCTGCATGCCGTAGCAGATGCCGAGGATCGGCTGGCCGGCCTCGAACACTTGAGCCGGCGCGGCGGGGCATCCGGCTTCGGTCGTGGACTCCGGGCCGCCGCTGAGGATGATGCCCTTCGGCGCGAACGCGGCGATCTCCGCCGGATCGTGGTCCCAGGCCCAGATCTCGCAATACACGCCGATCTCGCGGATGCGGCGGGCGATCAGCTGGGTGTACTGCGCGCCGAAATCGAGGATGAGGATCTTGTCGCTGTGGATGTCGTGGGCGCGCGTCATGGTCACGGTCAGCAGGGCTCGGTCGCGCCGGTGGCGCAGTCAATGGAATGGGTCTGGTAGCGGAAGAACGCCAGCCAGGCCGCGATGATCGCCGCCGCCATCAGCAGCATCAGCCACAGCGGCTTGCGGCGACGGAACATCAGCTGGCGCGGTAGTTCGGCGGTTCCTTGGTGATCTGCACGTCGTGGACGTGCGACTCACGCTGGCCGGCGCCGGTGACCTTCACGAACTGCGGCTTGGTGCGCATCTCCTCGACCGTGGCGCAGCCGACGTAGCCCATCGTCGCGCGCAGGCCACCGGCCAGCTGGTGCACCACGCCCGACAGCGGCCCGCGGTACGGCACACGGCCTTCGATGCCTTCAGGCACCAGCTTGTCGGCATCGGCGGTGTCCTGGAAATAACGGTCCTTCGACCCCTTCTCCATCGCGCCCAGCGAACCCATGCCGCGATAGCTCTTGTAGCTGCGGCCCTGGAACAGTTCGGTCTCGCCCGGGCTTTCCTCGGTGCCGGCGAACAGGCCGCCGATCATGATGGTCGATGCGCCGGCCACCAGCGCCTTGCCCAGGTCGCCGGAATAGCGGATGCCGCCGTCGGCGATCAGCGGGATGCGGTCCTGCAACGCCTCGGCGACCATCGAGATCGCGGTGATCTGCGGCACGCCCACGCCGGCCACGACGCGCGTGGTGCAGATCGAACCCGGACCGACGCCCACCTTCACCGCGTCCGCGCCCGCATCCATCAGCGCCAGCGCGGCATCGCCGGTGACGATGTTGCCGCCGATCACCTGCAGCTTCGGATAGGTCTTCTTGGCCCAGGCCACGCGGTCCAGCACGCCCTGCGAATGGCCATGTGCGGTATCGACGATGATCACGTCCACCTCGGCCGCCACCAGCGCCTCGATGCGCTGCTCGGTGTCGCCGCCCACGCCGACCGCGGCACCGACCAGCAGCTGCTCGTCGTGGTCGTAGGCGGCGTTCGGGTTGTCTCGCTTCTTCTGGATGTCCTTGACGGTGATGAGGCCGCGCAGCGCGAAATCGTCGTTCACCACCAGCACCTTCTCGATGCGGTGGCGGTGCAGCTTCTCCAGCACCTCGTCGTCGCTGGCGCCTTCCTTCACCGTGACCAGCTTTTCCTTGCGGGTCATGATGTTGTAGACCGGGTCGTCCAGCTTCTTCTCGAAGCGCATGTCGCGGCCGGTGACGATGCCGACCAGCTGGCCCTGCGCGTCCACCACCGGCACGCCGCTGATGTTGCGGGCGCGGGTGAGCTTGAGCACCTCGCCGATGGTCGCTTCGGGCGTGACGGTGAAGGGTTCGCGGATGATGCCGGACTCGAAGTTCTTGACCCGCGCCACGCTGGCCGCCTGGTCCTGCCAGCTCATGTTCTTGTGCAGGATGCCGATGCCGCCCAGCTGGGCCATGGCGATGGCGAGGCGGGCGTCGGTCACCGTGTCCATCGCCGCCGAGACGATCGGCAGCTTCAGCGTGAGGCTGCGGGTGAGGCGGGAGGCGAGCGAGACGTCCTTGGGCAGGACGCTGGAGTGCGCGGGGACGAGCGAGACGTCGTCGTAGGTGAGCGCTTCGGCCAGGATGCGGAGCATGCGGGATCCGGGGTCTGGGAAGCGCGACATTCTACCGCGTTTCCCGCCCGTGCCGCTAACGCGCCAGCGGCTGCTGCTCCGGGCCGGCCGGCTCGCGCCCGCGCTCCTGCAATTCCACGGCTTCCAGCGTGTTGCGCATCAGGGTGGCGACGGTCATCGGCCCCACCCCGCCCGGCACCGGCGTGATCCACGCGGCGCGTTCGGCGGCGGCCTCGAAGCCGATGTCGCCGACCAGCCGGCCGTCGTCGGTGCGGTTGATGCCGACATCGATCACCACCGCACCCGGCTTCACCCATTCGCCCGGCACCAGCGCCGGCTTGCCGACCGCCACCACCAGGATGTCGGCGTTCCGCACCGAGGCCTCCAGCACGGCCGGCGGGGTGAAACGGTGGCAGCAGGTCACCGTGCAGCCGGCGATCAGCAGCTCCATCGCCATCGGCCGGCCGACGTGGTTGGAGACGCCGACGATGGTCGCGTTGGCGCCGCGGATCGGCTCGCCGGTCTCCTTGAGCAGGTGGACGATGCCGCGCGGCGTGCACGGGCGCAGGCCGAACTGGCGCAGCGCCAGGTGGCCGACGTTCATCGGATGGAAGCCGTCGACATCCTTCTTCGGGTCGATGCGCTCGATCAGACGCGAGGCATCGGGGATGCCCGGCAGCGGCAACTGGACCAGGATGCCGTGGACTTCGGGATCCGCATTGAGCCGGTCGATGAGCGCGAGCAGCTCGTCTTCCGTCGTCGACGCCAGGTTGTGGTCGATGGTCCGGATGCCGACGATGCCGGCGGCGCGGCGCTTGTTGCGCACGTAGGACTGCGACGCCGGATCATCGCCCACCAGCACCACGGCCAGGCCGGGGCGCGGCTTGCCGGCCATCACGCGCGCGTCGACCTCGGCCTTCATCGCGTGCAGGGCTTCATCGGCGATGCGTTTGCCGTCGAGGATGCGGGCGGGGGTCATGCGATGGGCCTGGCTGCGCGGGGCCGTCATTATCGCCGCGCGGCGCACGCAGCGGCCAGCCGTGGAAACGGGCATCCTGTCGCGGGCATCCACGGGGCGGTGATTTGAAGACGATCCTCGGCGTGGTCCTGCTGGCGGCAGGCGTGCTCACCCTTGTGCTCGCGGGCTTCTATTTCGGCCAACGCCGGCTGGTCTATTTCCCCGACATGACCCGGGGCGATGCCGCCGTGCCCGCCTCCTTCGAACTGGAACGCCCCGATGGCATCCGCCTGCGCGGCTGGGCCGACCGCCCTGGGCAACCACGCGCCCTGCTCTACTTCGGCGGCAACGCGGAAACCCTGCAACCCGCCCGCGCGCTGCTCGCCGACTGTTGTCCGGGCTGGTCCGTCTACGCCGTGCCCTACCGCGGCTACGGCGGCAACGACGGCGAACCCGGCAGCGACGCGATCCGCTCCGATGCGCTGGCCCTCTACGACGAGGTGGCGAAGCGGCATCCCGGCCAACCTGTCGCCGTGGTCGGCCGCAGCCTCGGCAGCGGCGTCGCTGCGTGGGTGGCGGGCCGGCGTCCGGCATCGAAACTGGTGCTGGTCACCCCGTTCGATTCGCTGGGCAACGTGGCGAAGGCGCATTACCCGTGGTTGCCGGTGGAGCTGCTGATGCGCGAGCGCTACCACAGCGCCGAATGGCTGCGCGGGAAGCCGATGCCGACGCTGGTGCTGCGCGCCGCCGCCGACCGCGTGGTTCCGGCAGCGAACACCGATGCATTGCTGGCTGCGTTGCCAGCGGATACGCAGGTGGTGGAGATCGAAGGCGACCACGATTCGCTTTCCGCAGACCCGGCTTACCGGCAGGCGCTCGCCGCGTTCCTGCGCTAGCGGCGTCCGCCGCAGGCCGGACAATCGGGATCCGCGCGCAGGCGGGTCTCGCGGAACCGCATCGCCAACGCGTCGAACTGCAGCAGCCGGCCGACCAGCGGCTCGCCGATGCCGAGCACCAGCTTCAGCGCCTCGGTGGCCTGCACCAGCCCGATGATCCCCGGCACCACGCCCAGGACGCCGGCCTCGGCGCAGTTGGGCGCGTCCTGCGGCGCTTCGGGGAACAGGCAGCGGTAGCACGGCGCCTCGCCACGGCGACGCCCGGCATCGAACACGCTGGCCTGGCCGTGGAAGCGCTGCACCGCGCCGTACACCAGCGGCTTGCCGAGCCGCAGGCAGGCATCGTTGAGCACATGGCGCACCGGGAAGTTGTCGGCGCCGTCGATCACCACGTCGGCGTCGTGGATGAGCGCATCGACATGGCCGGCGTCCACCCGCAGGTCCACCGTGTCGATGTCGATGGTCGGGTTCAGCGCCAGCAGCCGTTCGCGGGCGGAATCCACTTTCGCGGCCACGTCCACGCCGGCATCCACATGCACCACCTGCCGCTGCAGGTTGCTGCGGTCGACGATATCGTCGTCCACCAGCCGCAGGTGACCGATGCCGGCCGCCGCCAGGTACAACGACGAAGGCGCGCCCAGTCCGCCGGCGCCGATGATGACGATGCGCGATTGGCGCAAGCGGCGCTGGCCTTGCAGCCCGACTTCCGGCAGGCGCATCTGCCGCGAGTAGCGTTCGAGGAAGTCGACGCCTTCGTCGGCGGCGGTCATCGGCAGGCCGGCGGCATGCCACGCTTCCGTGCCGCCTTCGACGCTGGCGACATCGCCGAAACCCTGTGCCAGCATCGCCTGCGCGGTCGCCTTCGAGCGCAGGCCGCGCTGGCAGAGCAGCAGGATCTCGGCATCGCGCGGCAGGCGGGAAGCGGCATCCTCCAGCAACAGGTCCTGGCCGATCGCCTCGGCGCCTTCGGCCATGCCGGAAGCGCGTTCGGCATCACCGCGGATGTCGATCAGCCACGCGCCGGCCCGGCGACGCGCGCGGGCTTCGGCCGGCGTCAGCAGCCGCACGGCCATGCGTCAGTGCTTGCGCTTGACGTGGCGGATCAGCCGGCGCTTCTTCGCCACCTGCCGCTCGCTCAGCACGTTCTTCTTGTCCTTGTACGGGTTCTCGCCTTCCTTGAAGACGAAACGCACCGGCGTGCCGATCAGCTTGAAGCGCTTGCGGAAGAAGTTTTCCAGGTAGCGCTTGTAGCTCTCCTGCAGCGTGCGCAGGCGCGTGCCGTGGATGATGAAGGTCGGTGGGTTGCTGCCGCCCGGGTGGGCGAAACGCAGCTTGGGCACGTGGCCGCGCACGACCGCCGGCGGATGCGTCTCGTAGGCGATCTCGATGGCCTGGTTGACCTCGCTGGTGCCGAACTCGCGCGTCGCCGAGGCATGCGCGCGGTGGATGGCGCGGAACAGTTCGCGCAGGCCGGAGCCGTGCAGCGCCGAGATGCGCACCGCCTCCGCCCAGTCGACGAAGGCCAGCTTGCGCGCCAACAGGTCTTCGGCCTGCTGGCGGGTGTAGTCGGACAGGCCATCCCACTTGTTGATGGCGACGACCAGCGCGCGGCCGGCGTCGAGGATGGCCCCGAGCACGGTGGCGTCCTGGTCGGTCACGCCCTCGGTGGCGTCGAGCATCAGCACGGCGACCTGGCATTCCTCGATCGCCTGCAGGGTCTTGACCGCCGAGAACTTCTCGACCGCCTCGTCCACGCGCGACTTGCGGCGCAGGCCGGCGGTGTCGATCAGGCGGTACTTGCGGCCATCGCGCTCGATGTCGACGGCGATGGAGTCGCGGGTGGTGCCCGGCACGTCGGAGGCGATCATCCGCTCCTCGCCGAGGATGCGGTTGACCAGCGTGGACTTGCCCACGTTCGGGCGGCCGATGAAGGCGATGCGGACGCGTTCGGGATCGGCGTCCAGACTTTCGCCGCTGCCGGCTTCGGGCAGGCGCGGATAGACCTCGTCGAGCAGGTCGTCGATGCCGGACCGGTGCGAGGCGGCCGTCGGCACCACGTCCTCGAAGCCGTAGCGCGCGAACTCGCCCACCGACTGCCGGACGTCGAGGCCATCGACCTTGTTGACCACCAGCAGCACGGGGCGGCCGGACTTGCGCAGCCAGCGCAGGATCTCGTCGTCGAGCGCGGACGGGCCTTCCCGCCCATCGACCACGAACAGGACGAGGTCGGCTTCCTCCGCCGCTGCGCGGGCCTGGCGCGCGGTGGCGCCGGCGAGGCCTTCTTCCTCGCCCGCTATACCGCCGGTATCGACCAGCACGAACGGCTGGTCCTCGCGCAGGCGGCAGACGCCGTAGTGGCGGTCGCGGGTGACGCCGGGCTGGTCGTGGACCAGCGCGTCACGGGTGCGCGTCAGCGCGTTGAACAGCGTGGACTTGCCGACATTGGGCCGCCCTACCAGCGCAACGGTCGGCAACATGGGGTTATTGGCCCACGCGGTAGGCGCTCAGGTTGCCGTCGGTGTCCTGCGCGAGCAGGAGGCCGTCCGCCACCACGGGCTGGGCGCGCAGCGGCTTGCGCGAGACGCGAACGCGCGCGCTCATGTGGCCGTCATCCAGCGAGAACCAGTGCAGGTAACCGTCGTAGTCACCGGCGACCACGTGGTTGCCGATGATCGCCGGCGCGGTCAGCGCGCGGCGCGGGTAGGACGGCTGCTTCCACATCGGCGCACCCGAGCTCGCATCCAGCGCCCAGACCACGTCCTGCGCATCGGTCACCGCGAGGCGGCTGCCGTTGGCACCGATGCCGCCCACGCCGCCCTGCCCCTGCTGCACCCACAGCGGACGGCCGGTCGGCGCGTCGATGGCCATGGTCTGCGGCTTGTAGCTGCTGACGTAGAGCGTGCTGCCTTCCAGCAGCGGCGCGCCGTCCACATCGTTCATGCGGTCGAGCTCGCTGCGGCCTTCCGGCTGGGCGACCGTCATGTCCCACAGCTCGCTGCCATCGGCGGCGGACAGCGCGACCACCTTGCCGTTGTCGTTGCCCACGAACAGGTATCCCGGGCCCAGCGTCAGGCCGGCATTGCCGCGCACGGTCAGCGCCGGCATGTCGGCGCGCCAGCTCCAGCGCTTCTCGCCGTTGTTGGCATCGAAGGCGGTGACGCGGCCGTCGTTGGAACGCACGAACACCATGCCGCCACCGACGGCCGGCGCGGCGATGACCTCGTTCAGCAGCTTGGCCTTCCACTTCTCGGTGCCGGTCGAGGCGTCGAGCGCCACGACATCGCCATCCAGTCCGCCGACCGCGACGATGCCCTGGCCGACGCCCGGGCCGCCGGCGAAACGGCCGCCCTTGTCGCCCGACCAGGTCCAGACCGGCTGGCCGGTCTGCAGGTCCAGCGCGCGCACCGTGTTGCCGCCCGCCGCCGCATACACGCGGCCATCGGCGACGACCGGACGCTGGCCGATGCCGGTGCGGCCCTCGCCGCCGCCGAGGTTCGCCGACCAGACGCGGTCGATGCGCGCATCGGGAGTGAATTCGACCAGCGCGGCCGGCTTGGCTTCCGCGCCCTTCTTGCCGCCGAACCAGCCCTTGAGGGTGGTGCAGCCACCGAGGACGGCGACGCAGGCGACGAGGCCGAGGACGCGAACGGCGGAACGGTTGGATGTCATTCGGTTTTCCTTGTGGGGGACGCGAAGGGACGCGTGTGCGGAATCAGGAAGCGGACTGGCCGCCGATGTCGGCGAGCTTGAGTTCGACCACTTGACGCTCCGGTGAACCTTCTTCCAGCGTGCGAAGCGCCTGGCGGTAGCTCTGCTGGGCTTCGGCCGGCTTGCCGAGCCTGGCCTGCGCGTCGCCGAGCACCTCCAGCGAGCCGGCATCGCTCGCCTTGCCGAGCAGCTGGACGGCCTCGGCCGGCTTGCCGGTGGCGACCAGAAGCTCGGCGGTGCGCTGGCGCAGCACCAGGGCGAGCGCCGGATCCTTGGAAGTGGCGGCCTGCAGGGTGGCCAGCGCGGCGGCTTCCTGGCCGGCATCGACCTGCGCCTTGGCGAGTTCGAGCGCGGCGACGGCCGCGTACGGGGTGCCGGCGAGCTTGCCCTTGACGAGCTTGGCGGCGGCGTCGGGGCTGGTCGCCAGGGCCTGCTGGAACTGGTCGTATTCGCCGGCCACGGCCTGCGCCTTGCTGCCCTGCTGGCCCTGCCACCAGTGCCAGCCGTAGATCAATGCGAGGCCGAGCGCGATGCCGCCGATCAGGCCGGAGGCGTTGCGCTGCAGCCACGAGCGGACCATTTCGCCCTGCTCGTGTTCGTTCAGAAGTTCATCCATGGAAACGGATACCCGGACCGCGTCGGGCGCGGTGTCTAAGCTTCAGGGAACCGCACGTGGGCGGCGGGATGCCTCAGTCGGCCGAAGCGACCGGCGAGCCGTCAGAGGATACCGCAAAGCGCGCGACGTTCGACTTGAGCCAGGGCGTGCTGTCGACCGGCTGGCCCGCCCGCAGGATGCGCACTTCCGAGGCGTTGCCGATGACCACGCGGCCCAGCTGGCCGGCCGCGAACTGCTTGCGGTCGCCCGGCTTCATCAGCCCCTTCTCCAGCGTGCTGCCATCGGGCGCGTAGAACTGGACCCAGCTCTCGCCGTCGAACTCGAAGCTCAACGCCGCGGGCGCGGCCTTCGGCAGCGAGGCCATCGAAGCGACCACCGGCTCGCGCGGTTTCGGCATCAGTTCGGCGCCCTGCTGCTGTTCCTCCAGCTGCGCCTGCTGCTGTTCGGACACCGGCGACCGGGTGGCCACCATGTAGACCGGGATCGCCAGGCCCAGCGTCATCACCACGTACACGATCTTGCTGCCGAGCTGGTTGAAGAAGCGCTCCCAGCCGGGGGTGTGCTCGTGGCTGACCAGTTCCACCGGGCGCACCGGCGCGATGTCGGCCTCGGCCAGCAGCGCCTCGGCGTTGACGCCCAGCAGCCGTGCGTAGCTGCGCAGCTGGCCGCGAACGAAGACCGGGGCACCCAGCTTCGACCAATCACCGCTTTCCAGTGCCGTCAGCACCTTGATCTGCATGTGCGACTGCTTGCTGGCCTGTTCCAGGCTCCAGCCCGCGTTCTCGCGGGCCATGCGCAGGCGCTGGCCACAGGCCTGCTGGTTGTCGGGGGTCGGAGTGCTCGTCATGACATTCATTGACCGGAAGACGGGGGATTGGAATCGGGAAATTCGGCCTGCAGGCGTTGCCGATACAGGGCTGCGGCGCGGCTGTCACCCAGCCGCGTTTCAATCTGTGACGCGGTAGACAGCACGCTCGCGGTCACCGGCGGGAGGGCGATGCGCCGTTCGATGAAGGCACGCGCCTCCATCAACTGGCCTTGACTGAGCGACAGGCCGGCCAGCGACTCCAGCGCCAGGGCATTCTGCGGGTCGAGGTCGATCGCCTGGCGGAGGTAGGGCCCGGCACGCATGTCCATGCCGCCTCGCAATGCACAGGTGCCGGCATTGGCCAGGCTGCCGGCACGCTCGGTGCCGGTCTGCGCCTGCGCGGCATAGTCGAAATAGCGGAGCGCTTCCTCGACATTGCCCTGGGTGCACAGCCAGGCGCCGTAGTTGGACGCTTCCGAGGCGCGGCCCTGGGACAGTTCGGCGGCCTTCCTGAACCAGCCACCGGCGTCCCGGGTGCGACCCGAACGCTCCGCGATGATGCCCATCAGCGTATGCGCGTCGACCGACTGCGGGTCCGCCTTCAGCGCGGCACGGGCGCCCTTCTCGGCGGCGGCGATGTCGCCCTGCGCGAAGGCGTCGGACGCGGCGGATACCTGCTGCTGGGCGGAGATGCGCGCGCGCACCGCCGAGCTGTCGTGGGCGACCACCGGCTGGCGGACCTGTTCGACTTCCATCTTGCTCAGGTTGGGCTTGATGAAGGTAAGTCGGTTGCAGCCCGCGCCGGCGCACAACGCAAGCAGGACGGCCAAGGCACAAAGGAGACGATCAAGCCGCGGCATCGGTGCCCCCCTGTCCCTGCAGGCGCTTCGCGTGCTCGGCCTGGCGACGGGTGCGGTCGAGCACCTGGCCCTTGAGCTGGCCGCAGGCGGCATCGATGTCGTCGCCACGCGTGCGTCGCACCGGCGCGACCAGCCCGGCGTTGTTCAGCACCTTCTGGAAGGCGCGGATGTCCTCGGCGCCGGAGCGCGCGTACCGGGTGCCGGGGAACGGGTTGAACGGGATCAGGTTGACCTTGGCGGCATCGCTCATCTGCACGCGGCGGTCGAAGTCGCGCATCAGCTTCGCCAGTGCGCGCGCGTGCTCCGGCTGGTCGTTGACGCCCTTCATCAGCGTGTACTCGAACGTCACGGACTCGCCCTTCTTGCGCAGCGCGTAACGCACGCAGGCGTCCATCAGGGTCTCGATGTCGTACTTCCTGTTGAGCGGCACCAGTTCGTTACGCAACTCGTCGAACGGTGCATGCAGCGACACCGCCAGCGACACGTCGCTCTCGGCGGCGAGGCGGTCGATCATCGGCACCAGGCCGGCGGTCGACAGCGTGACGCGCTTGTTGGCCAGCCCGTAGCCGAGGTCGTCGCGCATCACGCTCATCGCGCGCACGACGTTGTCGAAATTCATCAGTGGCTCGCCCATCCCCATCATCACCACGTTGGTGAGGCGGCGTTCCCTGTGGGGCACGTTGCCGAGGTGGCGGCCGGCCACCCACACCTGGCCGATGATCTCGGCGGTGGAGAGGTTGCGGTTGAAGCCCTGGGTGGCGGTCGAGCAGAACGTACAGTTCAGCGCGCAACCGACCTGCGAGGACACGCACAGCGTGCCGCGGCCCTTGTCGGGGATGTAGACGGTCTCGATGGCGTTGCCGCCATCCATGCCCAGCAGCCACTTGTGGGTGCCGTCTTCCGAGCCCTTGTCGAACATGACGTTGGGCACGACGATCTCGGCATGCGCTTCGAGCTTGGCCCGCAGCGCCTTGCCGAGGTCGGTCATTTCATCGAAGGTGGTGACGTGGCGGTGGTGGATCCACTTCATCACCTGGTGCGCGCGGAAGCGCTTTTCGTCGAGGGTCTCGACGAAAAAGCGCTCCAGACCTTCGCGGTCCAGCTCCAGCAGGTTCTGGCGCTGCGCGTCGCTCATGGCATCAGCGGCCGATGACGTCCGTCGCCGGGAAGAAGTACGCGATCTCGATCGCGGCGTTCTCCAGCGAATCCGAACCGTGCACGGCGTTGGCGTCGATCGAGTCGGCGAAGTCGGCGCGGATGGTGCCGGCGGCCGCTTCCTTCGGGTTGGTGGCGCCCATCAGCTCGCGGTTCTTCAGCACCGCGCCCTCGCCTTCCAGGACCTGGATCATCACCGGGCCGGAGATCATGAAGTTGACCAGCGCGCCGAAGAACGGACGCTCGCGGTGGACGGCGTAGAAGCCTTCGGCTTCCTGCTTGGACAGCTGCTTCATCTTCGCGGCGACGACCTTCAGGCCGTTCTTCTCGAAGCGCGAGTAGATCTCGCCGATGACGTTCTTGGCGACGGCGTCGGGCTTGATGATGGAAAGGGTGCGCTCCTGCGCCATGGGGTTCTCCGGTTTGCTTGGGCCACGGGCGGACGCCCGCGTACGGGTGGGAGCCAATTCCACGAAAAATCGCGGGTTTAGCGGGACTATTGACCGAATAGTCTAACGAATGCTTGACGCGGCGTACACATCCCGGATAGGCGGGCGCGCGTCCACTCGCCGAATGGGGCGGCTTGACGGCATGCCCTTCCATGCGGCAAAGTCAATCAATCGTTTGAATCAGGCATTGCATGGCATGAGCACCGCCCAGTTCAGCACCAAGGACCGCATCCTCAACGCCGCCGAGGGCCTGTTCGCGCAGCAGGGCTTCGCCGGCACCTCGCTGCGTGAGGTCACCAGCCGCGCAGACGTCAACATCGCGGCCGTCAACTACCACTTCGGCAGCAAGGAGAACCTCATCAACGAGGTCTTCCGCCGCCGCATGGACGAGATGAGCGAAGCCCGGATTTCCCTGCTGGAACAGGCGGTTGCGGAACATCCGGGCGCCATCGAGCCGATCCTGCGCGCCTTCGTCATCCCGGCGCTGGCAGTCAGCCACGACCGTGGCGGCGGGGTCGCCTTCATCCGCGTGATCGCCCGCGCCTACGCCGAGAAAAACGACAGCCTGCGCGCGTTCCTCTCCGCCCGCTACGGCCACGTGCTGCGCGATTTCGCCAAGGCGCTGGGCACCTGCCTGCCCGGTCTCGGCAAGGAGCAGCTGTACTGGCGGCTGGACTTCCTGTCCGGCGCGCTGACCTACGCGATGGCCGATTTCGGCGCCATCAAGCGCCCGGCGGGCGTGTCGGAGGAGACGCACCAGCGCCGCGCCGCCGACGAACTGATCGCCTTCGCCGCCGCCGGCCTGAAGGCAGGACCCTGACCCCTTACCGGCCGGGCCGCCCGCCCGGCTTCTTCTCCGTGGAGCCTGACATGACCGAAAAACTCCTGATCCGTCGCGTCGCCGTGCTGGGCGCGGGCGTGATGGGCGCGCAGATCGCCGCCCAGCTCGTCAACGCCGGCATCGACACCGTGCTGTTCGATCTGCCCGCCAAGGAGGGTGATCCCAACGGCATCGTGCAGAAGGCGATCGCCAACCTGGGCAAGCTCTCGCCCGCCCCGCTCGGCAGCAAGCAGCTGGCCGAGGCGATCGTGCCGGCCAACTACGAGACCGGTCTGAAGGAACTGGAGAGCTGCGACCTGATCATCGAGGCCATCGCCGAACGGATGGACTGGAAACAGGACCTGTACAAGAAGATCGCCCCGCACGTGCCGAAGCACGCGGTGCTGGCGTCCAACACGTCCGGCCTGGGCATCAACAAGCTGTCCGACGTGCTGCCCGAGGAACTGCGCCACCGCTTCTGCGGCGTGCACTTCTTCAACCCCCCGCGCTACATGTACCTGGTCGAGCTGATCCCGACCCGCCACACCGAAAACTGGGTGATGGAAGGGCTGGAAAGCTTCCTGACCACCTACGTCGGCAAGGGCGTGGTGATCGCGCGTGATACGCCGAACTTCATCGGCAATCGCATCGGCGTGTTCTCCATCCTCGCCACCATGCACCACACGGCACAGTCCAGGCTCGGCTTCGACACGGTGGATGCATTGACCGGCCCGCTGCTCGGCCGCCCGAAGTCGGCGACGTACCGCACCGCGGACGTGGTCGGCCTGGACACCATGGCCCACGTCATCAAGACCATGGCCGACACCTTGCCCGACGACCCGTGGCACCAGTACTTCGCCGCGCCCGCCTGGCTCAATGCGCTGGTTGAAAAGGGCGCGCTGGGCCAGAAGACCGGCGCCGGCATCTTCCGCAAGGTCGGCAAGGACATCATGGTGGTGGATGTCGCGAAGGGCGATTACGTCGCCTCCAACATGGAAGCCGA
>JAANMY010003355.1_pt1 | contig 13394 bp, 12 predicted proteins | sample 7279691 | NCBI WGS metagenome assembly JAANMY01 (sample SAMN14094543, study PRJNA606508) | bioreactor metagenome | isolation source: A lab-scale SPAN reactor treating ammonium-rich wastewater day 388 | place: Ireland: Galway | collected 2018-02-07
CCGGCCGCCGCGCGCCGAAGGCTTGAGCGCCTTCGTCGTGGAAATCACCGAGTTGTCGTAGATGTAGAGCCCGGGCACCGCGAAGCTGCTCTTGGGTTGCTTGGGCTTTTCCTCAATGGAAATCGCCTGCCCATTGGCATCGAACTCCACCACACCGTAACGCTCCGGGTCGTTCACGTGATAGCCAAAAATCGTCGCGCCGTCGCGAAAGTCCGCAAATGCCCGGGAAAACACGTCGCCGCCATAGAAAATGTTGTCGCCCAGAATCAACGTTACGTTGTCCTTGCCGATGAACGATTCGGCAATCAGGAAAGCCTGCGCGATGCCCTCCGGCTTCGCCTGCTCGCGATAATCAATCGTCAAGCCGAACCGGCTGCCATCGCCCAGCAATTGCCGGAAGCGGGGCAAATCGTGTGGCGTGGAGATCAGGCACAATTCGCGGATGCCACCTTCGATGAGCGTCGTGAGTGGGTAATACACCATCGGCTTGTCGTACACTGGCTGGAGCTGTTTGCTCGCCACCAGCGTCAGCGGATACAGCCGCGAGCCGGCCCCGCCGGCCAGAATGATGCCTTTCATGTTATTCATGTCTTCACGGTTGCGAAAACGCGCACATAAACCCTACACGGCGCAAGTACGCAAGCCAATACCGCGTCCATTCCGCCAACGGTTCCGGGCAGAAGTAAACTCCCTCCGAGCATTGGGCCTTTCAGCGAAGGCGCTGTAAACAGGCAAACAACTGCCACCTCTTCTGCCCAAAAAGCGATTAAGGATCGGCAGATCGGTGTTCCGACTGTTCAATCCGATGTATCTTCTGCGTGCGAAGATTCTCGACCCAACTCGAAAGCGGAGCAAGTAACAACGGCGCCCTAGCCCCGCCGCCAATTACGGAAGGAATGTCGGTTGAATCCCTGAAGCCTCCTGCTACGCCTCTAGTGCTTCAAGGATTAACTCTCCGCAAGAGCCGGTTACCAGAAACGTCCGGCCCGTCAGGTCAACTCGTGCCCACGCCCCTGCTCTTCGCGTTTCAGGTCGGTGCGATCTTCTTCAACCCAATATTGCCGATTGACTCGCCGCGCTGGGACGGAGATTTTCATCCCTGCTATGGCAAACATTCAGCGGGCATTGCTTTCGGTTTCGGACAAAAGCGGATTGGTTTCACTGGCGCATACCCTGGCCGCCGCCGGCGTGGAATTGATATCCACCGGGGGCACGGCCAGGGCTTTGCGCGAGGCAGGACTGACCGTCAAGGACATCAGTGAGCACACGGGCTTTCCGGAGATGATGGATGGTCGCGTCAAGACGCTGCATCCGAAGGTCCACGGTGGGTTGCTGTTCATTCGCGGGAACGCCGACCACGAAGCGGCCGCGCAAGCACACCACATCCCCCCGATTGATCTGGTGGTGGTGAATCTCTATCCGTTCGAGCAAGCGGTAGCCAAGCCCGACGTCAGCCTGCACGAGGCCATTGAGAACATTGACATCGGCGGCCCATCCATGCTGCGCAGCGCGGCCAAGAATCACGACAGCGTCACAGTGGTGGTGGACCCAGGTGACTATGCTGAAGTGGCCGCTCAAATTAAGAGCAACGGAAACACCACCCTGGCATTGCGTCGCCGACTCGCTGCGAAAGTGTTTGCCCGCACGGCAGCCTATGACGCCGCCATTGCCGCGCACTTCCAGCAAGCTTTCGATCTCCAGCCGGCCAGCTTCAGCCCGCCGCCGGCACTGGTGGTTTCGGCGCCCCTGGTGCAGCCTTTGCGTTACGGGGAGAACCCGCACCAAGGCGCGGCGCTTTACGGACGTTTCCGGGAGCACTTCCAACAACTGCATGGAAAGGAACTTTCCTATAACAACATTCTTGATCTGACGGCGGCAACCAGTTTGATCGGGGAGTTCGCGGATGATGCCCCCACCCTGGCCATTCTGAAACACACGAATCCGTGCGGCGTGGGTCAGGGCGCAACCCTGCACGAGGCTTGGGAAAAGGCGTTCGCCACGGATCGGCAGGCGCCCTTCGGTGGCATCATCGCCGTGAACCGTGTGCTTGATGGCGCCTGCGCCGAGGCCATCGCGGAGATTTTCAGTGAGGTGATCGTAGCGCCGGAGTTCTCTTCCGATGCGCTTGCCATCCTGCAAAAAAAGAAGAATTTGCGCCTGCTCCGGACGTTCAGGCGGCCGGGCGGCACGCCACCGATCGACGTGCGCAGCGTAGGCGCGGAGTCGTTCCTGTTACAACAACGGGACGTCAAGACCACCACACGCGCGGACTTGAAGATCGTGACGCGCCGATAACCAAGCGATGGCGAGTTGCGGGCCATGCTCTTCGGCTGGCGTGCAGTGAAGCACGTGAAATCCAATGCCATCCTGTATGCGGCCGAGGATCGCACCTTGGGTGTCGGTGCGGGTCAGATGAGCCGCGTAGATGCAAGCCGCATTGCCGTGTGGAAGGCGGGCGAGGCCGGCTTATCGCTCCAGGGCAGCGCCGTCTGCAGCGACGCATTCTTCCCGTTTCCAGACGGTTTGATCGCGGCCGCTGAGGCGGGAGCGACGGCCGCCATTCAACCAGGCGGTTCAGTGCGGGATGCCGAAGTAATCGCAGCGGCAGATGACCGGGGCGTAGCGATGGCGTTTACGGGCGTACGCCATTTTCGGCACTGAGACGCATCGGACAATGCCCGAACTGAGGTCGGCCGGTTCTATTGCAGCAGCCAGTAGATGAGGGCAATCTCGCCCAAGGACATCACGGCCACCAACCCCCACACGAACGCTTCGCGCAGGCGCAATCCGCGCTGGCGGGTTTCGCCGAGCCAGAAGCGCAGTCGCACCGAGCCGATTTCAATAGAGTCGCCGTTGCGCAACCGGGCGGCTTGAATCCGTTCGTGGTTCAGCGTAAGCAGCGCATCGGAAAGGGCAGCCAGTGAGAATCCCTCGGAGCCATCAAAGTGCAACTCCAGGTGCTCATCCCAAATCCCATCCTCCACCAACTGCAAATCGTTGCTCGCGCCGCGACCGATCCGTACAGGAAAACGGCGGGCCGTCCATCGAGTGCCCGCCATCTTGCCGGAGAGAATCTGAAGCTGGATCATTCAAGGCCAGCGGCGTCGGACATTGATGCTGTCGCCCGGAATGATCAAGGGATCCAGATTTGGGTTCTGTTGGATCTTGTTCCAATCGTAGGTCGCCGTTGTCCCCCCGCGGGTCAGTTGAATTCTCTTCTTGTTGGCAAAGTCCGTGAAACCGCCCGCAGTCTGGATGGCTTTGGTGAGCGTAGTCCCGCCAATGTAGGCTGCAGGGCCCTCGCGTCTGACTTCGCCGCCAACGTAAAAAACCAGATCCTTGGGCACGACCGTCACAGTGAGGCGACGGTAGTATCTCGGCACGTAAAGGTCGTGGATGTCCTTTTGCAACTCGCCAGCGGTTTTGCCTGCGGCCATGACCGGTCCGATCAAAGACAAGGTAATCCGGCCATCTTCCGGAATCCGCTCTTCGTGGGTCGGAATGATTTCAATGGAACCGGAGAAATTGACGGTAACAATATCCCCCACAGTGAAGATGCCTACGTTGGTGTTGCCCGAGGGCGAGCTTGGCGTGGCAGCATCGTCCCTGAACGGCTGAAGAGTTGGCGGGGTGGAAAAGGGATCGTCCGCAGGGGTTTGGCAACTCGTCAGGAGCAGGCAAGCCGCCACGGGCACCACCATGAGCAACCAACCGTGCCCTGAAAAAATCCGTGAAAGCTTCATCGTTTGAATCCTCGGAACCCCGGAATTGATCATCAGTACTTTTGTTTGATCTCCACCTTGGCCTTGTCGCCACCGTCCTTGCCATCCTTGCCAGCGGCGGAGGCATCGGCCATTTCCTCGTTCTTCGAGTAATAATCGTGGTAATAGCCGCTGTAGTAATAATAGCTTTCGTCCTGCGACATATTGATGTTGTTGAGGACGATGCCCACAAGATTGCCACCCACTTTCTCGATCAACTGCTTGGCGCGGATGTTCATGGGCTGCGGGTAGCGGCGGTATTGGATGACCTGCATGGTCATATCCACTTCACTGGCCAAAATGGAGGCGTCGCTAACGCCCATGATGGGTGGTGAATCAAACAGCACAAAATCATAGCGCCGCTTGAGTTCGGTAATCAGGCTCCGCATCTGGACGGAATTGAGGATACCGAGCGAACTGCTGGGGAGCCGACCGCTGGCCATGAAATCCAACGTTGGCTGGCTGGTGGTTTGAATGACTTCCTCCAATGTGTTTTGCTTAAGCAAATAATTGGTCAACCCCAGGTTGTTGGTCACGCGCAACATCTTGTGCAACGTCGGCCGGCGCAAGTCAGAGTCCACCACCAAAACTCGCTGGCCGCTCTGGGCGAAAACGGTCGCCAGATTGAGGACCGTGGTGGATTTGCCCTCGCCAGCGCCGGCACTGACCACCGCCACGGTGTTGGCTTTCTCGTTCTTGCTGGAAAAAAGCAGGTTGGTGCGGAGTACCCGGTAGGCCTCGGCGTGCGGGCTTTCCATGCCCTCGTCCAACAGATATCCGACATTCTGCGGGATGACCCCCAGCACGGGCGATTGGAGGGTACGCTCGACGTCATCAATGGTCTTGACACTGGTGTCAAGATACTCAATGAAGAAGGCAAGCCCGATGCCGACCACCAGCCCGATCACCACGCCCAAAGCAATGTTAACAGGCTTGTTGGGGCGCACGGGACGCAATCCCGGTTGGGCCGTATCCACAATCTCCACCACGGTGTCTTTAGGCAGGGTCTTGTCAATATTCTCGGAAACGATCTTCATGCTGAGGATTTGGCGGAACCGCTGCGCCTCCTCCAGCTCGCGTTTCTTGTCAAAATAGGGACGACTCTTGGCGGCCTTATCCCGATCCGCCTGTTTGGCGGTTTGAACCACGCTAGCCCACTTGTCGGCCTCCTCCTTGGCGGTGGCAACCTGACTTTCCAAGGCGGTCATGATGCCTCTGACGCTGGCTTTGATCTTGCCTTCCAAGGTGTCAACCTGGGCTTTAGCACGCAGTACCTCCGGATGTTCAGCGGACAAGTCTTTCTCCAATCTGACCAATGTCAAATCAGCCAGATTCTTCTGACCGATCAATTCCACAAGCGTAGAATCCGTAACAACCCTGGGAAGCACTTCCCGCAACTCATCTTCGCTCAGGAGTTTGAGTCCGGTAAGCTGCTTTTCCCGAATCAGGTGCCGGCTTTGACTGTCAATCCGTAGCGCCTCGTACCTCCGCGAAGCTTCGCTTTCAAGCAGTGGGGCAGGCGCATTGCCAATGGCATCCGCCTCGCTGATTTCAAGCTCCTGGCGCAGTTTATCCGCCTCATCCTGAATCAGACGAACCCGGTCTTCCTGTTCTTTGAAGCGACTCTCAAGGGCCTTCACGCCCTTCTCGATCATCTGAATTCCCTTTTGGAGACGGTGGTCCTTGTACACCTCGGCAATCGCGTTCGCAATCCGGGCCGCCTCCTCCTTGTCTTCGCTGTACACCGTAATCTCAATGAGGCTGGTACTTCGCACCGGTTTCAAATCTATGCGCCCCTTGAGCAACGTGATGGTTTCGGTGGTCTTGAGTTGAGTGCCACCGCCATATTTCTGCCCCCATACCTTGTTGAGATCCAATCGTTCCACCACTTTGCCCAAGACAACCTCCGATTGAATCACCTCGAATTCCGTTTGGATGAAATACGGATCGAACACGTTCATGGACCGGATTTCAGTGAGGCCGCTGATGTCCGAACCGTCGCGCTCCACTTTGATGCGGGCCATGCTCGCATAGGACTCGGGCAACACAAACGTCACCAAGGTGGCGGTGATGACGACAAGGAAGAACACCGCCAGAATGACCGTCTTGCGAATACGAATGATGCGCCAGTAATCCAGAAAGTGAAGCCTGGCTTCCGGGGGAGGTTGCGCCTTGATTGGGTCCATAGGTCAAAAAAATAGGGGCCGGTTCGCACGACCCAGCCCCTGTGAAACTAGCATTGGTTAGTAGGAGGCGGTCACGCCGGCGTAAACCCGGTTGCGCGAGAAGCCACGATTGCGAATGTCTGAATCCAGATAATCATAGTTATAGCCGGTGTGGGCCGAGAAATGCTGATTGAACCGATAAGCCAAATCAAGGCCAACGAGATAGATTTTTTCATTCTCGTCGTCAAACTCCCCGCCATTAAACGTTGAGTATTGGAACGTGCCCACCAAGGTGGCGAACAATTTGGGCAGGATGCGGTGCGTCACTGACCCGTAAGCCGTGGTGGCGGCGATATCCCGCACAAAGCTGTTGGCGGTTGGCCCAACCAGATCGGTCGCCACCTGGCTATGCGTGACTCCCACTTCCACGGAACTTTCCACCGCATACGCGTACCTCAGGCTGCCCTGAACGTAGGGCGACCAGTCCGACTTATCCGCCGCATCTTTGTAGAAATCCTTGTACTGCGCCCCCAGCCGCAAAGAACCGGACAACTCCGGGCTAAAGGCGTGCTCAAGCCCGCCGTAAAAGTAATGCGACCGGCTGTTGCGGTCGTCGGCCTTCAGATCAATCGCGGAAGGGCCAGCCTGCAGCCCTTGGATCCGCTCGTTCGAAGTATAGTCCGTCCAGCCGTATTTGTATCCTAAGACGCCGACGGTCTGCGGCGCGACATGCCAACGACTGTCAATATGCACCCCGTGCTCAAGACGATCCAACCGCGCCGAATGGCTGGGATCCACAAGGCCATTGCTGAATCTCTCACCGCGATCATCGTAATCGTACCACGCATTGTCATAACCAACCTCAATGCTCAACAAACGAGTCACGTCAAACTCCACATTGGCCGCCCCATAATTCCGGTAGTTGTCACCGGAAATGCGCTGGAAGGTTGAAAATGCCGAATTATCCAACCGCAGCACATCCGGCTCCTGGCCAATTACAAATGAGTCTCTAAGCGAAGCGCGAATGCGCGGGGTGATCACCTGATGCAACCCCACACCAAAGATGTGCGTGTGATCCCAATGATCAGAACGCCCTCCCAACTTCTCCTCGAAGTATTTCCCGGAGTAGGTGTAACTGGCGTTAAAACTGGTGGACTCTCCCGCCACCCCAAAGCCGACGGTCGGGGTGATCTGAAAACCGAACGAGTCTTCCTTGTTGCGCTTCGTGGTGTTGATGTTGTCGTCGTAGAAACCCCGCAGCGATGCCGAAACGCTCCAAGGTTTCGTGGCTTGCATGGAAGACAATCCCGATGTGTTCACCGCTTGCAGGGCTGAAGTGCCCAAAGCGACCAAACCGACGGAGGTAACGATTCTTTTCATATTAAAAAACCTGTTTGGTTGTTACAAAGCTAGAGACGTTTCGCACCACACGTTTACTTGAAATGCACAAAGTCTGTCAAACAAATGTTGCTTTTTTTTTGGGGCTAAGAAGGCACGGAATCAACCAGTTACCGACAAACCCAATGAATCCCGACGATTTGGCGCATCGGTTACTTGTCGCCGCCGACAGGCCATCACTTTGCGCCTGGCTAAAAATGCAGATGGGAGTCCCTTTGGGAGAAAGGCGATGATCATGGATGCCCATTTGATAATACCGACAAACCGCTTCGCGGCAGCGTTCAATCAAGTTTCATTTTTTTTCAGAGCCGACTCAAGCCTGCCCCTGGGAAGTCCGTCGTCACTTGGCGGGAACATTCAATCGCTGGCCCACTTGCATCCGCTTGGGATTCAACCCTGGATTGGCCGCCATAAGCGCATCCAGTTGGACCCCGTACTTTCGGGCAATCGAATAAGGCGTCTCCCCGCTCTGCACTTGATGCGTCCGGACAGGCTGCGTCTGGACAGCGGGCGGTGTCGCAGCCGTCTCGCCCCGCAGCGGCTCCGCCGGAGTGATCCTGGGTTGCTCTCCCGAAGCGGACGGCGCGGGCACATTCGTGGTCCCTTGACGAGCGTAATACACGCGCCACTTTTCGATCTCCTCGCGCAGTTGCCGGTTCTGCTCGGCCAACTGCTCCAACTCGCGCTGGATGCCCGGCGAGGAGGGCAGGGGCAGCACCGCCTTGGCCAGTTCCTGCTTTTGCCGATAAATGTGCTGGCGAATGGTTTCCGCATTCTCGGCATTCTTCCGCAGTTTCAAGTATCGCTCGTAATGGTAAATCGCCGCTGCGGGGTCTGCGGTCTTCTCCGCATAGAGCCAGCCCAGTTCCAAGTGCGCCGATGCTGAATGTGGATTCACCTCCAGCGCCTTACCAAAGGACTCAATGGCGCCTTGGTAGTCCATGGAATTGACGCGCGCTCGTCCCCGCAGAAAATGCGGTTCCTTCTCCTCCTCCTGCCGGCTTGCCCCGGGAGGGAAACACCCGCACAGCACCGCGCCGCAAAATGCGGTGAGCAAGAGGAGCGTGATTCGGGCCGGCGATGCCATGCCGCGAACCTATACGAACCCATGCCCCCACGCAATCGTCCTCCAACATTCAACTTCAAACGCCCACACCTCCACCGCGCCTCTTTGCGTCGCGTGGGTCGGCGGATGACCAGCAACCGTCGGCACTATTTCCTTGGCGGCGACGCAAACGGATTCTCGCGCGGCGCTGCTGCCGCCGGATGGCGCGGCAGGAACAGTGGCCCGAGGCCCAAATAAACCCAACCAACCACCAGATGCACCGCCAGAATGAACGTCATGTGAACCAAATCCAACGCGCCCAGATCGTAAACCAAAATGGCGGTAGCCATCACCAACGCGCCCGGGAGCAGCGCCGCACCGGCCAGTTTCCAGCTCGCGATCAGATTCAAGTTGCGGTTCGTGTAGAAGGCGATCAACCAGACGGGCCCTGCGTAAAGCAATGCCAGCGCAAACCACGACACCATCAGGTAAACCACCACCGCCGCCGCCGTGACGGCGAGCAATGCGGGCTGCCACGCACCCCAACGCGGCTGGAGTTCGATGCGATTGAACGCAATGATCCACCCGTCGGGGTAATGGCCCTCCATATAACCAAACAATGCACGCACGCGAAATCCATGCCTTCCAAACTCCACCTGAACATGCGCCGGCGAGCGCAAAGCACCTGAATGGTCCAAGTCCACGCTAAAAGCCAGGAAGCGGCCTTCGGCCAGCATCTGCGGTGAATCGCCGTGCCAGTTCAGGGTAGCAGATCGAATCTCCCCTTTAGCGGGCAATTGCAGGATGGCGGAGCGAATCGTTGGGAAACAACCGTCGTGCAGAAACCAGACGACCGAGGCTGACACCACCAGCGCCACCAGAAACTGGACCAGCCACAATCGGCCAGCGCTGGCCTGGGCAAACGCGGCCACGCCATGCGGCGTCACTGGTTCCCATGCAGTCTGCGACAATTGATCCATCGCCTCCATGGAACGGAGGCGCGCGAATGAATTCAATCTCAAATCCCAACGCCGCGCGGTCAGCCTGGAGGCGCGGCTTCCGGCGGTTTGGAATGCTGCCCCGCTGGCGGCGGCGGTGGGGTGTGAATGACCGGAATTGGATAGCGCAGTTTCATCACATCATCCACCTGCACTTCAATGTAATACGTTCCGGCAGTTTTGAACTCGACCTGCTGGAGCACGGTCACGTTGGTCGCGCTCAAGGTGGCGTCCTGCAGGGCAAACTTGACCTCGCCTTTGCGCAATACCGTGGTCTGGTCCGGCGCAATGAGCTTAACACCCTCCGTAAACTGTCCCAGCCCCGCAGCCCAGCGATTGAACACGCAAAGGCGGAACGCCACCACCGGCAGCTTGGGCACGCGGATGAAATTGATGACGCCGATCAGGAAGAAGTTGCCGTTCACTTCCTGGCGAATTTCCTCGCACAGCAAGGAACACTGTAGATCAGGTAAAATGCGGGTGGGATTCATGGTTTAGCTAAGTCGCAATGAGATTCTATCGAAACCGAACAATTGATCTCTCGCCGCCTTGGATTCAGTTGTGCGGCTTCAGACTTCAAGCCGTTACCCTTTCGGCTGCGCGCACGGTGTTTTGCATAAGCATGGCAATGGTCATCGGGCCAACGCCGCCCGGATTGGGTGTGATCTGGCCCGCAACCTGCCGAACTTCAGCAAACGCCACGTCGCCCACCAACCGGGAGCCAGTCTTGGCGGCCGGATCGCTGATCCGGTTCACGCCCACGTCAACCACCACCGCGCCTGGTTTCACCATGTCGGCTTTCACAAATTCCGCCACGCCCATCGCAGCGATCAAGATGTCAGCCCCGCGGCAGTGCGCCTTGATGTCGCGCGTGGCGGAATGGCAGATGGTAACTGTCGCGTTCGCGTGCCGGGCCTTCTGACACAACATCGCGGCCATCGGTTTGCCCACAATGTTTCCGCGGCCCAGGATGACCACTTCTGCACCGTCGGTCTTAACATTGGTGCGGGCGAGCAACTCCTGGATGCCCGCCGGTGTGCAAGGCTTGAAACCTGTAGCGTCGCCGAGCATCAATTTGCCCACGTTCACTGGATGAAAACCGTCCACGTCTTTATACGGCAAAACCGTGGCATAGACCACTTCCTGGCGGATGTGTTTGGGCAGCGGCGCTTGCACGAGGATTCCATGCAGCCGCCGATCAGCTTTCCGCAATGGCTCGCCGACAACGCGGCGGCGCTGAGGCCGCCGGTGAACAACAAGCAGGTGTGGAAGAACACCGACGATTTCATCGTCACGGTCGTGGGCGCGCCGAACCAGCGCACCGATTTCCACGACGATCCGTTCGAGGAGTATTTCTGGCAGTTCCGCGGCAACGCGCATCTGCTGATCTGGGACCGCGGCAAGTTCGACCGCGTCGTGTTGAAGGAAGGCGACACGTTCCTGCTGCCGCGCCACGTACGCCACTCGCCGCAGCGGCCGGAGGCGGGCAGCCTGTGCCTCGTCGTCGAGCTGAACCGGCCGAAGGGAATGCTCGACGGGTTCGAATTCTATTGCGCGAAATGCGCAGCCCGCATCTGGCGCATCGAGGTGCAGCTCACCGACATCGTCGCAGACCTGCCGGTGGCCTACGAGAAGTTCTACACGGCGCCCGAAGCGGAGCGGCGCTGCCCATCCTGCGGCACCGTGCATCCCGACCGCGACTACGCCGCCTGGCACGCGATGCGCGCCCGGCAATAGAGGCGGCCCGCTTGGACGCGGCGCGCGGCGCGGTGTAGAGAAGGCGAAACCTTCGAGGAAACGCCGATGTCCGAGCCCGTCGTCCTCACCGCCGCCGCCGGCGGCGTGTGCACCATCACGATGAACCGCCCGAAGGCGCTGAACGCGCTGAACCGCGAGCTGACGCTGGCGCTGCGCGAGGCGGTGTTCAAGGCCGAGCAGGACAAGGCGGTGCGCTGCGTCGTGATCAAGGGCGGCGAGCACTTCATGGCCGGCGGCGACCTCAAATGGTTCCACGACAACCTCGGCAAATATTCGGCGCCCGAGATCAAGGTGACGTTCGAGGGCTTCATCCAGGAAGTCCACGCGATGATCCTGTCGCTGCGCCGCATGCCGAAGCCGGTGCTGGCCAGCGTTTCGGGCGCGGCGGCCGGCTTCGGGCTGAGCCTCGTGATGGCCTGCGATCTCGCGATCGCGGCCGACACCTCATATTACACGCTGGCCTATAGCGCGATCGGCGTCTCGCCCGACGGCGGCTCCACCTTCGCATTGCCGCGCCTCGTGGGCCTGAAGAAAGCCGCCGAGATCGCGCTGCTGGCCGAGCGCTTCGATGCGGCCACGGCCGAGCGTCTCGGTCTCGTCAACAAGGTGGTGCCCGCCGCCGAGCTCGAGGCCGCCACCGCGAAGCTCGCGGCGCGCCTCGCGAACGGGCCCACGGCCGTCTATGGCCGCACGAAGGCGCTGCTCCAGCGCTCGCTCGATCATTCGCTCGAAACGCAGCTTCAGCGCGAGGCGGAGGCGTTTTCGCAAAGCGCCACCGAGCCCGATTTCGCCGAAGGCATCGCGGCCTTCATCGAAAAGCGCAAGCCGGCGTTCAAGGGGTAAGGAAAGGGAACAGGAGGCGGGGAGGCGGGGAGAAGAGAGGATTCACCACGAAGACACCAAGGCACGAAGAGAAAGCACGGCCTGCGGCGCACTTTCCTTTGCACGTCTTCGCGCGCTTTCCTTCTTCTTGGTGTCTTCGTGTCTTGGCGGTGAACTTGCTTTCTTCTCCCCGCCTCACCGCCTCCTGTGAATCTTACTTTCGGGAGAGGAAGGATGACGACACTCAAGGGCAAGACGCTGTTCATCACCGGCGGGAGCCGAGGGATCGGGCTCGCGATCGCGGTGCGCGCGGCGCGCGACGGCGCCAATGTCGCGATCGCGGCGAAGACGACCGAGGCGCACCCGAAATTGCCGGGCACGATCTTCAGTGCCGCGAAGGAGATCGAGGCGGCCGGCGGGCAGGCGCTGCCGGTGCAATGTGACATCCGCGACGAGACGCAGATTCTGAAGGCCGTCGACGAGACCGTCGCGCGATTCGGCGGCATCGACATCCTCGTCAACAATGCCAGCGCGATCAATATCACCGACACGGCGAACACGCCGATGAAGCGCTTCGACTTGATGTTCGGCGTCAACGTGCGCGGCACCTACGCTTCGACGCAGGCCTGCCTGCCGCATCTCAAGAAGGCGGCGAACCCGCACGTGCTGACGCTCGCTTCGCCGCTGAACATGAATCCGCGCTGGTTCAAGAACCACGTCGCCTACACGATGGCGAAGTACGGCATGAGCATGTGCGTGCTCGGCCATGCGGAGGAGTTCAAGCCGCTCGGCATCGCCGTGAACGGGCTCTGGCCGCGCACCATCATCACCACGGCGGCGCTGCAGATGATTCCCGGCGTCGATCCCGGCCGCGGCCGCAAACCCGAGATCATGTCCGACGCCGCGCATTGGGTGCTGACTCAGCCGGCGAAGCAGTGCACCGGCAACTTCTTCATCGACGAAGACGTGCTGCGCAAGACCGGCGTGAGCGATTTCACGAAATACCGTTTCGATCCGAACAAGGAACCGGCGCCGGACATCTTCCTGGATTGAGGGAGCGCTTCTCGAAGGCACGTCATATGGGCCGCTGGTATTATACCGGTGGCCCTTATGACTGACCGTCATCCCGACCGGAGCGGCGCCACTTTGCGCCGCGGAGTGGAGGGATCGTGTGGCAGTGCGCACGTGGCCGCGGCAACGCGTTCGCGAGCCGCAAGGGCGGCTCGCTTCGGTCGGGATGACGAGTCGAGAGTACGGGCCGCTGGTCCTTACCCGCCCGCCGCGGCGATGCGCATGTCGATGAGGCGGCGGGCGACCGCGTCCTGCATGTCGGAGCCGAAGATATCCTCGAGCCGCAGCATCGCGGGAGCCGCGAACCCCGGCGGCGGCACGCCGCGGCCCGGCACCCAGACGAAATCGTTGGCCGCGCGCCGCAGCGCCGGCTCGC
>JAANMY010003367.1_pt1 | contig 13355 bp, 16 predicted proteins | sample 7279691 | NCBI WGS metagenome assembly JAANMY01 (sample SAMN14094543, study PRJNA606508) | bioreactor metagenome | isolation source: A lab-scale SPAN reactor treating ammonium-rich wastewater day 388 | place: Ireland: Galway | collected 2018-02-07
CACCCCTATACCGAGGCGCTGCTGTCGGCGGTCCCGTTGCCCGAACCGGGGCGGCGGCGCAGCCGCATCCTGCTCAAGGGCGACATCCCCTCGCCGATCAACCCGCCCTCGGGATGTGTCTTCCGCACCCGCTGCCCGAGGGCAACCGCGGACTGCGCCGCCAGCGTCCCGGCCCTCCGCGAAGTCGCACCGGGCCAGTTCGCCGCCTGCCACTTCGCCTGACCGCCAGTTGCGGCCCCGCCGATGGCTCTGTTGCGCGGATCGGCTGATGGGTTGAGGTTTCCTGTGCCTGGACAGGCCCGTCCGCCACCTCCTTGACGGAGAGGTGGGCCTTGTCTTGCACATCCTCTGTGGGATTCATCGCGTGAATCCAGCGTGGTAGCTGGGGGCATGAGCAGACCGACACCCCCGACCTACAGGACCCGGAACTGGCCTGTCTGAAGCAAGGCGCTGAAGCGCCGTGGCTCGCTGGCGAATTCGTCTGACCCCGCCATGACCTGGGAGGCTGCGCCGACCGTCAGGCGCGGCCGCCAGCCCGCCTGCAGCGGTGCAGCGATCCAGACCTGCCTTGCGATGAAGGTGTTGCTCGGAATGGGGTTGCGCCAGACCACCGGGTTCGGGACACCGACCGCTCCGCCGTCACCCGATCATTCGACCTGCTCGGGGACGTCGCCGCGGACCTTGAGCCCGTCCTTCAGATCATCTTGACGGAGCATGCCGACATCGACCGCGATTGGTGCCAATAGGCTGTCGCTGAGCGCTCACGGGGAGGGGAAGCCGCGATGGATGTCCGCGACCTGCCCGCGCTCCTCGACTGCATCCGCTTCGTGCGCCGCACCGCGGTGCAGACCGCCGTCCACCTCATCACACCGGCATCATGCTCGCCCTGCTCGCGGGCATCGCGCTGAAGCTGAAGGTGTTCGGCAGCGGGCCCTGAGCACCACGGGACGCGGCCCCACCCGGCCGAACCCCGCCACCCGCAGCCCCCGCCCGCCCTCTCGGGCGGCGGGGCGTTTCCGTCATCCCGCATCGTCAGGAGACCCGCATGACCGACCTCGTCCGCACCTACCACCACTTCCGCGACGTTCCGGCCACCCTCTGGCGCTGGAAGAACTTCTCCCCCGCCGAGATCGCCTGCCGCGGCACCGGCCAGCTGAATCTGCACCCCGAGGCGCTCGACAGGCTACAGGCGCTCCGCGACCGGCTCGGCAAGCCGCTGATCGTCCGCTCCGCCTACCGCAGCCGCGCCCACAACCATGCCTTTGGCAGCGCGCCGAACTCGAAGCACATGGACGGCACCGCCTTCGACATCGCCATGACGAACCACGACCCCGTGGCGTTCGAGGCCGCCGCGCGCGAGGTTGGATTCCTCGGCTTCGGGTTTTACCCGCGATCGGGGTTCATGCACGTCGACCTCGGCCCCGCACGGCAGTGGGGCGAGCGGTTCCCGGTCCGGGCGACTGCCTTCGCTGAAGAAGCTCCGCCTGCGCGCGAACTGCTGGCCGACAGCCGCACCACGAAGGGCGGCGGCGCGGCTGGAGTAGCGACGCTGGTCGCAGCCGGGGTCGAGATGGCGCAGAGCGTCCTGACCGAGACCCAGTACGCAATCCAGCCGCTTGTGCCGTATCTCGACACCCTGCGCTGGGTGTTCATCGGCGCGGCGCTCGGCGGGATCGCGGTCACGATCCACGCCCGGCTCGACGACTGGAAGCGGGGCCGGCGATGATCGCCGGGCTGCTCACCGGGATCGCCACGAGCCCATCGATGCTAGCGGCGCTGCGCTACGGAGTCATTGCTCTGGCAGTGCTCCTGTTCCTGCTTTCGCTTCGACGCTCCGGGGACGAGCGGGACGCCTCGCCGAGCGCCTTGAAACTACGGAGGGGGCCAATGACGTTCAACGCCGGATGCTGGAAGCGGCGGCTCGCCGTCCTCGCGATCACCACGAGCTTGCTGAACGGCTGCGGGACGGTTCGTTCTGAGGAAGGCAGGCTCGCGACGTGTCCGCCGGTGGTCGAGTATGGCCGGGAGTTCCAGACGCGGGCGGCCGAGGAACTGGCCCGGCTGCCGGAGGGCTCGGCGGTCGTGGTGATGCTCGCGGATTCGCCGTGATGCGCGACCAGGTGCGGGCTTGCCCAAGCGCAGAGACACTCAGCCTGCGTCGATAAGCACCGGTCTTCCATCTTCGCGCCATTCTGGCAAACCACCTTCCAGCCGCCGCGCATTGAGGCCGTGGCGGCGCAGTGTGGCGACGGCCTGATGGGCGTAGACGCAGTAGGGGCCACGGCAATAGGCGACGATCTCGGCGTCCGGCGCGAGCGTCGGGAGGATCTGCTCCAGCTGCGCCAGGGTCGCGCTAATCGCGCCGGGAATGTGGCCCGCAGCGTATTCGTCGGCGGGCCGGACATCGAGCACGGTGACGGAGCCTTCCGCGAGCCGTGCGGCGAGGTCCGCACGGCTGACGGGTTCGGGGGCGTCGTCGCCGCCCGAGAGACCCCGCAGAATGCGCTCCACCTGCGCGAGGTTCCGCTCGGCGACGATGCGCAGAAGGTCCATCAGGTGCAGCGTCTTCGCGTCGGTCAGGCGGTAGATCACCGCCTTGCCCTCGCGGCGGCTGGTGACGAGGCCCGCGCGGCGGAGCTGCTGCAGATGCTGCGAGCAGTTGGCGATGGTCAGGCCCGTCTTTTCCGCCAGCGCCTCCACGCCACGCTCTCCTTGCGCGAGCTGTTCGAGGAGCGACAGCCGGGCCGGCGCCGACAAGGCGCGTGCGACGAGCGCATATTCTTCGAGCAGAGCCAGCTTCGGGCTGATTGACACTGGACGTCTCCAGACTGTAGATCATTCAAGCAATAGATTGAATGATAGCGATTCCGTCGCGCCCCACAAGTCCGAAGTCCAGATCCCATGTCCGAGACCATCCTCGCCGCCGAACCGACCATTCGCCTTGCCGCCTTTCTCGGCATCCTGGTGTCCATGGCGCTGTGGGAGGTGGCGGCGCCCCGGCGTCGGCGCGAGATCCCGCGCGTCATCCGCTGGACGAACAACCTCGCGCTCGTGGTGCTCGACACCGCGATCCTGCGGCTGACCTTCCCGATCATTGCCGTCGGGCTCGCGGTCATAGCCGAGGACCGCGGCTGGGGCCTCTTCAACAACATCGACGTGCCGTTCTGGATCGCCATCGTCGTCTCCATGCTCGTCCTGGACCTGGCGATCTACCTTCAGCACGTGATGTTCCACGCGGTGCCCGGGCTCTGGCGCCTGCACCGGATGCACCACGCCGATCTCGACTTCGACGCGACGACCGGGCTGCGTTTCCATCCCGTGGAGATCCTCATCTCGATGGGGATCAAGCTGGCGGTGGTCGCGGCGCTCGGACCGCCCGCCGTCGCGGTGCTGGTGTTCGAGGTGATCCTGAACGCCACCGCGCTCTTCAACCACGCCAACATTGACCTGCCGCGCCCGATGGACCGGGTGCTGCGGCTGATCGTGGTCACGCCCGACATGCACCGCGTCCACCATTCCACCGACCCGCGCGAGACTAACTCGAACTACGGCTTCAACCTGCCGTGGTGGGACAGGCTCTTGGGCACCTACATCGCCCAGCCCGCCAAGGGACACGAGGGGATGGAGATCGGCATCGAGCAGTTCCGCACCCGCCGTGATCTGTGGCTCGACCGGATGCTGGTCCAGCCTTTGCGCGGACCCGCCAGCGGCCACGCACTCGAGCCGCGCATCACGACGAAGGAGCCCGCCGAATGAGCTCCGGCGACTTCACGCGCGGTATCCGTGAGAACCGGGTTCAGGTCGCGCACCAGCTGATCCAGGTCATGCTGGTGGGCTTCGCCATCGGCATGACGCGCACGGTGGTCCCGGCGCTGGCCGAGAGCGAGTTCGGGCTCGAGCGTGGCTCGTTCCTGCTGCTCGCGTCCTTCGTCGTGGCCTTCGGTGCGGTGAAGGCGGTGATGAACTTCGTCGCCGGGCGCTGGTCCGAACGCATCGGCCGCAAGTGGGTGCTGTTCTGGGGCTGGGTCGTGGCGCTGCCGATCCCGGTGATGATCTGGTATGCGCCCGACTGGAACTGGATCGTCGCGGCGACCGTGCTTCTGGGGGTCAACCAGGGCCTATGCTGGTCGATGACGCAGACCGCGAAGCTCGACATCACGCGGGCCGAGGAGCGGGGCCTCACCATGGGGCTGAACGAGTTCTCCGGCTATGTCGGCGTTGCGATCGCGGGCATTCTCACCGCCTATGCCGCCGAGTGGCTGGGCGCTCGGACGGGCCTCCTTGTCTTCGGCATGGCCGTGGTCCTGCTGGCGCTTGTCCTGACGGTTGTCTGGGTCAAGGACACGCTGCCATGGGTGAAGGCAGAAACTGCCGCGCACAAGGCCGCGCCGCCGAAATCCCTGCCGCGCTACTCGCAAGGCGTTTCCGAGCATCCCACGACGGGCGAGGTCTTCGCGCTGATGAGCTGGCGCGACCGGCGGCTCTTCGCGATCTCTCAGGCCGGGCTGGTCGAGAAGTTCGTCGATGCGCTGGTCTGGGCGCTGTTCCCTGTCTTTCTCGTGGGCCGGGGCGCCAGCCTGACCGAGGTCGGCTGGATCGTCGGCACCTACGGCTTCGTCTGGGGTGGCTCGCAGCTTTTTACCGGGCGGCTGTCGGACCATTTCGGCCGCTTCTGGCCCAACGTGCTCGGCATGTGGGTCTGCGGCACGGGCGTGGCGATGGTGGTCATGGGCACCGGCGCCCTCTGGTGGTCGGTCTCGGCCGGGGTGGCGGGCATCGGCATGGCGCTCCTTTACCCGAACCTTTCGGCGGCGGTCGCGGACATCACGCCGCCCGCATGGCGCGGCTCGGCCATCGGCATCTACCGCTTCTGGCGCGACCTCGGCTACGCGATCGGGGCACTTGGCCTCGGGCTGGCGGCCAACCTGACCGGCGCGGCGGAGGCCGCCTTCTGGTTCGTCGCGATCTCCATGTTCATCTCGGGCGGCCTGCTGTTCTGGCTCGGCGAGGAAACCCATCCGAAGCTGAATCCCGCCACTGACGGAGCACCCGCATGAAGCACCTGATCCTTCTTAACGACCCGCCCTATGGGACCGAGCGCAGTTTCAACGGCCTGCGCATGGCCCACGCGCTGGCCAAGAACGACCCGGAGGCCGAGGTCACCGTCTTCCTCATGGCCGACGCGGTGCTCTGCGCCAAGGCGGGGCAGAAGACGCCCGATGGCTACTACAACCTCGAACGGATGATCCGCCGGGTCCTGTCCGCCAACGGACGCGTCCTGATGTGCGGGACCTGCATGGACGCGCGCGGCCTCGCCGAGGGCGACATGATGGAGGGGCCGACCCGCTCCACCATGGGCGAACTCGCCCAGGCCACGCTCGCCGCAGCCAAGGTGCTGGTGTTCTGATGGCTCAGACGCTTACGCTCGCCGCCCTCGCGGACGACCCGCATCGCTTCCACCTGATCGACGTCCGCGACGAGAAGGACTACGCCGCTGGCCACGTGGCTGGCGCCGTGCATATCCCGCTGTCCGAGCTCGAAGGCCCGGCGGGTGAACTCCCTGCCGGAAAGGCGCCCGTGACCATCTGCGGCAAGGGCGGCGGGCGCTCCGCACAGGGCGCCGACATCCTGAAGGGACTCGGCCACCAGGACGCCCTCTGGCTCGAAGGCGGCACGACCGGCTGGCGCGCGCAAAGCACCTAAACACCAAGAAACCAGAACGATTCCATTACCGCTACGGAGCAGCCATGAACGACCGCGAAGGCCAGACGCCGCCGATCCTGTCGGAGAAGCATCACGACGCGCCGTCGGCCTTCACGCCCGAAAGCCTGCTGCGCGAGGCACGCCGCCAGAAGGGCGCGGAGGCCGTCGCGGTGCCGAATGTCTGCCTGCTCGACCCTGATGGCGACATCATGCGCCACCTCCGCGCCGAGGGTCGTGCACGGCGGCACGAAGGATGGGTATGCTACCATACCGACATGTGGCTGTTCGATCTGGATGGCCGCGAGGTCGGCGTGGTCGGCTGCGCCGTCGGCGCTTCCTTCGCCGTGCTCGTCGCCGAGGAGATGTTCGCCTCGGGATGCGAACTCCTGATCAGCGTCACCTCCTCGGGGCAGATCACGCCGCAGGGCAAGCCGCCGTATTTCATCGTGATCGTCCGGGCTCTGCGCGACGAGGGCACGAGCTACCACTACCTTGCGCCCTCTGACTGGAGCGCGGCGCCCGAAAAGTTCCTTGCGCGACTGGATGGCGCGTTCGCGGACGGCCCCCGCGTGCTCACCGGCGCGACCTGGACAACCGATGCCCCGTTCCGCGAGACCGAAGCCGCCATCGCCGCGGCGCGGGCACGCGGCATCCTTGCCGTCGAAATGGAGGCGGCCGGGCTCTATGCTTTCGCACAGGCCCGGAACCGGGCTGTCATCTGCTTGGCCCATGTGACCAACCAGCTGGGGACCATCAATGGCGACTTCGAAAAGGGTGAAGCGAACGGAACGGCCGACGCGCTCGCGGTGCTTTCGCGGATCGTAGGGCGGCTTGGCTGAGAGCGCGATCGATCAGGCGGCCTGATAGCTCGACAAGATCTCCGTTCCTCCATCCTGCCGGATCAGGAACACGTCATAGGCCTCGCGCTCGGTCTCCGGTCCCATTCCGGGCGAGCCGTAGGGCATCCCGGGCACGGCGAGGCCGACCGCGTCAGGGCGCTCGTCCAGCAGGCGGCGAATGTCGGCAACGGGGACGTGGCCCTCGATCATGTAGCCATCGATGCGGCCTGTGTGGCAGGAGACCATCTCCTGCGGGATGCCGTTGTCCAGCTTGTAGCGCATCAGGAGCGTACCGGCGCTCGCCTCGGTCGTGACGGCGAAACCGTCGTTCTCGAGGATCTCGATCCAGGCCGAGCAGCAGCCGCAATTGGGGTCCTTCATCACGTGGATCGCCTGTCCGGCGCCTTGCGCCAGAGCCCTCAGGGGTGACCCAGCCACCAGCGCAGCTGCGCCGACCAGAAGCGTGCGGCGTGAATACGTGGTTTGGGTCATCTGATTTTCCTTTCGAGGTTGGATGTGTGGGTTGCAGGTCAGAGATCGACCCGCCTGAGCCGCAAGGCGTTGGTGATCACCGAGACGGACGACAGGCTCATGGCCGCCGCTGCGATCATCGGCGAGAGCAGAAGGCCGGTGACGGGGTAGAGAAGCCCCGCCGCGACGGGGACGCCAAGCGCGTTGTAGGCGAAGGCGAAGAACAGATTCTGCTTGATGTTGCGCAGGGTGGCGCGAGCCAGCTTGCGCGCCCTGACGATGCCCATCAGGTCGCCGCCCAGAAGGGTGATCCCGGCGCTCTCCATTGCCACATCGGCCCCCGTGCCCATGGCGATGCCGACATCGGCGGCGGCGAGCGCGGGCGCGTCGTTAACCCCGTCGCCCGCCATGGCGATCTTGTGGCGGTCGCGGCGCAACTGGTCGATCAGATCCTTCTTTGCCTCGGGTAGGATGCCCGCGCGCACCTCGTCGATTCCGAGCTTGTCCGCCACTGCCCGCGCCGTGCGTTCGTTGTCGCCCGTCGCCATGATCACCCGTAGTCCCTGCGCGTGCAGTCCCTGGATCGCCTGCGCGGTGCTGTCCTTAATCGGATCGGCCACGGCCACGATGCCCGCGAGCGCTCCATCCACGGCGACGAACATCGCCGTCTTGCCCTCGGCACGCAGAGCGTTGGCCCTTTCCTCGGCCGCACCCGTGTCCAGGTCCATCTCCCGCATCATTGCGGCATTGCCGAGCGCCACCGCGCGTCCGCCGACCCTGCCACGCACGCCTTTGCCGGTGACAGCGTCAAAGCCGGCGGCGTCCTTACGCGGAGCTCCCCGAGCCTCGGCCCCCTCTACGATTGCTTCGGCCAGCGGGTGCTCGGAGCCACGCTCGAGCGCTGCGGCGAGCGACAGCAGGTCAGCCTCGGTGATATCCGCAAGCGCCACGGTGTTGGTCAGCTTCGGTTTGCCCATGGTCAGGGTGCCGGTCTTGTCCACGATCAGCGTGTCGACGGCCGCCATGCGTTCCAGCGCCTCGGCGTCCTTGATCAGCACGCCCGCCTGCGCGCCGCGCCCCGCCGCCGTGGTGATCGAGATCGGAGTCGCCAGCCCAAGCGCGCAGGGACAGGCGATGATCAGCACCGACACGGCCGACGCTATGGCGAAGACCAGCGCGGGCTCGGGGCCGAAGATCGTCCAGACCACGAAGGCGACGATGGCGACGACGACCACGGTCGGCACGAAGACCGCCGACACCCGGTCCGCCAACCCTTGGATCGGCGCGCGGGACCGCCGCGCGTTCGACACCATGGCCACGATTTGGGCCAGCACGGTATCGGACCCGACCTTGCCCGCTTCGATCACCAGCGAGCCGTTCTTATTGATCGTAGCCCCGGTCACCGCGTCGCCCGGACCTTTCTCCACTGGCATGGACTCACCCGTAAGCATGCTTTCATCGAGGGACGAGCGCCCCTCGATAACAGTGCCGTCGACCGGGATTGCATCGCCGGGGCGCACGCGCAGCCGGTCCCCCTCCATGATGTATTCCAGGGGAGCATCGTATTCGGTACCATCCGGCAGGATGCGCCGCGCGGTTTTCGGTGCGAGGTCGAGGAGCGCGCGAATTGCGTCTCCGGTGCGCTCCCGCGCGCGCAGTTCCAGCACCTGGCCCACGAAGACCAGCGCCACGATCACGACCGCCGCCTCGAAGTAGGTGCCCACGCCGTGGCCCATCCGGTACTGCTCGGGAAAGTCACCAGGCAGAAAGGTGGCGACGATCGAGTAGAGGTAGGCGGCCGCCACGCCGATGCTGATCAGCGTCCACATGTTGGGGCTGCGGTTCACGATCGACTCCCAGCCGCGCCGGAAGAACGGCAAGGCCGTCCAAAGTATGATCGGCGTGGCCAGCACGAATTCGAGATAGCTTGCGGTCTGATGCCCGATCCAGTCGCGGACCGGCAGCGCGACCAGTTCTCCCATCGTCAGGATAATGAGCGGCACTGCCGCCGCGGCGGAAATCCACATTCGGCGGGTGAAGTCGGTCAGCTCCTCGCTCGGCTCGTCCGTGGGGACCATCGGCTCCAGCGCCATGCCGCAGATCGGGCAGGATCCCGGCGCGTCGCGGACGATCTCGGGATGCATCGGGCAGGTGTACTGGACGTTGGTCGGGGCTGCCTTGTTCTGCCCGGCAGCGCGGCCTGAGGCATAGAACCAGGGATCGCTCTTGAACTTCGTCTGGCATTTCTCAGAGCAGAAATGAAAGGTCTCTCCCTGGAACTCGGCGTGACGTCCGTCCGGCTTGACCGCGACCATCATCCCGCAGACCGGGTCCTGTGCGGTATTCGCCCCTGCCGGAATGTCGGGCGCCGGGTGATGGTGATCGTGCTCCATGGTTTGCCAGCCTTTCGATCTCTTGTTTCGGCTTGCGGCTTCCAGCCGTTGGAAGCTCAAGCTCTTTTCAATGTCGGTCATGCGCGCCGTCTCTGGGCCTTCCCCGCATTGCTGCCCAGAACAGCGGCACCCCGGTCAAGAGCCCGAGGCCAAGGACAGCCCATGTTGCGCGACCAAGGTCTCCACTCACCGCCTCGCCCCCGAAATGCGCGAGGAGGAAACTCGCTGGGACAATGCCTGCCAGTGTCGCAAGGGCGAAACGCCAGGCGTGCAGGCGGCTGAGCCCCGCCGCGTAGCTGATCATGTCGAAAGACACGAAGGGCATCAGGCGACTGGCGAAGACCGTCGCCGTCAGCGCGGTTTGCGAGCCAAGGAGGCCCGCATCGACACGGTCTCCGAACACCCGCCGCAGGACATCGTGCCCCAAAACCCGCGCGAGGCCGAAAGCGATCAGCGCCCCGAGTTCCGCGCCGATCACGATCTGCACCGTGCCCCAGACATGTCCGTAGGCCGCGCCGGCCGCCAGCGCGATCGGCGCACTCGGGATCGGGCTGGCCACGACCGCGACGGTCATCAGCGCGACGATCAGAACCGGCCCCCAGAGACCCGCGCGCGCCACCAGCATTTCCAGGTGCTCGCCGTCCAACAGTTCGTGCGCCTCGGTAACCACCGAAGGCGTGAACTGCCAGAGACCGAGCAGCACGATCCCGAGGATCGCGAGGCCCAAGAGAATGGCGGTGCGCAGGCTCATCTCAGATCGCCGCGACGGCCTTCGCCAGAAGGTCGCGGACATCGCCCGCCACGGCCGTCAGATCCGTATTCCCGATCGGCTGCATCGACGCCACCGGGTCGATGGCGCTGACCTCCACGCCACCCTCCAACTCGCGCAGGATGACGTTGCAGGGCAGCATCGCACCTACCCGCGGTTCGGTCCCGATGGCCTGATATGCCATCTTCGGGTTGCAGGCCCCGAGGATGCGATAGGCCGACATCTCGACGTCGAGTTTCTTCTTCATCGTTGCCTGGACGTCGATCTCGGTCAGGACGCCGAAGCCATGATCCGCCAGTGGCTTTCGTGCGCGCACGTCGACGTCGTAGATACCCGAGTTCGAGATAATTCGCTTGATCGTGTAGGTCATTGCGAAGTCCTTTCTCCTATTTCCGCAGATACTTGATCAGCGCTGCTATGGCCAAAACCAGCAGCACGAGGATCAGCAGGCCGATCAGCCAGCCAAATCCCATTCCGAAACCCATTCCGGGGCCGATGTCGTTCCAATTCATCATGTCGTCCTCCTGTTTTCTTGGCTGTGGGGCGCGCACCTCGACCGGACTTTGCGAGAGCTCGTGGAGCGCACCACCGCAGCGGTCGGGACGTCGGGGCGTCCGGAGCGAACGCCCCGCCCGCGATCAGGCCGATGCCGTGACGGTAAACTCGGTCATCATTCCGTTCGACAGGTGCGGCATGTGATGACAGTGCAGCATCCAGCGCGCGGCCTCGCCGGCATCGAGGGCGACATCGACCATCGACATCGGTGGAACATGAACCGTGTCGCGCAGCGCCCCGGCGACGCGTCGCCCGTTCAGGCCCACGACCTGGAACACATGGCCGTGCAGATGCATCGGGTGCGCCATCATCGACATGTTGTGGAACGACAGCAGGACGCGCTCGCCGCTGCGCGCGGTGATGGGCTGGTGCTGGCCCCAGACGGCCCCGTTGATCGTCCAGACATAGGGCTGCATCGAGCCGCCCAGCATCAGCATTTGGCTGCGATCCACCGGCCGGTCCGGCAGGGCATTCAGCGCGACCAGGCGCGCCTCTTGGGCCAGATTGGTGTCGAACGCGGGCGCCTCGGACTCTGCCATGGTCTTGAGGCGCCGCACCTCGGCGCCCGGTGCGGCGAGGATGAGCCCGGTGCGTTCCCGCGCGCCCTCGCGCAGCGCGAGGATCGGCCAGGCGCCGCCTTCGTTTGGCAGCTCGATCTCGATGTCCAGGCGCTGGCCCATCGCCAGCCCGAACCGGTTGCCCGGAAGCGGCTGCACCGCGTGACCGTCCACCGCGACGAGGCGCCCCTCGGCCGCCCCGGTATCGATCCAGAACACCGTCGCCGCGGCGGCGTTGATGACCCGGAGCCGGATGCGCCCGCCACGCTCGACCCGCACCACCTCGGGGTCCGACAGTGTCCGGTCGTTGGCGAGATAGGCGTCCCAGTCATAGTCGTTCAGGTCCATGGCCATGCCGGCCATACCCATCATCCCGCCCATGCCCGGCATGTTGCCCATCGGCATGCCGCCCATGGCGCCGTGCCCCGTAGCACTGTGATCCATGCCTTGCATCGCCCCCATGCCGCCCATCGGCATGCCCTGCGCGGCTGGTGCGCCATGGCCAGCGCCGTGTCCGCCGCCATGGCCAGCGCCGATTTCGGCGAGCACCTCCTCGGGAGTCATGAAGGAGAAGTCATGCAGGAACATGACGACCTCCTGATGGTCTGCGGCCAGATCCGCCTGCGTGCGCACGATCAGCGGCGCGGCGAGCAGCTGCATCTCCTGGGTCGGCACGTGGCTGTGCAACCAGTGCGTTCCCGGCCTCGCCTCGAAATCGTAGGACCGGGTCTCACCCGGCGAGAGGAGCGGCATCGGCATGTCCGGCACGCCGTCCTGCGCATTCGGCGGGATCTGTCCGTGCCAGTGGATGATCGTCCCCACGTCGAGGTCGTTGGTCAGTTCGACCCGGAACCGTTGGCCGGGGTCGAGCACCAGTCCCTGACCGACCGGGCCGGAAAGCCCGAAGACCGTGGCCGCGCGACCGTCGATGTCGAGCGTTCGCGTTGCAGCGGAGAGGCTGATCGGCGCCACCGCCTGCGCGAAGGCGAAGCGCGGCATTTGTGCAGCGCCAATGGCGGCGGCACCGGCGGCTAGAAAGCCGCGTCGAGAAAGCATGTTCATGGTCGTCTCCTCGGGACTTCCGTCCCGTTCATCAAAACCGATGGGACGCCTCGGGCGTTCGCCCGGGCGCGCTCAGAGGAGACGGAGCTTGGGAGGGCGTTCGTTCAGTCCCGGCGCACGGCCGACGTGGCTTGCCTCGGCAGGAAGATCATGGTCGGCGGACCCGAACTTGTGCCCGGCTTCCACACCTGGCATCGTCAGGAAGACCGACAGACCTGCGCAGACGAACTCGCATATTGCGGCGTCCGCCGATCCACAATGCTGGCCGTCGTCACAGGACGGATGAGCGTCGGCGGGCGCGTGCATCATCGCGCCCGGATGAGCCGCGTGGTCCGCCTGCATTCCGTCCATCCGCGCAGCATGGGTTGCGCCGACCGTAGTAACCACGGCGATCGCAAGGATGGCAAGGATTGAGAGGACGCGCTCGAACATGTCGGAAACATAGGCATTGCCCACGAGAATGTCCACTGTCGCACAAGGTGTGCATCTTGCACGACATCACCTCGGCGTGAACGTGATGAGATTCTACTGTCGATCGGGATGGGCGAATTGAGGAAGTTCCTCTGAAATAATGTAGCTGTTCCATCCCGGATGATCACATAGACCCTCGCCGATCTGCGCTGCTCATGGCAAGGTCGATCCTGCGCGAGGTTCGTGAGGGGGACCCGCTCGCACCCCGGCGGACATTGACCTGGCCGAGCGCGCTTCAATGAGGCCCGGGCACCGAAGCCCGGGAAGACCCTCATCGCAGGCCGCAGCAGCTGAGGAGCAACCAGATGCTTCAATGAGGCCCGGGCACCGAAGCCCGGGAAGACTGCGCGCCGCGACCGGCCCGCGCTACGGCCGAATCTGGCTTCAATGAGGCCCGGGCACCGAAGCCCGGGAAGACGCTGGTGACGGACGCCTTCATGGAGGCCGTCCAGATGCTTCAATGAGGCCCAGACACCGAAACCCAAGAAAACAACAGAAACCCCGGCCTCTACCGACAGCTGGCCGATGCTGCTTC
>JAANMY010003368.1_pt1 | contig 13353 bp, 14 predicted proteins | sample 7279691 | NCBI WGS metagenome assembly JAANMY01 (sample SAMN14094543, study PRJNA606508) | bioreactor metagenome | isolation source: A lab-scale SPAN reactor treating ammonium-rich wastewater day 388 | place: Ireland: Galway | collected 2018-02-07
TACCCCCGTGTTACCATACGGGGGTTTTCGTTCTTGGCCGTAATCCCCAAATCAAAAAAAATCCCCTGCCACATGCACCGAGCACATGACAGAGGATTTCAAGGGGTTTACGTCCTACACTTAACAGCCCGTCAGCTGTTAATATTGTTTCAGCTATTCCAGCCGATTTTTTTACAATAAAAAAAGCCGATAAGGTTTCATAGTCGATGATAGTTCTTAGAACTACCTGAAACCCTACCGGCTTTACTCTATTGACTTTTAAGTTTAACGTAGTATAATTTCTCATACTTGTTGTATGCTAGTTATCAGCTAGCTTTAACAAGGCCCTGGTGAGAAGGCAGACAGCGACCAACTATACTGCCTTTTCACCCTTTTTTTATTTCTACACTACTTATTTGCTTTATTGCGAAAAATTATATATATTTTTTTAGCACAATCAATCATATTTTATGATAATTATCTATTCGATAATTTGTAAGAAATTATAAATTTAATACTTACAACTTATTTAAAATCTAATATTCAGTGATTAGAAAACGATGAAATTAATTTTAGACAAAAAAGACATTAATATAATTATCCATAGATTAATGACTTATACAAATGCTAGAAGTGAGACTGAATTAGCAAGAATTCTAGGTATGAGCCAAAGTGCCTTAGCAGAAAGGAAAAAAAAAGAAAGTTTTCCCTATGAGCATGTAATACCTTTCTGCATTAGTAGAGGAATTTCTTTAGATTTAATATTTGAAAATAGACTTAATGAAGAGTGCAAAAAAAAATTAATTGAAGAAATTGAAAATACTGATATTTCAAGTTTAAACCTACAAAACAAACAAAATAACACGCAAGTAGATCCGCATAAAGTAGCAGCAGCTGCCGACCCGGATCACAGACCAAGCCGAAGTGGCGGAATTGGCAGACGCGCTAGATTCAGGGTCTAGTCGTGGCAACACGGTAGGGGTTCGACTCCCCTCTTCGGCAAATCCTTATAACAAAACACGTTATGAACAATAAACACTCCTCAAAATATACCCAAAAACCTCTTCTGTTGTGTCAAATTTGTGGCAAGTCTTTTACCTTTTCTGCCATAAAACAATATAAAAACCCATGAATTTTGACCTCCACAAACGAAATAAAACGTGGCATTATGCCTTCTCGGTTAACGGGAAAAGGTTTCGCGGGAGTACTTTTGCTGATAATAAAGACCTTGCGCTCCTCTACGCACAAAAGTTTTATAATGACCTCTATCTTACGAATTTCGAGATAAGGGATCGTAATATTTCTCTTGCCGATTTCGCAGAAATCCACCTGAAATCAAAAGAAAACAATATGTCGTCCCGATGGGTCTATACAAACCGGAAACTCCTTGACCGTTTTGTCTCTTATCTGCAAGAAAACAACCTTAAACACCTGAAGGATATAACAACTCTTCATCTTGAAAATTACAAGGTGACGTTGCTTGAGAAGATCAAACCTATTTCGGTTAAAAATAATTTCCGTGTCGTTAAGGCTTATCTAAACCACGCAGTCAAGCTCGGTTATCTCAATAACAACCCTGCAACTCATGTAATTCCAATCAGAGGTATAACCGTTAATAAGGTCCGCTATTTACCCGAGGAAGAGATCAGGATTTTGTTAGAGATAAGTAAATATCATTGTCTTTACGATCTGATTCAAGTGGCTATCTATTCAGGATTGCGACGGGAAGAGCTGGCAAGGTTAGAATACAGTGATGTGGATGTCAGGAAAAGATTGTTGTATGTGAAGAATAAGAATGAACGGTGTCCGGATATGATGCCGGAAACCGGGAGACTCACGAAGTCCAGGCGTGAAAGGGTTATACCATTACACTCTCAGATTATACCACTATTCGCAAAAGGGAAAAAAGGGTATTGTTTTACCATAAATAATAAACCCATTCCCCCGCGTTTGATTACGGATAAATTCTCAGAACTTATCGAAAAGACAGATCTGAAAGACGTTACCCTCCATGTCCTGCGCCATACCTTCGCCTCACAACTTGCAATACACGGCGTACCGATTATTAAGATTGCCCAGTGGATGGGGCATTCCCTTACCCATGTCACGGAATTATATGCGCATCTCTACCCTTCTGATATGGATCAAAGGGATATTGACAAGTTAACTTTCTAACTCAGTTTTATTCAGAATTAATGCGTCAAAATATGGTGTAACCTGATACTCTCCGTTTTTTATTCCATGGGCGTTTAAGTATACTTTCAGGATAAGCTCTATCTTTGCCTTTGTTTCTCCTAGTATTTGGTTGAGATTTTTTAATAACGCTTGGGTGTCCTGGTCTATGGCAATAGTTTCTTGATTTTCATTGCCTGTTTCTTTAGCCTGCATTTTGTGCCTCCTGATTCAGTAAATTAAGTAAATACGCTTGTTTCTCCGCCGAAAGTTGTTTTAATTTTTCCCAATTAGTAATAGCATCCTCCTCTTGCTGTATTTTTGTCCAGCTCAGGACCATGGTGTTCAATATATTTTGTAAATATTCAGCGTTATTTATCGCGCTATATTCAGGATCGTTCTTTAAGCCTTCCTGATTAACTTTACTTACCGTTTTTGTAAGAACAATGTCTTCCGCCTCAGTTAAAACAAGGGTATAGTCCATACCTTTCTCCTTTCCTTAGTCGTACCAGAACATGACATTAAGAATAGTTGTCGCCCCTAGCCGATTTTTTATCTGCAATGGCTCTTGCGTTGCTGCTGTCCCGATGCAAAGATTTGCATCCGTGTCAGCATTTGCCACAACATTCGCAGAGTTATTGAGCAGGGCAACGGTTCCTGTGCTGTTAATCCAGAACATGGTTCGTTCTGTATTGTCTCCGGCAATTACGATTCCGTATCCGCTGGTAGTGATTGAAGGAAGGGTAATAACCGCATCATCATCTACAGATTTATTATAAAGAAACGCATTCAATGACGAAGTCGGAGCTACCGGAGTAGAAGCATTATCATATGGCGTATGCTTTACCACTCCTTTTCCGTCTACCTCAACCTTTGTCGAAGGAGTGTTATCAGTTGAGCCGGTTGCGCCAGGAACTGGAGTCTGAATAGTGACACTTCCACCGCCAGTTCCCACGGATTTTCCTGTCGATAGATTAAGTGTCCCTGCAGCCTTGTCCGCACACGTCCTTACAGCGGTAATATTTACCGTACATCCCGTCCCGGTCCCTCCGCTTGTTGCCTTGCCGGTTCCTGTGGTGTAGCCATATCCTCTATCTCTCAATATGAGAGCGGTTACTGCTCCGCCGCCATCCACTGTAGTGACCTGTGCCGCGCCGTTCGTTCCTCCTGTGGTTATGGCAAGTATATCGCCGACCACATAGCCAGACCCTCCGGCAGTAGGAGTTCCGCTGACCGTATGGATAATTCCACTCACCGTGGCTCCCCCAGACTGGAGGGTAAGCCCACTTCCCGCCGTATCTGAAGCAGGGTTTCTTTCCACAGCAAGTATCCTTGCTGATGTCCCTTCCAGATTTAATAATCCAAGCGCTTCATATGTGCCTCCAATGCAGACACTGCCATCCCTCGCAATTCTCATCCGCTCGCCCTGGCTTGTCCCGCCTCTGATTGTTGTGTTAAAAATAATTCGTGTTCCTTGCATTGACGCAGTCCAGACCTCTGATGCATCAAAATCAATCCATGTTCTCGCCCCCGCTGGCCACGACGTTCCATCATGCCCCTTAGCCGAAACACGAAACAAAACATCATCGGCAAATACGGTCGCAGGACTCGCCAATGTGCCTCGTGAACGCTGAGCAGAGAACATAGGAATTGCCCCTGCGCAAATAGAATTGAAGTTTAAGTTACTTCCGTCATCCCGTTCACACTTAATTGCGCCAATAACATTTAGTTTGCTTGCTGCCGTTACGGTCGTTGTTCCCCCTACATATACGTTACCCGCAGGCAGGGCAACATCACGCACAGTTCCGCTCCCTGCGGCAAGAGGCGCGATTGTGAATGCCGCCCCTGCATTTGCGGCAATTCTTAGCTTCTCATAATTGCTTCCATCCGTGTATGTTCCGTATAAGTCTGCTATCTGCGGATTTGTTGAATTCCGAATCTCTGTCAATCCGGTTCCGCTGGGAGAAAGGAGAATGTTTTTGTTCGACCCGGCACAGAGAAAACTAATGCTTCCGTCATCCGCCATCCTGAGCGCGGAATACAGAAGCACGATTTCCGTTGCAGAGAGGGCATATGCAACTGGTTGAGCGTTAGCAGATGGAGCGGTCTGGGTCAGCGCCTTCCCTGCGCTGACATAGATATAATTCCCCTTTGTCCATGCCCAGCTTCCATACGTCACAACCCCATCTATCTGGCCGTATCCTGTGGCGTCTGGAGCTGTAGATGCTGATTGCCAAATACCGTGACAGACATTTGTATTCGCTGCTTTATACGCCTTCCCATCAGCGGAGGAGATATAAAACGGATCCCTTGCCGCCAATGCCTCCCCTGCGGTGAGTTTAACCGTCCTTCCCGCTTCAATTTTGTTCGTGTTGGCGTTAATAAGAGCTGGCCATTCCACCGCTCCGGTGGGGATTAAATCCATGTTAAAATGTGTGGTTGCCGACATCTGCTCTCCTTTATTTAGACTGTTGTTATCGTGACCGCATCAGAATAAGCGGATACCCTTGATGTGCTTTGCTGTTTGATCTTGATGGTATAGGGTGACGCTCCTCCGTCTGCCAACTGCATTGCTGCGGTATAGGTGAACGTTTTCCCCGTCTGCTCTACCGTTCTGAGGAGTGTTGCCCCGTTATAAATTTCAAGAATAAAGCTATCAAAATCGAGATCCTCTTTAATCGCATAAGCCCATTGATAGTTGGTGCCGCCCCTGTTTCTCCTGTTCCTGGATGAAAACCCTATCGTTATATCTCCACTGGCAACACTGACCGCATTGCTGGCATCTATTCCTAAACCGTTGATTTTTATGTTGCCTGGAGAAAGCGGTTTGCTTGCCAGGGCAGTTGCCTCAAGCGTCAGGGAATCCACTTCCGATAAATCCTGGCCAACTCCTTTTGTGTTAAAACTGGAGATTTTAAAATAGAGTTTCCTGTCCAGTTCCGTCTCCTGAAGTCTCTTCCGGAATGGTCTGTCCTCCAGATACGCAAAGATGTTTCCGGCAACAATATTCCCGTAGGAATTCTTTGCCGGAAAGTCAACAAGGTCATAGATGAGTTCGCTCAATCTCCACACGTTTGTATCGATCAATTCAACGGTCGCAAATCGCAGATACGTGTTTTTAACGCTTGTTGAAACTACTGCTAAGTTTAATCCTGGCGTGGATATGAGCTCATCAAAATCCGTTGCAGACTCAAGCGTCTCATCAGAATGTAACGCAACGTCTATATATTTTATTCCTCCGGAAGCCTCTCCTACGCCAACAACAATCCCCGTTACTCCGTCTTTTCTGCTTATCCCTAATCCCTGATAACCGCTTGTTTGAAGATATGACCGGTACAGGGAAGCCCCTGCCCATTGAACCTCGTCCGGAGCAGTGTATGTCACCAGATACGCGTTTGCGTTTGTCCATAGCGCCGGTATTTCAAAAACCATAGGGGCAAGGACGCTACTTGCCGGGTCTGTAAGCTGGGGAAGGTCTGTCCTTTCCTTGTTCCCGCTTCCTATGACAACCACCTGATAGTTTTGAGGGATTTCTTCCTTTGCCTCGATAACTAAAATATACCCTTGCTCTATTGTCATGGAGAGAATCCTGACTTTTCGGGAACTGTTTTCTGTGAGGGCGTCATTTATGGTGACAACAGCGCCAGGGATAATTCCTGTCGTGTCAAAAGTCTTGATTCCTAATTTAAACTGATAGATTTTAAGGTTTGAGCGGAACTTGTTCAGGATGCGCTGAGCCATTTTATTTGCCCTTGCGTGCGTGTTGAAAGCGGTAAGATTGATCGTGATTTCGTTTAACCCGTTCCGGTCTATGTCCGGCATGTCATCCGCATAGGTTGTCGCTGGCGTATATTCCTTTTCCTCGTTGATATATTCTGCCACTACCCTGTTGAAAGTACTGTTAACTCCTTCGTTGGAAATGCTGATATACGGGGAGCCGTTCTGTTTTACGAAATCAGCTTCATTCAGGGTCGCTACTGAAGCTGAATTTTCATTTGGCTGGATATGGTTAATCTTTCCGTCGTAGTACGTAATTATCCCGTCATGGTGGGCGATGATGTTCTGTAATACATCCAGTACGCTCTGTTGTCTGTCGTACAGCACGTCCAGCGCCATATCATCGGCAGTGCATGCGTTTGTCGTTTCAGTAAAAGTATCCAGGTTCAGATCACCCGCCGGAAGACCGGCGCCATAAAAATCATTCGTCAGGATGTCTTGTGAAACATCGGATGGATATGATGATACACCGCCTTTCCTCGTATCAATAAATTTCTGTACCCTGTTATTATTTGTATCACAGACATAAATATACCCATCCTTTACAACAACGCCGGAAGGGTCGTCAAATTGCTCGTTTCCTGTCCCAAAGCTTCCCGCTCCAACGGCAAATGCCCCTGCCGGTGTGAAGACTTGAAGCCTGTTTTTTGATGTCGTTGTCTTGTGATCTACGCAATAGATATAATTATAAATATTCCCCCGTGAAGCGTATACGCCAAAGAGCTTATCAAACTGACCGTCTCCTTCTCCGGACCCTCCAAATGAGGATATAAGTACGCCGTTCTGGGTATATTTCTTTACCAGATTGTTCGTGCTGTCTGCAATGTAAAGATATGTCCCATCCCATGTTATACTTGTCCCGACCCATGCGCCCAGACTGGTTGTTGAGGTTATTTCCCAGAGATATGAATGCTCGTTCTGATAAACATACTCAAGTTTATAAAGCTTTGTTTGCCCTCCGGAGTACCCGATAACAAATTTCTTATAGAGCGTTACTGAGGTAATATCTCGGGGAGAAGTTATCGTTACTTCCTGATTAATGTTTCCATTTGCTATTGCGCACCAGAGAACCCTGTCCGCCCCTGTCTCTGCTATGTAGATATAGTGCTGTTCTGCTTCAAACCCGCCAGGAGAATTAAGCCCGCCGATAATAACCTTCTGGAACGTCCCCGACATGCTGAATTTCTGAATACGCCCATTCCCCGAATCGCACACATAGAGATTATCGCCGTTTTCACGGATAAACGTAGGGGTGTCGAGTTGTCCGTTTCCACTGCCCGCAGTTCCCCATTTTGATGTATATTCCAAACTTCGGTAGCTAACCCCGCCGCGGGATATTTCAAAGGTAAAGTTGGGAATGATATTGTTTTCTCCCAGGTCATAATCCTGGAGAACCACATAACAGAGTTTTTTCCAGACAGGAAACCGTGTCTTTCCTGACGCTGAAAGGATACTCTGGATGTGAGCGTTAGGCGCTGTCTGAGTGCTATCGTAAAACGTCATACTATTGATATTGATTTCTTTTTTTCCTGCCCATGCGCGGATTAATGCGCACTGATTAATGCACAACCCGAACGCAACAGACACGGTATAGGTGTAATAAACAGGGTCTCCACCGCCGCCGCCTTTTCCTCCCGTATCTCTCTTGTGTTTATGCGACTGGAAATTCCCTATCCAAAGGCAGTTCCCCGCCACCTTTCGGGTTCCGGTAATATACGGGATCGCTCGTCCGTATTCGCTGGTTTGCAAGTCTATGCCTGCGGGTCTGACTTTTTGAGTCTTAACACTTGGGGGGTCAATTATTCCCCCCACCATAGAACCCAGGCTAAAACCTATAAGAGCGCCCATTGCGGTCCCAATGCCTGGGATTATTGAACCTATCATCGCCCCTGCTGCAGCGCCGCCTATCCCCCCTCCGATTTGCCCAAGACTCACCGGGATACCCTCCAGACAGAATTTAATTTTTCCTGATACCGTGAAACCGGGTCTTCCTGTATTCCGTGCCGTATGTGAGCGTGAATCATACGGCCTTCGCCGATATAAATCCCTCCATATCCGGACGTTTGCCCGTTCATGAAAACAAGGACGTCTCCCGCCCTTAATTCGTCAAGCGAGGCAAACCTTACCTCGACACAGACTTTGCTTATTTCTTCCAGGAGAATAGAGCGATTGTTATGCAATGACCAATCACGGGCATACTTTATGGTCTTGTAGTCCGCAGGAAGCCAGCCAAGCTCTTTCGCCACAGCGACAATAAACTGGATGCAGTCAGCCCCTTCGGACTTCAGCGCCTGGCCATGAATCCACCGTTTATTAACCCATGCCCGCGCAACCTCTTTTATCGCCGCTTCGTTATGAGTATCCGTAGATCACCACCTCCATCCTGTGTGAATTGTGAATTGTGAATTATGAATTGAAACTTTCAACTCACAACTCACAACTCACAACTTTCGTTATGAGTATCCATACAATATCTCCGGTTTCGGAATGTACTCAAACCCAAAAAAGTTCTCATAGTTATCAAACTTATCCTCACAGGTCTCGCCTTTCTTATCGCACCCCGGATACGCCTGAAGCGTATTGCCAACCACAATCGTATCCGGAAACGCCACCCGAACATCCACATAGCCATCGCCATGACTCTTTATCGACCTGCGCACATTGACATTATCCCCCGAAGTAAATTTCACCTCTCCCCCCAGCCAATACCCCGAAGCATGCGCCGAGTACTGAAAGATTGCCGCATGGACACGGAACTTGTCAGTAACAGAAGCAATCGTTCCTGATTCAACATAATCCGCTTTATTGAGACCGCAATACGTGTCGTATAAAGCATGCTGACAATCCTCGGAATATATTTTCTTGGGAAACATAGCGTTTAACTTATCAAGAGTCGAATTACATTCAACCTGGAGCGTTCCCTGATTATAACCAATCCTTCCTGTTGTATACCCATCGAACAGAAGTTTGTGGCTTATTAACGTTGTATAGTCAACAAGATATATCCATACATGTGCTCTCTCAAGCCATCCACGCTCAATCACTTGAGAAATAGTATATGCGTTTGCCCCTACCGTTATCCCGACAAGACCACACTCAATATCCACCTTATCTATTTGCAAGTTGCTATTAAAATTAATCTCTGACCGCTTTATGGGAATCGCCACATAGGTATTTCCCTCATATATCAGGTTTGCATCATGAGACGTATAATAGAGATACGTACCATCATCCAGGAGAACCTTGTAAAGTTCGGCGAGTTTTAATTCCGTGGCAGTAAAATCTATAATCCCCATAGTTACCACATTACTATAGGAACTCTCTCCTATAGAGTTATAGGCCTTAACCCGATACTGATATGTATAGTCGTCGTCAAGAGGACCATCTGTATGAGTGGTTACATTCTGTCCTTTTGTAACTAAGGCAGAAAAGCCTCCTTCGTCATTTCTTTTTCTCTCTACCTTAAACCCTACTTCGCCCGTCATTCCCGCAGGAGTTATATTCACTGTGTTCGAATAGGAAGAGAATCCATTGGGAGAATAGGTCTGTTCAGGAGACTGACCATTGAATGCCCGTACACGGTAATAGTTTGTCTGGAGAGGGACAGCCTGGTTGTCTGTATATGTGGTAATATTCGCCCCTACCCGTGCAATAGCAATCCAGTTTGTCCCGTCACTCGATTTCTGTATTTCAAATCCTGTTTCTGCGCTCATGAGTTATCTACCCAATTAAGCTGAACTGACCTTCCCCCTATATCGTTAGCAGTTAATCCCGATGGAGCGGCAGGAGCCTCCCCAATCACCAATTCAAATTCCTGGATGCGATTATTGTTACTATCTACAACAAATATCCGGGATGTAGAAAGGTCGACAGCGATAAATGTTGGAGTGTTAAACTGGCCATTATTAATTCCTCCACTGCCAAAATTCTCGCAAAACGCTAATGTAGACCTATTATAAACTGCAATCAAGTTGGCGTAAGGTCGAGCTATATAGATGTAATTGGAGTCCATTGCTACTGCGTTAAAACCATCATTTATACCAATATTGCCTAATGGCGTAGAAATACCTGCCATAGTATTGGCGGTTACGTAGGCTTCTATTTCTTTATAGGGAAGATTCATATCATGCCAATTAAAGGCGGCTACTGAAAGTGAATAATAATTAGCTTGCGTATATGTTCCTTGGTTATAGATATACATATAAGGCTCATTGCCCCATGATCGTGAGACTGTATATATGTATGCATTGCTAACACAGAAAACAGTAACTATGCCGCCAGTACTTGTATATTCTCTTATTGTAAAGCTAGCATGTAAGGAGAAATCTTGAATTTTAAAAATATGCATTTTCTTATTTACTGTATCTGTAACGTAAATATAAGTACTATCTACATCAAGATCATAAGGAATCCCACTGTTTGGCAATGAAATATTTGCGACATGGGAATAGGTTGTTTTATTAAAAACCTGAATTCTTGCATTTCCACGATCTGAAACATAAATATAGCTTCCTGACACTTGAATAGCGCAAAGGGTATTAAACTGTCCATTTCCGCTCCCTGCGCTTCCAAACTTTCCTACAAAATTCCATATCCTTGCCATAGTTTCTCTCCCTATCCCCTTCTTGCGCTCATGCCATAATCGCAAAACTCCCGTACGATCTGTGACAAGGTTTTTCCTGTCTTTTTCTTCATCTCCACAATCGTATGGAGCTGATCCTTCCTGATACCGACCCGTATCGTTACAAATTCCTTATCGTTAGATCTCACCCACTCACCTCAATAAACTCAATCTCCTGTAAATTCCAAAGCTGATACGAAAAATACTCCGCATTCATAGCGTCTTCCTTGAATCGCACCGTATACGCCACATTATCAACCGGGTTTGTCCAGGCAAACGACTCAAACGCCCCGCCCCGCGCCACGAAGAATGCCTGTATGGTCGCCTTATCCGCATTGCTCAGCGCCTCCCAGCGCAGTCTGAATATCGTTTGCGCCGCAGAGTTCATTTTAATGCGCTGCTCCACCTTGTTCCCATAGTTGATGATATGCGTATTGAAAGAATAGGTCTCAATAACAGAATAGTTAGGTTTAATAGACGGAAAAGCGGCCACGCTTATCTTCCCCTTCTGATCGGATGATTGTTGTTTGCCGAACTCATTACCGCATTTGCAAGGATCCCCTTGTTCTTTTGCGCAAACACCGCAAAAGACTCGGCATCCATGGCTTGTACCGTAATATGATTAATGATTGTTGGCGCGCGTTCCGGCGCCGATGCGGGAACACCCTTCCCCCGGTTGATCCTGTCCAGGGTATCCACCCCCACACCTTCCACACCCTTCCTGCTCACCACGTATTCACCCTTCTGTAAGATCGCTGGCACTTCATCACCCAAAAGGCCCCCTGCGTGAAAACGAGGAATATACCCCCCTTTATGAAAATAAGCGGATGCCGGACTCGTTGTCCCCATCGTTCCCATTGCCACGCCTGCCCCGCTGCCCATTGCTCCAAACCCCATCGCCATAAGCGCCTTCATCATAAGCATCTTTACTACCATCTCCGATATCATCCTCATGATCGACTGGGAAAAGTTCCGCCAGTAATCGCCAAACGATTGCAGCTCGCCCCGCATGGCATCGAAGAGGACGTCAGAAAAGACGCTCTCTATCGCCTGGGCCGACTGCCCCGCAAAGTCAACCCCGTGCTGGAATGCGGTGTTTAACTCGTTGGTAAATGCATTGATCCCCTGTAAGAGCCCATCGCCAAAGGTCCCGGTTTGTTCCTTCAGGACAAAATTGAGCTGTACGAGCGACTCTTTCGTCTGATCAATTGCGTTCTTCTGCGCATACCAGCTCGCCGGGTCCTTGATCTTATCGAGCTGCGCCAGGTATTCGGCCTGTATCCGGAGAAGTTCCTCATTGAGCCGTATCCGTTCCTGCGCCGCCCCTGCCTTTGAAATCCGAAACTCCTGCTCCGCAAGGTCGATCTCCTTGAGCTGCAGGTTGATCTCCGCCTCCCGGGCTGCCTGGAGCGTCTGGGTGTGCTCCCTGACTGCCCTGTCCCGCTTTTCGTAGCTGTCAAGGATCTCCTGTCCCGCCCGGTCCACCGTATCCGCATACGCCCACTCCCATTCCATCCATTTCCGTCTTTCGTTTGCCATTTGTTGGGTTTTCTTCTCAGACATAACATCCGGAGGTGGGATTTTCCTCTCGTGTGATTCAATAGGGGGGTTAATCTCTGGAATTTCCTTACCGAGTGTATAATCTAACGCTGTGTTAATTCCTTTGTTAATCAACCCAATTGCTGCAAATCCATGAAGAAGTGGTGCAAGGCTTTTTACCGCCTTTGAATTTAATACATCGAATAATGTATTCAGTTTTGGAATAAGTTCGTTACCTATCACAAAACTAAATTCTTCTAAGTTTCTCTTAAGGGTTGTTATGTTATCATTAAAGACGCTTGCCGCCTGTGCAGACTCCTCTGTGAATGCGCTTGTTATATTATCCATACCACTGGCCAGATCGTTTAATACCGGGATTATATTTTGTCCGTTTCTGCCAAATAGCTGCATGGCAAGCGCCATTTTCTCCTCACCACCCTGCATTTCTGAAAATCTTTTTGCAAGATCGTAAAGGATTTGATTGAGAGGTTTTGCCGTATCAATCCCCAACGCCTTAAATATCGTACTCGCATCACCTGCCTTTGTTTTCGCATCGAGTAAGTTTTTTGAGAAAACACCAAAAGTAACAGCCAATTCATCTAAACTTACATCTGATAGTTCTGCAATAGATTTCAACTTATAGAGTTCTTCAACACTGATACCAGTCTTTTGACTCATCTTATACAATGAATCACCAACATCGGCAGTTTTGACAACTAATATATCAAGAACTTTTTCAACACCTTGATATGCGCTTCTTAGGGAATAATTCCATACGGCAATCTTTGCCACGAAGCTCTGAAAAGATGAAGTAACTTCCTGAAGCGCCTTACGCGCATCATTAATACAACCAATAATTACTTCTACTCGTTGACTCATATATATCCTTCTGGTATAATGTTTGCATGGAAGCTATTCTATTTTTTATTACAATTCTTGGCGCACTGTATTCACATCTTTCGTGTAAAAGGGCTTTTAATCGGTATGCCACAAAAGAAATAAAAATACCACAAAAGTCTTTAAGACATATGTATAAAGAAATTCCCGTCATATGCTTTATCGTTTTTGTGATTTTCATCCTTATTTGTCTTTCACTTTAATTCGGACACGTAGCACACACCCGTTCTAAAATCGCCTCACCAAAATACCTCCTACACGCTTCCAGATCCACGCCCTTACAATACTCACCCCGGTTTTTCACCAAAACGCCTTGCGCACCTGTATCCTCATCCTTCACCCCCATAAACGCCAGCACAGCCTCCCGG
>JAANMY010003371.1_pt1 | contig 13350 bp, 6 predicted proteins | sample 7279691 | NCBI WGS metagenome assembly JAANMY01 (sample SAMN14094543, study PRJNA606508) | bioreactor metagenome | isolation source: A lab-scale SPAN reactor treating ammonium-rich wastewater day 388 | place: Ireland: Galway | collected 2018-02-07
CCAACGGGAACGGCCGTGCCCCCGCCGCCGCCTGTTACGCCACCGCCAGCGCCGGGGGTGACGAAACCTGCTGCTGCGGCCGCGTCAGTTGGGTCTACTTCCTTGCCAACGAGGACAGCCGTGCCGCCGCCCCCGCCAGCGCCCACGCCGACCTACGGCAATGGCAGTCGGGTGGATGCGAACAACTTGACGGAGATGGAGACGTTTGTGCAGTATGTGGCGGAAAAGAAGGCGACGCCGGAATCCAAGAGTGTGCTGCTGGCGTTTTACCAGCAGCGGGCGCAGCAGACGCAGCAGACGCAGCAGACGCAGCGGGCGCAGGCGGGGCGTTAGTGGGGAGAACGGCCGTTGCCCCCTACCCTGCTCATGTTAAGAACATCTGTCGTTGTGCGGCCGTTTCGGGAGACTGCTTCCAGCCATCTTCTACTGTATTTGCGCCGCATAGTAGTCGTCCAGGAATAATTTCCCGGAGTAGAGGCTTTAGCCGAAGCAGCCTGAAGCCTCTACTCCGAAAATGGAGGGTTGTTTTTAGACGCCCGCATAGGGGCGCGGGTTGTGTTCCCGCGCTGCGATCAGGTCGAGCAAGGAAGCTACACCGCGACCGAGGCAGCGAGCGAGGCTATACTTGCTGCGGGTAGCAGACGGCGTAATCGCGGCTGGCGATAAACAAGATAAACCAGGTAATGACGAAAGTACAGAGGCGGGACGGCCGGAAACCGGCTACCGCATTCTGCTCGATTGTTATGAAGTTATTGATCGAGGGTTGATCTGTCCTGAAAACCCCCTTGTGCTGTATGCACTGATTATGCTATTCTGTACGAAATTCTGCGCGAATGCTCCCCTTCTTTGCAGAAGGGTGATGAGCATGACGGATCACGATTAATGGCAACCGGCACGGATGGTGTAAGTTTTTGCTGCTCTCCATCAAGCTCTGTGTGAACTCCGTGTTGCCTGAAGAGAAGAGTGGTCACGCCCAAAGTTGTCTGTCGCGCGAATGCCAGCAAGAAGCGCCAGCAGCCGTTGTTCAGAAGTAAGATGACAACTTTTATCATACACACCTACACTCAGCCAACACAAGGTGATCATCGCCATCAAACTGCGCGGAATGATGGCGGCGGTCATGTGGTGCGGACATGTACCATATATTCGAGGTGAGCCAGATGCCCACAATTGTCAATCATCTGCACAAGCCATTACCCCACCACATCCAATACGTCTTGCGTCACCTGTTTGCCGATTACGCTACCGTTGCCGTAACGCAGGAGATTGAGCAACCGACCGAAAGCGGTTGGCTGTATCAGGCGCAGCCAGCCAGTCAGGATGGCGAAGCCGATAGACCCTGCCTGGCAAAGGTGGACCGCAGCGAGCGAATTGCCCAAGAGTGGCAGGCGTACCAGGACTGCATCCGTCATAAGCTCACCCCGGTAGCCGAGATTGTGGGTGAACCGGTATACCCTCCCGGCAGTCCTTATGGCGGCCTGCGTTACGCTTTGGTCGGCAACGGAGAAGAGGAAATAGAAAGCCTGGAGGAGTTTTACCGCCGCGCCTCGGCCGAGGAGATGCAAACCCTCTTACGCAGCCGCTTGTTTGCGAGTCTGGGGTATTTGTGGCGGCAGCAAAAATCTCAGCCCGCCTGTTACCTGCGTCGCCAATATGACAGCCTGCTGCCGGTTAACTTGGAGATTGTTGTCGCCGCGCCAACCGGTAACGCCCATTGGCTCACTCCAAAAACAGTAGACGATCCGTCGCCAAAGGTTGACGACCCTGTGCAGGTGGCTGACTTTTGCGTTGTGGATATAGACGAAGCGGCACAAACGTTGCTGCTCGACCTGCCCGGCTCTCCGCCAGGCGGGTATCGCTTGCGGGTGAAGGGCGTCACGGAGTGCGCTGCTTATGAAATTGGCCGGACATTCAATGCGCCGTTATTCGGCCTGGTGCAGTTCGACCGGGCAGGGATTTTGCTGGCGGCGGCGCAGACGGTGCTTGGCGCGGAGGTGGAGTTGCGCGGGGACACCCTGCCGCTGGCGGATGGCGACGCTTTACCCAATCCGCTGGCGGCTCTGGACGATATTCTGCAACAATCGCGGCCCCTGTTGTTAGGTTTCCAGCATGGCGATTTGCGGCTGGCGAACGTGTTGGTGGCGCGGCAAAGCCAAACTCCGTACTTGACTCAGTTTGCCCAGGCGCGACGGGATCATATCCTGGGCGATTTGTGTTGCCTGGAGGCAGATGTCGTGACGCGCCTGCTGCCCGCTGATATGGCCCCAGAGCAGCTTAGGGAACTGTACCGGCAGCTGCATTGCGCTGTCAACCAGCCAAAGCAGACGACTTCTCCGCCCGGCCTGGAAAAGCAGTTCGCTCTACTGCAAACCATCCGGCAAACGGCCGTCTCCCATCTATATAAAGGGGATTGGGCAGAGTATTACAGCAGCCTGTTTGTCTACCTGCTGCGCGGCCTGACGGCGCAAGAGCTTCCTTTGCCCGCGCAGCGGCTGGCGTTTTGGGGCGCGGCCGTTGTCGCCGCCATCAGGCGCGATCCGCCGATCTGCGATCTGGCTGCGCCACTGCGGGGGGGCGTGATAGGCGTCACCCCGCCTATCTTGCTGCAACCGGGCGAGCCAGTGATCCAGCTAGGCCAACATTACTGTCAATGGTTCCTAAACCGGGTGCAAATCGCCTACCATGGCGTGGTTTGGCAGCAGACGCCGCAGGTAACGGTGAACAGCCGGGTAGCGTTGCATTGCCCCCCCCTGCCTGACCCGGCGGCGCGCGCGGAGGCGGAACGCCCGGTACAGCCAGGCCAGACGGAGCAGATAGGGGTGAACGCCAGGCTGACCGACCTGACGCCGGCGATGATGACCAACATGTCGCTGGCGGTAGACCTGGTCGGCGCGGCGGCGCGTCAGACGATTCTGTCGTTGGTGGGTAATTTCCAATTGTTGGCCGGTTTGCGGCCGGGAACCTACGCCATTTTGGGCACGGTAGATGCGGCGCGCCCGCTGCCAGATGCGGAAGCGCTGAAGCGGTTAGAACTGCGCCAGGGCAGCCTATGGTTGGATGACAAACCCGTTACCGATTACTCCTACGTCCTGCTGCAGGCCACCGCCTATGGGGCGCGTACCCGCGTTTTGGCGCGGGGCGCGGGCTGGGATGAGAAACTGCGCGAAGCGATGGCGCTGGCTGATGACGCCGGCTCCGGAATGCTGCCGGAGACGGAAAAGGAAGAGGCATGGCTGCGCTGGCGCGAACTGCTGCGCGAGGCGCGCCGTCTGCTGGCCGCCGACCCCTACTATTTGCCGCGCGAGGCGGATGATATTTACAAACAGGCGGTAGCCAGCGGGCGCGACCAGTTTCGCGGGCAGAGCGCGCAGCGCGGCTTGCGCGGCCACCAGGGGGATGCCGGCGTCCCGCCGGATGTTTTAACGGATTTGACCGAGTTGGGGCTGGATGCGGAGGAAGATATGGCGGCGACGCTGACGCGTTACGCGCAGCAGGTGGCCCAGACCCGCCGCGCCCTACGACAGACAAAGGAAAGTTAACGATTGTGACGTGTTGCCAACACCAATCGCTTTAAAGGGTAGTTTCAGGAGGTGGATGATGGGGTTTTTACGCGGTTTATTTAAGCGAAAAAGTGAGCCTGAGCCAGAGATTCTCCAACTAGCTCAAACCATTTCATCTTTCATTCAGACAGATACCTGGGCGCAATCTTGCCATTTTGTCCAGACACACCCGGAACTGCTGGCAAACGAAGCCATGTTTCTTCTGGAGAAGCTGATGGTTACTGCCCAAAAGTCCGGTGATGACAATGCCAGACGTATCTTTGCCGAGCATCTGGCGCTGCTGCGCCGTTGCCGAGAAATTGGAACAGTAGCAGCCTTTGCTGAAAAGATGGGGGAGCAAATGGATGCACGATCTGTCTCCCAGAAAGACAATCCGTTCATACCACCACAATTCGAGGCCGATATGCAACAAGCGGAGATGAATGAACAACGCTACGTCCAGCGCGGCGACGAACGAGGGTTGGACGATGCGGCCGCCGCCTGGGAACGTATCTTACAGCACCCCACTTTCCCACAAACAAATAGCCGGTTTCAATTGGCGATGTTAAACAATAGCGCTATTGTTTTTATTTATCGGTATCAAGTACAAGGACAGTTAGCGGATCTTACCCGTGCTCTGCAATTGTGGCAGATGGCCGTACAGCGCACCCCGCCTGATTCGCCTGACCTGCCCGGCTATTTAAACAACCTGGGGAATGGTTTGCATGACCGCTATGCCCGCACCGGGCAGCTGGCCGATCTAGAAGAAGCGATCCGGGTGTGTCAGCAGGCCGTGCAGCTTACTCCACGCGATTCGCCCGACCTATCCTCTTTCCTGAACACCCTAGGGAATGGACTGAGTGACCGTTACGCCCACACCGGGCAGCTGGCCGATCTGGAAGAAGCGATCCGGGTGCGTCAGCAGACCGTGCAGCTTACTCGACGCGATTCACCCGACCTGCCCGGTTACCTGAATAACCTTGGGAATATACTAGGTTACCGCTACGCCCGCATTGGGCAGATGGCTGATCTGGAAGAAGCGATCCGGGTGTGCCAGCAGGCCGTGCAGCGTACTCCGCGCGATTCGCCTGACCTGCCCGGCTATTTGAACAACCTGGGGAATGGGTTGCGCGACCGCTATGCCCGCACCGGGCAACTGGCCGACCTGGAAGAAGCGATCCGGGTGTGCCAAACGGCTGTGCAGCGCACCCCGCCCGATTCGCCCGCCCTGCCTTCTTCCCTGAACAACCTGGGGAATGGGCTGCGTGACCGCTATGCCCGCACCGGGCAACTGGCCGACCTGGAAGAAGCGATTCGGATGTACCAAACGGCTGTGCAGCGTACCCCGCCCCATACCCCCGACCTGCCTTCTTCCCTAAACAACCTGGGGAGTGGGTTGCGTGACCGCTACGCCCGCACCGGGCAACTGGCCGACCTGGAAGAAGCGATTCGGATGTACCAAACGACTGTGCAGCTTACTCCGCTCGATTCGCCCGACCTGTCTATGTACCTGAATAATCTGGGAGGCGGCTTCCAAACCCGTTACGTCCGCACTGGGCAACTGGCCGACCTGGAAGAAGCGATTCGGGTGTACCAGGCGGCCTCGCAGCGCACCCTGCCCGGGTCTCCCGGCTTACCACGTATACTCAACAACCTGGGTTTTGGCCTTCGCACTCGTTACGCTCGTACCGGGCAATTGGCTGACCTGGAAGCGGGCATCGCCGCTTCTCAAGAGGCCGTGCAGCGCACCCCGTCCGATTCCCCCGATCTACCTATGTACCTGAACAATCTGGGTTTTATCCTCCGCACTTGTTACGCTCGCACCCGGCAGTTGGCCGACCTAGAGAAAGTCATCCGCGTCTGTCAAATGGCTGTGCAGCGCACTCCGCCCGATTCCCCCGCTCTGCCTTCTCGCCTGAACAACCTGGGGACTGGGTTAAGTGACCACTACGCTCACACCGGGCAGTTGGCCGACCTGGAAGAAGCAATCGGCTTCTACGAAACTGCCGTGCAGCGTACCCCTCCTGATTCGCCCCACCTGTCTGGCTACCTCACCAACCTGGGGATTGGGCTGGGTGATCGCTATGCCTGCACTGGCCAACTGGCCGACCTGGAAGAAGCCATCCGCACCTGGCGAGACGCCTGCCAGCGCGGTCTGGGTATAGACCGGGGTGCAGCGCTTATGGCAGCCCGTACTTGGGGCCGCTCGGCGCTGGTGCGTCATGCCTGGGAAGAGGGCAGCGAGGCGTATGCTATTGGTTTGGCTGCCTTAGAACAGCTATACAAAGCCCAGGCGCTGCGCCAGGATCGCCAGAGCTGGCAAAAGGATGCTCCTGACCTAGTCATCAACGCTGCCTATGCCCTGGTCCGCACGAATCAGCTTGAACAAGCTGTCATGGTGTTGGAACAAGGGCGCGCGCGCGGCTTGCACGAAAGCCTGGCCCGCGACCAGGCGGATCTGCGCGACTTGCAGCAAGATGCGCCAGAGTTATTTGCCGCCTATGAAGATGCGGCCGGTCGCCTGCACAAATTGGAAGCGGTTGAACGGCAGCAACAAATCGGCTGGGAAAGCAACACCCCTCCGCCGGATTGGTCGGCCCACCGCCAGCAAGTAGCCGAAGCTACCCAACGTTTGGATGAGGCCATCGCCCGCATTCGCCAGCTTCCAAACCACGCCACTTTCCTCACACCACCAGATTTCACCGCCGTCACCGCCGCGGTGCAGCCCGACACACCACTTCTCTATTTGGTTACTACCGCTGTTGGAAGCCTGGGTCTGCTGGTGCAGCAAGCCCCACCAACCAGCACAAAAACGGTCACTATCACGCCTATCTGGGCCGACACCTTCACCGAAGCGGATCTCAACATCTTTCTAGTACAGCAAGACGATGGACAGGTCACCGGCGGCTACCTACCAGGCCAATTAGGGCAAACTGCCTGGCTGCAAGCCAGCCTGGCAAACGGGCTGCCCCAATTCGGCGAGAAACTTATGGGACCCATTGCCGCCAGGCTGCACGATTTAGATCCTGACCTTAAACAAGTAACGCTTATCCCAACCGGCCGCCTGAGCCTACTTCCGCTTCATGCCGCTCATTATCTCCAGGATGGACAGGAAACCACTTTTATAGATAGATTTACCGTCAGCTACGCTCCTTCCGCGCAGGTACTGGCCCACAGCCAGCAAAAAATGGCGCAAAACGGCGCTGATGAATTGCCCTGGTTGTTGGCCGTTGGCAATCCATTACCTTCTTCAAAATGTTCATTGCCATTTGCCCGATTGGAGGCAGAACAGATCGCCGGATTCTTTCCTGGCAAGACACACCTGTTTTGCGAAACGGCCGCACACTACGAAGCTGTTACCGCCCACCTGCCCCAGGCCGCTTATCTACATTTTTCCTGTCATGGCACATTTGACGTTAACCAACCACTGGCTTCCGGATTGCTGCTCAGCGACGATCGGTTGTTGACCCTCGCCGACATTCTCGACCAATTTTCCCTGACCCAGGCGCGATTAGTCGTGTTGTCTGCCTGCAAGACAGCCGTGACCGACTTCCAAAACGTCCCCGATGAAGTAGTAGGGTTGCCCGCCGGGTTCTTGCAGGCAGGCGTACCTGGTGTGGTCGGCAGCTTGTGGTTGGCGGATGACTTGCCTACCATGCTGCTGATGCACCGTTTTTATAAGTTGTTCCTTGCCAATGCAAGGCCTTTGCCGCCCGCAGAAGCGCTATGCCAGGCGCAATTGTGGCTGCGGATGTTGTCTATTGGTGAGGTGGTCGTGTCACTTGAATCGCTGTACCAAGTAACCCCGCGGATGGCTCAGCCTGCACTGCTGAAGAACCTGAACTATTTTCGTCTCCAAGCAGGGCGGGATAGTCAATTGCAACCATTTGCCCACCCCTATTTTTGGGCTGCTTTTTTGTGCATGGGTTGCTGAATAAACTGCGGATGCTTTCAGACGATAGTCATCTGTATATTTATTGTGTGAGGAGTTATGCCATGAAATTTTTACACGAATGTGATCGTTGTGGCACTGTTTTTGCCACAGAAGAAATAGACGGCCCAGATTTTATCATAGCAGAGTTATCTCAACGCTCACCAGACCTGGGTATGTGTCCCAACTGGTGTGGCGGTAAAGTTTGGCGTGTCAAAGAGACCCGTCCACTACCAAGGGGATTGGATACCCCGCCAGATGAGAGGGGTTCTCCCTTATAAAAAGTGCAGCCAACATCTTGGGCGTCCATTTACGAGACTTAAGCCGGGTTACTCTCGATAGCTATGTATTGTTCAGTAACTTTGACACCTCAGTTGTTTGGTTGACATCGTGACCCTTATTTGTTTGTCCTATGTTCCTCTTGCGCTGAAATGTTCGAGAGGGAAAACCGTGATGGTCAAAATTTGTGTCAAAAAAGGTCTCGATGTTGGCCGACTTTTTGAGGTGTCAAAGTTACTGAACAACACAAGTTGTGTCTGGTGTTTGGCGGTCCAAATGCTTCGGCCTAAATTATGCACTATTGGTGAGGGAGAACCCCTTTGATGTGGTCGTGTGCCGGGATTGAGGCGGAAATTTTTCTATCTGCTCAACAGGATCAAAAAGAGGCATTGAGTTATCCCCTCTCCATGAACTGTCTTGTGTTGGTATGAAATTTTGATTGTTATTAGCATGTTTCAATTTGCCGCTACTACTCTGTTTTTATGTTCCATCCACATCCATCATCAATGGGCAATTTGGAGTGTGCTACAACAGAAAAGTTGCCTCGTTAACAATCCTGCCCAGTGAATTCCTGTCGGAGGTTTTGAATGTTACCAATACTTATAAGGACCATTTTTGGTGCATTCGTTGGAATGATCTTTGGTCTTGTATGGGGTATATGTGCGCTTACTTTCAATACAGGTGATCAAGCATTGCAACAGGCGGTTCTCGTACAATCATATATTGGTGCAATATGGATTGGCTCTAGAGGGTTAAGAGGTCTACATTGTATAGTCCTCGGCGTAGCTCTTGGTATGATCTGGGGAGTGGGATGGGGGAGGCTATTTGATAGTGAAATATTCACCACAGCTATATGGTGGGCACTAGTTGGTTTTATAGCGGGAATTTGCGTCGCGGCATTACCAAGATCAGATTCGGTTGAAACACCGAACATGCTAGAGCAGGATGATCAAGAAGCCCAAAATGGGAGGGGCTATAAATACCATAACAAACGCTATAATTTTTCACTTGATGTACCTGATGGGTGGGTAGAGGGGAAGTTGCTTCCTGTGTTCTCTAAAGGTGGAGGGCAGTTGGCTTTGTACCGTCGAACAAGAGATGCGAGTATCAACCTTTCGGTTGGGTCACCAGATGCCCCTCAGTTAATAGAAAAAGAAATCAGAGCGCAGGCTTTAAAGCAATTTATGGGGAAAGACGCCAAAATATATATGAGTGATACACACAATATGGTACTCGGGGAATGCCCTTGGCAATCAAAAATGAGAGGGTTAGGGTCTGTTATTTTTGATGGATATGAGTACGCTTTTCAATGGCTATCTTCGCCCGAGTACGTACCGGAAATCAGAGCAATAATCGAATCATTGAGTTTCTCCGATCCTGAACAACTGGAAGATGAATATAATCAGTTTGGTGTTGGAGCAAGACTTACAACCAAAGCCGCTGTGCCACCGAATACAAATGTGGGTAAGATTTTAGCCGAGTTAGCACATGATCAGGACAATCTTTACTCTGTTGACTACATAGACCTACCAGCTATCCCAAATGTTTTTTCATCACAGATAGATAAGGCAAATGCCGCCATGTCCCGGTATCAATCCACAGGAAATCCAAATGAACTGAATGAAGCGGTATCAGTGTGGGAACAAATCTTGAATTATGCACAATTCGGTTCTTCGCCTCTTGATTTTCGGCTAGGTTCCTTAAACAATGCAGGAGTGAGTTATTTTGACAGATACAATGCATTTGGGAACATGTCTGACTTGTTTAATGCTATCAAGTGTTGGGAATCTACCATTGATTCGGCGCAAACGAACATTGCTCACCAAATTAGCTATTTTAGCAACTTAGGAAGCGCTTATGGTGCGCTTCATGATGCAATGCCTGTTCCCGATGTCCTCGATAAAAGTATAAGATATTATCAAAATGCTCTTGCCCTTATCCCCAGCGGTTCTAGTAAGTACGCAGGTTGTCTTAATAACCTGGGAGTAAGCTATCATGACCGATACGAACGAACGAACAGTGTCGAAGACTTGGAAGTGTCTATAGAGTACTGGCAAAAAGCCGTTGAAACAACTTCTAGTGATAACCCCTATTTCCCCATTCGTTTAAACAATCTTGCCATTGGCTACGGTACTCGATACACCCACAGTAATCAGATCGCTGATTTGGATAATGCCATTGAAAAACTACAATTAGCGGTTCGTTTCACTCCTTCCGGATCTCCGCAAGTGGCTGACTGGCTCATTAATTTGGGTAATGCATTATCCGCCCGCCATAAGGTAACCCAAAGCAGTGCAGATCAAAAAGCAGCGACTGAGGCTTACGAAACAGTCTGTTTAACTAGACGCGAGAGTCAAGCGATAGGAACGTTAAAAGCTGGGCAAAACTGGGGCAACTGGGCATGTAGCTTGACCGAATGGGCAGAAGCAGTTCGTGCTTTCAACTACAGCAAAGAAGCCCTGGAGAAACTATACCGGATTCAGCCAATGCATACCGCTCAAGAATTATGGCTACACAAAACACAACAGCTTTATGGCGCCAGTGGATATGCTTTAGCGCGAGTAGGAGATCTGAAGACAGCGGTTGAAACACTAGAGCAAGGACGCGCACGTGCTATAAATGAAACCCTGGCTCGCGATCAGGCTGCTATTAAACAGGTAGAGAAGCTTGAGGTCAGAACATACACTCAGTATAGGAAAGCGGTTGAGGAACTAAGTCGGCTGGAAAGTAACGAGCGACAGATGCTAGTTCCTAACACTATAAATGGAAGCATTCCCCGGTTAGACCTGACAACACATATTACACAAGTTCAGCAAGCCAGGAATAGAATAAATATAGCTATTGAACGCATCCGCCGTTTGCCAGGGTACGAGAAGTTTATGACCCCTGCAGAATTTGTGGATGTGGCAAATGCTGTTCACCCAGACTGTGCGCTGGTCTTTTTGGTAGCAACAACAATGGGAAGTATGGCACTGGTACTCACCCGTCAAGCAGCTCAGGTAATAGATGAATGCCAGGTGACGAGCCTATGGTTAGACGAGTTTACAACCAGCACCTTGTACCATCTGTGGGAAAAGTGGCCCATGAGTAAAATGGCCGAATCCGTTCCCACTCAATCTGCTGCCATTATGAAAGCAGCGTTAGATGAAGTGCTGCCACAACTTGGTAAACAACTCATGGGGCCACTAGCCGCCCGTTTGCACAATTTAAATGTAAAGCGGATAACTCTTGTTCCATATGGACTTCTAGGTCTGTTACCGCTTCATGCTGCTGTTTATTCTCAGGGCGACCTCAAAGAAGTGCCGGGTGAATTAAAAGATGGGCAAACAGTTTCTTTTGTAGAGCAATTTACAGTCACCTATACCCCTTCTGCACAGACGTTGGTTTATAGCCAACGAAAAGTTATGCAAAACGGAGCCAATGAACGACCTGTCCTGCTGGCTGTTGGTAATCCACAGCCTTCAATAGAGGAATCTCTGCTTTTTGCCCGGCTGGAGGCAGAAGAGATCGCTGGGTTGTTCCCCGTTCAACCACACCTGTTATGCGAAGCGGACGCACGCTACGAAAACATCACTACCCATCTCAGCCAGGCTACCTATCTGCACTTTTCTTGCCATGGCAAATTTGAGGCCGAACGGCCGTTAGCCTCTGGCTTATTGCTCAGTGCTGGACGGCGATTAACGTTGGCCGACATTCTCGACCAGTTCTCCCTGTCCGAGGCGCGATTGGTGGTGTTGTCGGCTTGCCAAACGGCCGTGATTGACGCAGCGATGGTGCCGGATGAAGTAGTAGGGCTGCCGACAGGGTTCTTGCAAGCGGGTGTGCCGGGGGTGGTGGGCACGCTGTGGTCTGTGAACGATCTATCCACGATGCTGTTAATGCGTCGTTTCTACGAATTGCACATGGATAAAGACAATTCGCTGTCCCCAGTGGAGGCGCTGCGACAAGCGCAGTTTTGGTTGCGGGGCTTGTCAATTAGTGAAACCGTTACAATTGTTGAAGCCATGTATCGCCAGGCAAGTTGGACACATAAGGCAATCCTTCTGCAATACTTGAAGCATTATCAACATTCAGCAGAAGAAGATGCTACACAGCGGCCGTTTGCCCATCCTTACTTCTGGGCTGCTTTTACCTTTACTGGCGCTTAATCATAACGGCACGTAGTGATGTCCAGGAAAGCAAAACGGTGTAATAATGATACCTATTTTAGAGTTGGCAAGTGATAATTTCATTTTATTTCATGCTGATCAGCCGTCAGGCCAGGCCCGAGAAGCCGTTACTAGGCTACAACCAATGGCCGTGATCGTACAACGATGGCTAGAAGGACCCCAGTATTTTTTATTCCGGTCAACCATATTTCTTGAAATACTGGCGAAGAAAGGAGGACTTGTAGAGGAAGCATTGGCTTCGACGGATGAAGCTGCAATGCCAGTTCTTGATCTGTATGAAGATGCGGAGACAGCCCCCTTGCGTTGTGTGATAACTGAGGAAAACCGGATCATTGGCTATTATGACGCAGAAATACCACCTTCATCTATGACCAGGGGACATGGCGCATCAGATAAGATGTCACCGACATCACCCGTTTCCCGCGTTTTGCAAGCCGAATTCCCGGAGGTAGTGTCTCTAGAACAGACGGTGTCTTTGTTAGTCCGGTTAGCTCTGCCCGGCGGGCGCTCCCAAGAGATTCCGTTTGTCGTGCCTGTTGGTACTCAGGTGGATGTGGTTGTCCAGGCGCAGGAAGGTTTTGTGCTAGAGGGATGGAACGAAGGCCATCTGGTCGTCACCGATCTAGCCGAAACATTGCCCCTGCAATTTAAGTTAAAGGCTGTGACCGAAGGGGTGGGCAAAATACGAATCTTATGCTTTCACGCCGGGCAGCCTCTGGGTGGGTTAACTCTGGCATCAATGGTAGTGGCAGATGGCCAAGAAGTCACGGCCGGACAAATGGTGGAAAACCGTCCGCTGGCTCCGCTTAGCGTGATTCAACCTGACTTGACGCTGCTTGTGTTGGAAGATAAAGGTTCCTTCACGATGCGCCTGACAGCAGCAGACCCGCACCTGAAGCTGAACTTCAAACCATTTGGCCCGGTCGAACTCTATGAACCCACGGGTTATTTTCAACAGTTTTTTCAGGGCATTGAAGAACTGTCCCTGCCAGGGCTTGAAGAACAGTTGGAGCGAAAGGGCGCAAGTTTGTTTGGCAAGCTTTTACCATCCGATCTGCAGGCATTGCTCTGGTCACTCCAGGATCGCATCACCAGCGTGCAAATTCAATCCGACGAGCCGTGGATTCCCTGGGAACTGCTCAGATTGTATGGACAGGAGGGTGAGAAGAAAGTTGAAAGTTCCTTTTTCTGCGAAAAGTTTGTCATGACGCGCTGGTTAACCGGCGTTGGCAGGTGGCCGTGGCTTAAGTTAAGGCAGATTGCCACCATAGCGCCAACGGATTCCGGCTTGCCATCTACTCAAGATGAGTTGGATTTCCTGCACCAGGCCGCTGATGCTCATCGCACCGTAACAGAAATACCGGCTTTTCTCTCTGATATTTTTGCAGCATTAAAAGAAGGTAAATATGATGCTTGGCACTTTGCCGGGCAC
>JAANMY010003376.1_pt1 | contig 13337 bp, 14 predicted proteins | sample 7279691 | NCBI WGS metagenome assembly JAANMY01 (sample SAMN14094543, study PRJNA606508) | bioreactor metagenome | isolation source: A lab-scale SPAN reactor treating ammonium-rich wastewater day 388 | place: Ireland: Galway | collected 2018-02-07
CCTTACCCCGACGAAACCATCCCTCGAGGGGAACATCATAACCTTATCGGTCCGGGGCGTCACGCGTAGTGAATCCCGGATTTCGGAGGCGAGAGGGCGGAGATTATCGGCCCATTGTCGGGGGCGGAAACGCAAGGCCGCCGGCACGAAAGAGTGGCTCGGGAAGCGATCTTTGATCGTCAAGGCCGGCTGCCACCGGGTCGATATCGCGACATATGGCAAGGGAGCTACTGGAGCGGTTCAAACGAACGGGGCATCTGCCGAGTCCGCCGGGGACGGTCACCCGACTCATGTCCCTGTGCCAGGATGACGAGGTCCCGCTGGCCGACCTGATCGACACCGTGGCGGCGGATCCAGCGCTCTCCCTGCGCCTGTTGAAATACGCGAACTCGTCCCTCGTCGGCTCAAACGAGCCCATCGCCACAGTCCGGGACGCGATTCTTTGCCTGGGGATCCGGTCGGTTCGGCTGATGGCATTGAGCTTCTCGGTGATGACCACCCGCGAGGAAAGCCGGTGCCGGGGATTCGATTACGCGCGATTCTGGTGCCATTCAGTGACCTGCGGGGTGGCGGCAAGGCATCTGGCCCGGCGAACGAAGAATGTCTCGCCGGATGAGGCGTTTACGGCGGGCCTGCTCGCCTCCACGGGGAAGATGGTGTTCGCGGCAAGCCGGCCGAAGGAATACGCCGAGATTCTGAAGCTGAGCGGCGGAATCACCGGGCCGACGGCTGCTCTGGAAGAACAGCATTTCGGCACCAGTTTCGCCGATCTCAGCGCGGCACTGATCGAGGATTGGGGGATTCCGGAGCGTCTGGCCCAGGCGGTTCGGTATCACAAGCGGCCCGCGGACCTGACTGAGAGTGCCGACCTGCAACGGTTCGCCATGATCGTGGGGACCGCAGCCCTGATCGCGGACATCCTGGCCTGGGCGGACAATGAAAGAAACCTGGCCAGGCATTGCGACGCGCTGGTCGGATCCGAGTTTTTTCCGGACATCGCGCAGGCACAGGCGGCCGTGGAGTCAATCCGCAAAGAGGCTGCGGAAATCGTCGCGATCATGACCTTGAATACGGCCGCTGTTGCTGATGCGACCGAGATCCAGCGGCAGGCGGCTCGGCTGCGTCGTGAACTGAGCGTGGCCGACCGGTTGCGGGCGACGACCGCGAAGGTCAACGCCGCGCTGCACTCGCAGCAGCAGGTGCGTCCGCAACCGAGCAAGACGGAACTCGATGCGTTGGAGTCTGAACTGACGCGGCGCAGCCAGGAGGCGATTGCCAGTGGGGCAACGGTGACGCTGGTCCTGGTCGATGTCGATCGGTTACAGGATATCGTGAGCCGGCATGGCGCTCCCGCGGGCAATGTGACGTTGCAGACTGTCGCGGGCGTTCTGCAGCAGCAGTTGCGGTCGGCGGACATGGTCGTCCGGTTCGGCCCAAGCACATTCGCCGTTCTCCTGGCAGACATGGATCATCTGGTCGCCGCCAAGATCTGTGTTCGAGTCCGGCGATCGGTGGAGGCGGCCTCAGGAGTCCGGGCTCACGGTCTGCCGTCGTTCACTGTGAGCATCGGCGCGGCCCAATGGATACCGGCCGAAGGTGGGCCGGTCGCTCCCGAAGCGGACGTCGACGTCGGGTTCCAGGCCGAGCGCGTCCACGTCGGTCAGGTTGCTGATCCGCGGCAGCCGGACGACCGCCACCCGGTACGCGCGGTCACCGTCGCTGCGCCGGCCCTCCAGGTCGAGGGCGTCCTCGGAGTCCAGCCAAAGCTGCGGGTGCCACGGTGCGACGCCGTACACCCGGCGTCCGGTGAGCCGTTCCAGCTCGTCCAGGCCGGGGCTCAACAGGCCCTGGTCACCACGGAACTTGTTGATCACGAAGCCGGCGATCAGCGCCTGGTCGGCCGGCTCCAGCAGCGCGACGGTGCCGTAGAGGGCTGCGAACACCCCGCCCCGATCGATGTCGCCGACCACCACCGCTGGCAGGCCGGCGTGCCTGGCCAGGCCCAGATTGACGTAGTCGCCGGCGCGCAGGTTGATCTCCGACGGGCTGCCCGCGCCCTCGGCGACGACCACCTCGAACCGGGAAGCGAGGTCGTCGAACGCGGCGTGCGCGGCCGCGGCGAGGTGCCGCCGTCCGGTCGTCCAGTTCGTTGCTGACACCTCGCCGGCTGGCCGCCCCATCAGCACCACGTGGCTGCGCCGGTCGCTGCCCGGCTTGAGCAGCACCGGGTTCATCGCCGGCTCCGGAACGACGCCGGCGGCCAGCGCCTGCACCCATTGCGCACGGCCGATCTCGGCGGTGCTGCCGTCGGGGGCCGCGCAGACCATCGAGTTGTTCGACATGTTCTGCGCCTTGTACGGCGCGACCCGGACGCCGCGGCGCGCGAACGCCCGGCACAGCCCCGCGGTGATCACGCTCTTGCCGGCATCGGAGGTAGTGCCGGCCACCAGCAGCCCCGCCATCTACGCTCGCGCCCGGCGCTGCTGGTCAAATTCGGCGAGACCCCTGCTGACCAGGGGTTTCGACGCGCTCAACCAGCGGGAACAGGCTTTGCTCGGCATGTCCTAGTTGCCTCTCAGCAGGTAGACGTCCATCAGCCAACCGGCCGTCGTCCTGGCCCGCTCGCGCGCGGCCAGCAGCTCGTCGCGCACGTCACCGACCCGGCCTGCGACGAGTTCCTCGCCGGCGGCGCCCAGGTTCGCGCCCCACCAGATCCGCCAGTCGTCCAGGCCGTCCAGGTCGAGGCCGGCGTTCAGCATCACCACCAGGTTTCGCTGGCCCGACTCGACCGCTCGACGCAGCTGGCGTCCGGTGGTGACGTGCACCGGCTCGCCGACCTCGTGCAGCACGATCCGGTGCCTGGCCGCCAGCAGCTGCGGGGCGCTGATCCCGGGCAGCACGTCCCACTCGAGCGGCAGCAGCTCGGCCAGCCGGCGGACGATCCGGATCGTCGAGTCGTACAGCGACGGATCGCCCCAGACCAGGAACGCCGCCGTGCCGCCCCGCTCGCGCAGCACCGCGGCGTACGCCGCGACCCGTGCCTCGTGCCAGTCGGCGACCGCCCCGGGGTAGTCGTCCGGCTCCCGGTCGCGGGGCGGATCGGGCACGGCGACGAGGTCGAGCCCGTAGTCGGCGCACAGCTCCCGGCGGACGTCCAGCAGCGGGTCGGCGTCCCGCTTCCGGGCGGCCACCACGTAGTCGGCATCGGCCAGCGCGGCCGCCACCTCACCGGTCACCTGGCCGGGCCCCATCCCGATGCCGAGCACCCGCACCCTCATCGGCGGCTCATTCGTCGCGGTCCTCCAGCTCGCCCTCGACGTCGAGGTAGACCTGCTGCATCGCCTGCAGCACGGCCTCGTCCGGTTCGGCCCACAGCCCGCGCTCGGCGGCCTCGTGCAGCCGTTCGACGATGCCGCGCAGCGCCCACGGGTTCGAGCGGCGCAGGAACTCCTGGTTCGTCTCGTCGAGCACGTACTCGGTGGCCAGCTTCTCGTACATCCAGTCGTGCACCACCCCTGCGGTGGCGTCGAAGCCGAACAGGTAGTCGACCGTCGCGGCCAGCTCGAAGGCGCCCTTTTAGCCGTTCCGCTGCATCGCCGCGATCCAGCGCGGGTTCACCACCCGGGCCCGGAACACCCGCGCGGTCTCCTCGGCCAGCGTCCGGGTGCGGATCGCGTCCGGGGACGTCGAATCGCCGACGTAGGCCTTGGGGTCGGCGCCGGTCAGCGCCCGCACCGTGGCGACCATGCCGCCGTGGTACTGGAAGTAGTCGTCGGAGTCGGCGATGTCGTGCTCGGCCGAGTCGACGTTCTTGGCGGCCACGGTGATCCGGCGGTAGTTGGCCCGCATGTCGTCGGCGGCCGGGGCGCCGTCCAGGCCACGGCCGTAGGCGAAGCCGCCCCACGCCGTGTACACCTCGGCCAGGTCGTTGTCGTCGCGCCACGACCCCGACTCGATCGCCTGCAGGATGCCGGCCCCGTAGGAGCCCGGCTTGGACCCGAAGATCCGGGTGGTGGCCCGGCGATGGTCGCCGTGGGCGGCCAGATCCTGCGCGGCGTGCGCCCGGACGAAGTTCTGCTCGGCGGACTCGTCCAGATCGGCGACCATCCGGACGGCGTCGTCCAGCATCGCCACGACGTGCGGGAAGGCGTCCCGGAAGAAGCCGGAGATGCGGACGGTCACGTCGATCCGCGGCCGGCCGAGTTCGTCCGGCGGGACGACGACGAGCCGGCTGACCCGGCGGGACGCCTCGTCCCATTCCGGTCGGACGCCGAGCAGCGCGAGCACCTCGGCGATGTCGTCGCCGCTGGTCCGCATCGCGCTGGTGCCCCACACCGACAGGCCCACCGAACTCGGGTAGTCGCCGGTCTCGTCCAGGTAGCGCTGGATCAGCGAGTCGGCCATCGCCTGACCCGTCTGCCAGGCCAGCCGCGAGGGCACCGCCCGCGGATCGACGGTGTAGAAGTTGCGGCCGGTGGGCAGCACGTTGACCAGCCCGCGCAGCGGCGAGCCGGACGGCCCGGCCGGCACGAAGCCGCCGCTCAGTGCGTGCAGCACGGCATCGAGTTCGTCGGTGGTGCGCCGCAGCCGGGGCACCACCTGCTCGGCGGCGAAGGTCAGCACCCGCCGCACGTCGGGGTCGTCGTGCAGGCCGGGTACGACGGCGGTGTCCCAGCCGGCGGCCTCCATGGCCTCGACCAGTGTCCGCGCCTGGGCCTCGATCGCATCGATCGTGGTCGAGTCGGCGTCCGGGGCCAGACCGAGCGCGGCGCGCAGCCCTGGGACGGCGTTTCCGACGCCGCCCCACACCTGGGTGGCCCGGAGCACCGCGAGCACCAGGTTGACTCGAGCGGCGCCGGCGGGCGCCTCGCCGAGGATGTGCAGCCCGTCACGGATCTGGGCGTCCTTGATCTCGCACAGCCAGCCGTCCACGTGCAGCAGGAAGTTGTCGAAGTCGTCGTCCCCGGGCCGCTCGTCGAGGCCGAGGTCGCGGTGCATCTCGGCGGCCCGCATCAGCGCCCAGATCTCGCCGCGGATCGCCGGCAGCTTGGCCGGATCCATAGCGGCGATGTTGGCGTGCTCGTCCAGCAGCTGCTCCAGCCGGGCGATGTCGCCGTAGCTCTCGGCGCGGGCCATCGGCGGCACCAGGTGGTCGACGATGGTGGCGTGCGCCCGGCGCTTGGCCTGGGCGCCCTCGCCGGGGTCGTTGACCAGGAACGGATAGATCAGCGGCAGGTTGCCGATCGCGGCGTCCGTGGCGCAGGACGCCGACAGGGCCGCGGTCTTTCCCGGCAGCCACTCCATCGAGCCGTGCTTGCCGAGGTGGACGACCGCGTCGGCGCCGAAGCCGTGCTCCAGCCAGCGGTAGGCGGCCAGGTAGTGGTGGCTGGGCGGCAGGTCGGGGTCGTGGTAGATCGCGACCGGGTTCTCACCGAAGCCGCGCGGCGGCTGGATCAGGATCACGACGTTCCCGGCGCGCAGCGTGGCCAGCACGATCTCGCCGTCGTCGTTGACGAACAGGTTGCCGGGCGCCTCGCCCCACTTGTCGGTCATCGCGCCGGTGAGCTCGGCCGGCAGGTCGGCGGTCCAGCGCAGGTAGTCGTCCCGGGTGATCCGGACGTGGGCGTCGGTGAGCTGGGCGGCGGTCAGCCACTCCTCGTCCTGGCCGCCGGCGGCGATCAGCGCGTGGATCAGGGCATCGCCGGCGGCGGTGTCATCGCCGCTGCTTTATAGAAAGTATTAAAAATGAAAAAGAGATTAAGAGTTTAGACACTGAATTGGCTTCTGACGAAAAAGTAAATACATTCAATATTCCTGAAGAAACCTATCATAAAATAATAAAAAAAATGGATAGATTTGAAAAAAATCTTGGATTTCTTAAAAATGACATCACACTAAGTTATCTTTCCAGTCAGTTCAAGACCAACCCAAAATCTCTTTCAGCTGTCATAAAATCAAGCACTAATAAAAATTTCAACAATTACATTAATGATTTAAGAATCAATTATATTATCCACAAGCTATATGAAAATAAGCAATACAGGGAGTTTAAAATTAATTATCTGGCAGAAGAAAGCGGTTTTTCTTCGCCTAAAGTTTTTGTAACTGCTTTCAAAAAATTAACGGGCGTAACTCCTTCTTATTATATTACGAATTTAAAGAAAAATATGAGCTAAACCTTTCTACATTTTAAATGCGGTGTTTTTTTCTTGTGTATTAACTTCAAAAATTTTGAATATTCGTTATTTATCACACTATGGATTAACCAGCCGCAAGAAAGATTTCACCAAAAACACAATACTTATAAGTTTATGAATAAATATTGTGTTCGTTGTGGTAAAAAATAATCTTAATTATAAAAATAGTCCGAAGTTAAAGATCATACAAATTCGGATGTTTCGTTTTAATGTCATCCACAGTTCCTAAAACCTTATCTTTCAAAGAATCCTGGTAAACCCGAAGTTTTTCGGCTACATTTTCATCTCCGCTTCCTAAAATTTTAGCGGCTAAAATACCGGCATTCAAAGCTCCGTTTAAAGCGACTGTTGCTACCGGAATTCCACCAGGCATTTGTAAAATAGATAAAACAGAGTCCCATCCATCAATAGAATTGCTGGATAAAATAGGAACCCCAATTACAGGCAAAGTAGTACAACTTGCCACCATTCCCGGAAGATGCGCCGCACCGCCTGCTCCTGCGATGATTGCTTTAAGACCTCTTTCTTTGGCTGATTTCGCATAATCAAACATTCTTTCAGGAGTTCTGTGTGCAGAAACTACGGTCAGTTCGTACGGAATGTCTAAAGATTTCAGAAAATTTGCTGCCTGTTCCATTACCGGTAAGTCGCTCTGACTTCCCATGATGATTCCTATCATTTTTTTAAATTTATTAGATGTTCAAAGATAAGAAAATGGACTGATTTATAAATTACCCTAAATTTTAACTAAAATTAGGCAATATTAACATACAGGTAACCAATACAAAACTGCCAATCATATTTTATTCATTTTAAAATAAATACCTTTGCAGCTTCACTTTGATTCGCTTTACTTTGAAAAATTACAAACTCACTTTAGCGATTTTCACCGTTGCCATTGTCTGGGGAACTACTTTTTTGGGCATCAGAGTGGCGGTGGAAACGATCCCGGCATGGTTTGTTGCAGGAATAAGACAGTTTTTGGCAGGAATTATCATGCTTATCATTTTACTGTATCAGAAAAAACTAGAATGGATCGGGTGGAAAAACTTTGGCTATCAAATCATTTTTTCAACATTAATGCTGATCGTAGCCAACGGTATGACTACGGTAGCTGAAGAAGAAGTTACCAGCAGCCTCACATCTTTGATAAGTGCCTGTTCGCCAATTGTTGTCTTCCTCGGCAGTGTCGCTTTCGGATTGCAAAAATTCAGCATTCGGGCTTTAATAGGAGTTGCATTAAGTTTTTTTGGAATTCTGTTTATCTTTTGGGACGGAATTTCAGATATGGCAAATCCTGCCTACAGAATGGGAATTTTTTATCTTATTATTGCCATCGGAGGATGGGCTTCCGGAACCATTTTTACCAAAAAACTTAATATTCAGAGCAAAAATATTACACTAAATCTGTTTTACCAGTTCATATTTGCAGGAATTATACAGCTCTGCTTTGCTTTCTCGCTAACAGATGATTATCAGTTTGACCAATGGAGTGCAAAAAGTATTTCGGCTATGATTTATCTGGCGATATTTGGATCAGTAGCTGCTTTTTTTGCATTTCACTATGCATTAACGAGAGTTTCTGCAGTACAGGTTTCTATTTTAGCATATGTGAATACTATTATTTCCATATTTTTGAGCTGGCTTCTTTTAGGTGAACAAATTTCAGCTAAATTTATTATTGCCGCATTTTTTATTATTTTGGGAGTTTTTGTGATCAATTATAATCGTGAAATGTTTAAAAAGAAAAAAATTGAATAGCTTTATAAAAACTCAATTGCAATGAAAAAAACATTGATTTTCACCCTTTCCGTTATAGTTTTAATTATCATTTCCTTGACTATTTACTGGAATCTTCCGATAGAAATCACCAGAAAATCTGATATTGAAAATGGAAATATCATTATTCAGAATATAGAAAACTATAAAAAAACCAGCAGTAAACTCCCTGAAATAAACGACTGGCAGACTTTAGAAAAAATAGGATTACAGAAAGATGAGACCGGAAGACCAATTTACAGGAAAGACAACATGGGAAATTACGAACTCTATTATCCCAATGGCTTCGAAGGTCCTTATCTGATTTATATTTCGCAGGAAAAAAAATGGTCGGTAGATTATCCTAAAATAGTTGATAAATAAAAAAGACTGTTCAAAAAACAGTCTCTATCAATATATTATAATTCTCTAAGCAATGACTCTTACCATTGCTTTTACTTTAATCAATTTTTCCATCAGTTCTTCTCTGGAATCTGCCAAAACATTAATGTGTCCCATTTTTCGTCCCGGTTTGGTTTCTGTTTTTCCATACAGATGAACGTAGGTTTTGGGTAATTGCAACACTTCTTCCATTCCTTCATAAATTACTTTTCCGGAATATCCTTCTGCTCCTACAAGATTAAGCATTCCGCTGAATGTAAGAGTATCGGTATCTGCTAAAGGTAAATTTTTCACAACACGATACATCTGCTCAAACTGTGAATTGGCATTTCCTTCCTGACTTTGATGTCCCGAATTATGAAGCCTCGGAGCAGTTTCATTTACCCAGACTTTTCCTTCTTTATCCAAAAACAATTCAATGGCAAAAAGTCCCGGAGAATTGACTGCATTAAGAAATTTCTCAGTTATAGAATTAATCTGATTCTCAACATCTTTACTCAACAATACCGGACAAATATTAAAATCAAGCAAATTTAATTTCGGATCTGCCACCATTTCCGTTACCGGGAAAGTCTGGGTTTCTCCGTTTTCGTTTCTGGCAACAATTACCGAAAGTTCTTTATCAATATCCACCAGTTTTTCAAGAACGGAATCCTGAGTCCAAAGGTTTTTCATATCTTCATTGGTACGGATTACCTGAACTCCTTTTCCGTCATAACCGCCTGTATTCATTTTCTGTACGAAAGGGAGCGGCATTTTTATCTCGTCAGAACTTCCATCCATCACTTCAAATTCAGGGCTTGGAATATTATGCTCCTGATAGAATTTTTTCTGAAGTATTTTCTGTTGAATTGTTTTAATAATTTTGGAATTGGGAACTACTTTTATTCCTTGATTCTCAAGTTCAGCCAAAGCATCAGCGTTAACATGTTCTATCTCGATGGTAACTACATCTTTATCTTTTCCAAATTCAAGAACAGTTTCGTAATCATTGAAGTTTCCTTGAGTAAAATATGAAATATTATGACAAGGCGCATCATAAGCCGGATCTAATGTATAAAATTCATCGTCGTATTTCAACGCTTCCTGAATCAGCATTCGTCCCAGCTGACCGCCTCCTAAGATTCCTATTTTCATTTTTATTATGATTTATTATTAAGTTTATTTAATGATCAAAGAAACTATACTTTGTCAATTTTAAAATATCCGATCTTTGTTATATTCTCCTGGTTTTCTGCCTCAGGTTTTGTCAAAACAATTGAATATTTTTCTTTCATTTTTTGAGGAAGAATATCGTTTACTTTAAAGATATCATCAATATCAACTCCGTGTTTGTCGTCAATATGACTTACTGCACCTTCAAAGCCCATCGTTTTATAGAACTGGGTCTTTTTTGCTTTTTTTACAATTTCAGCCATAGAATTTCCTACCATTAAATGCTGCTCGTGAAACTCCTGAAAAAAGCCTGCTTTATAACCACCCAGATTGATAAAATACAGTTGGTTTTCTGACACCTGATCAGTCTTTTCAATAATATTAATCTCAAATCCATCCGCAAACCGCACTTCCTGATAACCGTCGATATGAATATTCCCTTTCGCTTCCTTCCAGAATTCTTTCATGTCCGGAACAAGTTCTCTAAGGCTTTCTGCAATGCCAAAAAAAACATCGTGCTGCTCAATATTTCTGCCTTGGGGAGTTGCTCCCAAAATCACGTAGAAGAGTTTTAATGAAGTATTCATGGTGCAAAAATACGGCAAAAAATAAACTTTGAAGTTTGTTTGTCTGAAAACCTCAATAGTTTTATATTTGTAACATGTCGGAGATTATCATACTTTTTCTTGGCGCTATTTCAGCAGGTCTTTTAGGTTCACTTACAGGTTTAGGAGGCGGGGTTATCATCATCCCTTTATTGACACTGGGTTTCGGAGTTCCGATGCATTATGCAATTGGCGCATCTCTTATTTCGGTAATCGGAACCTCTTCCGGAGCTGCGGTGGCTTTTGTAAAAGAAGGATTTACCAATATGCGGATCGGAATGTTTCTGGAAATAGCCACTACAGCAGGAGCTATCGTAGGAGCTTTGGTTTCCGGAATGCTGAATCCCAATACCATCGGAATTATTTTTGCCAGCATTCTTTTGCTGACCGTGATATTGAATCTAAAAGGAAAGCCGGATCATCAGGAACCTTTAATCAAAGGAAGTCTTGAAGACCGACTTAAATTATACGGAACTTTTCCCGATAAAGGAGTTATAAAAAGCTATGCTGCAAGAAATACAATTCCCGGTTTTTTTATGATGATGTTTGCAGGAGCTATGTCCGGACTTCTAGGAATCGGTTCCGGGGCGTTGAAGGTTTTGGCAATGGACAATATGATGAGACTTCCTTTCAAAGTTTCTACGACAACAAGTAATTTTATGATCGGAGTAACTGCGGTTGCAAGCTCACTGATCTATTTTCAACGAGGCGAAATCATCCCTGTCATTGTAGCTCCGGTTTTGGTGGGTGTAGTGGTAGGAAGTTTTATAGGATCTAAAACATTAATGGTTTCCAAAACAAAAAAACTGAAAACATTTTTCGCTATAGTAATTACGATTCTATCGGTATATATGATGTATAACGGGATCAGAAGCAATTTCTCATGAGAAAAGATTTTACAGATATAGACCTCAACCGTTCCGTAGGAAATCTTCTTCGTTTAGGAGTTATTTTGTCGGTTACCACTTCTTTGATCGGTTTTGTAAAGCTTTTTATGGAAGGCTTTAAGATGCCGAGAAAGTACACCATGCTTGAAATGGGAAATTCTTCAGAAAAAGTCTGGAGCCATTTTTGGGAAACCTTGATGAAAGGTGAGGGAATGGCAATTATTCAGCTTGGAATTCTGATGCTGATCTTTACCCCGTTAATGAGGATTATTTTTGCCCTGATTGGATATTTGAAAGAAAAAGATTATGTATATGTTGTAATTTCCATGATTGTTTTGGCAATTATGGCAATTAGTTTTTTTGCAGGATACGCAAGTTAGAATTTGATTTTGAAGTTTTAATATTCGATATTAAATAATCTTAGATTGATCTCTGAGCGCTGTATGTTCAGGTCTATGATTCATAAAATTCCAGTGGCAATTCATCAGGGTCCTGCGTAAAGAAAAATTCTTTTCCGGTGAATTCATCAATACGAATTTCATCGCATTTTAAGCCTTTACCAATCAATTCTTCCCTTTTATTGTGAATGTTTTCTACAGAAAATGCCAAATGTCTCAATCCGCAGGCTTCCGGTCTTGAAGGTCGATCTGGAGGATTAGGAAATGAAAAAAGTTCGATGACATATTCCTCTCCTATTCCCAAATCTAATTTATAAGACTGTCTCTCTTTGCGGTAAACTTCCTGAAGAATATTTAGGCCCAAAGTTTCAGTATAAAACCTTTTAGAAACTTCGTAATCTGAGCAGATAACAGCGATATGATGGATTTTCATTTTAAAATTTCTTTGCAGTTCTCTTTTCTTCTGGTATCAATCAAATAATGGATTTTCCATGTTCCGTTTTGTTTTATCAACTGAAAGCTGTTGGCTCCGCAATGTGAAAAATTGCCTTTAAAGTAAAACGAATATGGCGTGAAAACACTTGCCAAATCACCATCAATGCTGATATTTTTAAAAACTATTCTTTCGTCCAGATCATTTTTAGAAAATTTAGAAAATGAAGAAAGAAATTCTCTCACATCATCTGTTTTTACATTCCCATCTTTGGTAATTGTCTGCAGTATCGCTTGATCTGTAAACAAAGCTTTTACTGTTTCAGCATCTGTATTTTTCATTCCTGTAAACAACGAATTGATGACTTCCTTCACAGAATGCTCATCAGAAGTCTGTCCAAAGCAGAAACTGCTTATCAGAATAAATATATATAGCATTTTTTTTCTCATATCAAGGATATTTTTTAGGTTACTATTCAAAATAAAGCAATTTTTTGAAATAATCATTAAAAGTCTAAAATTAAAAAAATTTGAGAACAGTTTTTGTTTTAATGAATAAAGTTTAAATCTGATTATTATAAAATCAGCCAAAAATAGCTTAAATTTATCTCTTTATTAAATTACATGCCGACTGTTTATTATATTCTTGTTATACTGTTGTTTCTTTTTTCTGCATTTCCCAGAATCCCAAGTCAGCATTGGGTTTTCAGAGTTCCTGATTTTGGGAAAATTCAGGTAACCATTATTACATTTTTGGTTTTTCTGATGGGCTTTGCGATCAAAAGTTCAATCTCATATTTTTGGTATTTTCAGGGGTTTCTTCTGTTGCTTATTGTATATCACGGTCTGATTCTCGTCAAATACACACCACTTTACCGGGTAAGAAAACATGAGCGTGGAAAAAATTCATCTAAAAAAGTTCATTTTATATCTGCCAATATTTATCAGTTCAATACAGATTATCAAAGATTTATTGATCTTATCAACAACTGTAAACCTGAGATGTTTTTAACAATGGAAAGTAACAGCGATTGGGAAAACGCTTTACGGGTTTTGGAAAAAGATTATCCATATCACCATAAAGTAACGCTGGAAAACACCTACGGAATGCATTTTTATTCCAGAATTAAAATTGAAGAATCTACAACCCACTTTTTCGTTGCAGATGACATTCCGAGCATTGAAGCACACTTGAAAACTGATGACGGTTTTAGATTCGTATTTTTCGGAATTCATCCGCCACCACCGAGTCCCACTGAGGAAGAAACATCTAAGGAAAGAGACGGCGATCTTTTATGTACCGCAAAAAGAGTTATAGAAATTAACAAGCCAGTAATTGTTGTAGGAGATTTTAATAATGTAGCGTGGTCTAAATCTTCCATTTTATTCAGAAAAACGAGCGAACTGATTGATCCCAGAATTGGTCGTGCTTTTGTATCAACATTTCATGCAAAATATAAATTATTCAGATTTCCCATTGATCTGATGTTTCACAGCGAAGAT
>JAANMY010003377.1_pt1 | contig 13331 bp, 9 predicted proteins | sample 7279691 | NCBI WGS metagenome assembly JAANMY01 (sample SAMN14094543, study PRJNA606508) | bioreactor metagenome | isolation source: A lab-scale SPAN reactor treating ammonium-rich wastewater day 388 | place: Ireland: Galway | collected 2018-02-07
CTAATCCGAATATGCCGACCGGAGAAATTGAAGTGCTTGTAGAAAATCTTGAAATATTAAATGCTTCTGAAACACCTCCTTTTACCATTGAAGAAAACACCGATGGAGGTGACGAACTTCGAATGAAATACCGATATCTCGATCTTCGCAGAACAAGTGTCAGAGCCAATCTTGAATTGAGGCACAGACTTGCTTCACTGATTCGTAATTATCTTGACGGAGAAAAATTTATTGAAGTAGAAACACCTGTTTTAATAAAATCAACACCTGAGGGAGCGCGCGATTTTGTTGTTCCTTCCAGAGTGCACAACGGACAATTTTATGCATTACCACAGTCGCCACAAACATTTAAGCAATTGTTGATGGTGGCCGGTTTCGACCGTTATTATCAGATTGTGAAATGCTTTCGCGATGAAGACCTGCGTGCCGACAGACAACCTGAGTTTACTCAGATTGACTGCGAAATGAGTTTTATAGAACAAGAAGATATTTTGGCAACATTTGAAGGGCTGGTGAAACATTTGTTCAAAGAAGTAAAAAATCTTGATGTACCACAATTGCCACGAATGACCTTTGCTCATGCCATGAAAAATTATGGCAACGACAAACCGGATACCAGGTTTGAAATGTGCATTCAGGAACTTAAAAGTGACGAAACTCAACCTGCTTTTCCTTCAGGCAAATTCAAATTGTTTGATGACGCTGAATATACTGCCGGAATTGTTGCTTCAGGTTGTGCTGCTTACACCCGCAAACAATTAGATGAATTGACAGATTGGGTTAAGCGACCACAGATTGGTGCAGGAGGATTGGTATATATTCGTTATAACTCTGACGGAAGTATCAAATCTAGTATTGATAAATTTTATTCTTCTGAAGAGTTGTTGCAAACGGCTCAGAGAATGGGAGCACAGAAGGGCGATTTAGTATTGATTCTTTCAGGACAGAAACAGAAAACACAAAAAGCACTTAGCGAACTTCGCCTCGAAATAGGCAACCGGTTGGGGCTGCGCGATAAAAACAAATTTTCAAGTCTCTGGGTCATTGATTTCCCTTTACTCGAATGGAATGAAGAAGCACAACGTTTTCATGCTATGCATCATCCTTTTACCTCACCCAAACCTGAGGATATAGAACTATTAAGTACTCAGCCGGGTAAGGTCAGGGCCAATGCTTATGATTTAGTCATCAATGGCGTGGAAATAGGAGGAGGATCTATTCGTATTTTTGATAAAACTTTACAATCCAGAATGTTCGAAATTCTCGGGTTTACTCCCGAAAAAGCAATGGAACAGTTTGGTTTTCTGCTGAATGCATTCCAGTATGGAGCTCCACCACATGGTGGCCTGGCTTTTGGTTTCGATCGTTTATGCTCACTTTTCGGAGGGTCAGATTCTATACGTGATTTTATCGCTTTTCCAAAAAACAATGCTGCCCGCGATATTATGATTGATGCACCTTCATTTATCGAAAATGAGCAACTTTCTGAGCTTGGTATTCGTATAACCGGTCATTAACTTGATTTTTTAGCTGATTTACCCAATCTTTCTAAAAAAGGCTTGACAGAAATAATATTTTTTCGGCCTTATTGAGGAATAAAATGTTGGGTACACTGCATATAGAAATTCAGGAGGATGAGATAAAAAAAATTTTTGAGAAACTGTTCTCTTTTTAATTTTTACATTATATATTTGAAACTCGAATTTAATCTACAGAAAATAAAATGAAAAAGATTTACACACTTATAGCCGGTATAATACTAAGTTTTAGTTATACAGGATGGTCGCAAGTGACTGTAATCGGTCCTGCCAATGGAGGTAACTTTGATGCAGGTGGCGGACTTGCCGGAAACAACTGGGCAGCAACAAAAAATACTGTTACTCCACCGGCAGATGCCTGGGTAGTAAGCACTGCTGCCGGCTCTGTATCAGGTACGCAGGCAGCTTATGTGTCTTCCAATCCTGCTGCACCAACTCCACCATACACCTATACATTCACCACACGTGACTCACTCATTCTTGCAAGAACATTGACGGTAACATTTCCTGCAAACAATTCTTGCATTACTTTAAGTTTTAACTGGAAATGTATGGGTGAGACTGATGTGTCCAATACCGATTTGGATAACATGAAAGTGTATCTGATACCCAAAGCGGGACCAATCACTACCAACGATATTCAGACATTATATCAGGTAGGTTCTGTTTGGTATAATGGATTTAATACCTGGCAAGGTGAAACAATAAATTTAGACCCCAAGATGGCTGGCAATGGAATTAATTATACCCTTGCATTTTTATTTGTAAGCGATGGCAATACAGGTGCAAGTACCAACCCTCCTGCAGCAGTTGACAATGTTTTGTTAACCTATCAAACTCCTACTGCAGTGCCTAATTGTGTAGTTTATACCACACCATCAAACGGTGCATTAGGTCTATCTCCCTGTAATGTTGCGTTAAACTGGAACCATTCTTTAGGATGCAATGGTGCAACAAGTTATCAGGTTCAAACAGCACCGGCATTAGGTGGCCCTTGGACTACTGTAGGTACAACCAGTCAAAATACATTTAATCTCACAGGTCTTGCAGCTAATACAACCTATTTCTGGCGTATTATTCCGGTTAACTCATTTGGTGCAAATACGGCAGGTTGCGGATTTTTTGTCTATAACTTTACTACAGGAACTAATCCTGTTGTAAGCGGTTTACCTCCTTATAACGAAGATTTTGAAGGATGTATCAACTGGACATTCTATAATTCAGGTCAAACCAATCAGTGGTATATAGGTAACGCTACCAGCGCCAGTGGTAGCCGAGGTTTATATATTTCAAACACCGGAGGAAGTACCAATACATATAATACATCAGCAACGTCACGAGTACATGCAATGAGCAGTACCATTATAGACCTCACAGGTGGAGGAAGCTGTATCAACCTCACATTTTCTTATCGTGTTGCCGGTGAGAGCGGCTACGATTATCTCGAAGTTTTTGCCGTTCCTGTATCATATACACCTACGGCAGGTGCTGTTATAGTAGGAGGTGCTGTTGCCGGTGTTTTGCCTAACCTGAATAATCCGGTTCATATTGCAGGTCCTCTCAATGGTCAGTCGTCTTATGCACTGTACACAGCATCACTTAATGCTTTAGCAGGAAGACAATTCCGTTTGGTGTTCAGTTGGCGAAACGATGCTTCAGTGGGTACTCAACCTCCCGCTGCTGTGGATAATGTTAGTATTACTTCTACCGGAGGTCCTTCCAATGATGCACCTTGCAACGCATTCCCTATACCTCCTTTATCACCAGCAGGTTTATATTTGCCGGGTAGTAATATTTGTGGAACCAATGCAGATGAACCTGCACCTCCCGGTTGCTGGACTAATTCAGGAGGTGCCGCACAAGTAAATACAGTTTGGTATCGTTTTCGTGCCCCGGCCAGCGGCTGTGTTAAAATACGTACTGAACGTGGTTCACTCTATGATACACAAATCGCACTCTACACTCGTTCTCCGTTAACAGGAGTGGTACCATGTGGTTCAGGAAATACTCTAACCTATGTAACCTGTAATGATAACCGTGGAAGTTGTGGATTTTCAAGCTATCTTAATTCTGAAATAACTCAGTCAGGTCTTGCAGTAGGTTACGATTATTACATTGCAGTGGATGGCAAAAATGGAGACGTAGGTTCATTTACTTTATTTATAATGGATGGTGGTACAGGTTGTGTCAATCAATATCCTCCTACTCCCGGAGCTGATTGTGCTTCGCCAAATATTGTATGTTCAAGCAGTATATTCGTACCTAATCCGGGTTATCAGGGTTATGGATCAAAATGTGATTTTACCGGTGGCATTTGTCTTGCTTCAGGAGACAGAGGTGGCGCATGGTATCAGGTTACAATTACCTCTCCCGGGCTACTTATGTTTGATATAGTTCCTAATGACTGGAATGGATTTAACGAGACAGATTATGACTTTGCAGTTTGGAGGATTGCAGGGACCGCACCTTTAACTAATTGTAATACTATTACCAGTTCACCAGGCACTGCTTTGGTAAGTTGCAATTATAGTGCACTGGGTGTTACCGGTTGTTATACAGGAGGTAATTCGCCACCTGCTTATCCGGGATATAATGGTGCATATCAACCGCCCATCACTGCAAATGCAAATGATGTTTTCCTGATATTTATTAGTAATTATACCAACAGTACATCAGGATTTTCATTATATACTTCAAACTCAACATGTGGAATAAGTAACAGCATCCCTAATGGAAGTGCAATTACATGGACAGGTACAGTAAGTTCCGACTGGAACGACCCTGTTAATTGGGGTGGATGTAATATCCCCAGCTGTTCAGGAGTTAATGGCGAAACGGATGCATTAATCACAAGTACATACGTAAATCCTCCTATCATCACAGGAACAGTTAGTTGTCGGAATTTAACTATTAACCCGGGTGCAGCATTAACAGTTACAGGTACCGGTGTACTCGAAATTTGTAAAGATTTTAAAAATAATGGGTCATTTAATGCGCAGACAGGATCACGTGTAATATTGGATGGTCCGTCTTCTTCACCAAATTATACCGGAGGAACTCAAAACTTAGATGGTAACCTTACAGGTGCCAATGCATTCTATCACCTTGATGTTTTTAAATCTAATTTAGCATATCGTGTTTATGCCAATCAGGATTTTGATGTAAAAGGTAACTTAAAAGTTGGTTACAATACAGGCTCAGGTGCAATGAATACTTCTTCATATCTGAATGCTGCACCGGGTGGAAATGGTAAATACGTGAAAGTAGCCGGTGATTTTCTGGTAAATGGAGCAAGTGTTTTCTATACGAGTGGTGGCTCTGTTTTGGAATTTAATGGCGCTGCCAATCAGGATTACAAAAACAGTGGAATATTGGGAAGTGTTTATCTGAATCAGTCTGTTCCATCAACAGTTTCTGTTCTATATCATGGAAATACTTCGGCTGCATATATGAGACTAGGTTTATCAGGTGATCTGACATTTAACACAGGTAAATTGATATTGCCTGGTGCAAGAAACCATAATGGTGTCCCACCTAATTATAGAGGATATGTAGAGGTGACCAACCCTTTATCAACAGGGGTGATTACGGGCATGAATCCTAATAGCTACATTGTAGGTCCGGGTTCAGGTCTTGATTTCTATGTGTTGAAAAAGGCTACTACAGGGGCAACCGGAATTTATGATTTACCTGTAGGTACAAGTACCAAGTATTCTAACATGCAGCTTAATGTATCTACTGCATTAGCACCAAATCCTTCTTATTTCCTGGTTGGATTTGATAATACTGTTCCTGCATCCAATACTGCATTTACAGGAGGAGCAACAGATGAGTGTAGTGTTAAATATCATTCATTAGGTGCAACAGCATTGAATAATGGTTTATGGAGAATGTTGTTGGGAAATACTATCAGCACATCAGGTGTTCTTGATGTTACACTTACTGAAAATGGCTATGGCAATGGCAACCAAGGGCAAACTGTAATGGTAAACAAAACAGGTAATCCGGCAATAGCTGCAAACTGGTATTTAAATCCTTTTCCGGCAAATCTTTGTATTGGAGGAACATCTTTACCGGGTCCTGTAACCCGTACTAATTTAATATATACTGCAATCAATCCTGCCAGTTCAACTATTCCGCTGATGTTTGGTACTGCGCAAGCACCAACACCACTACCTGTGGAATTGCTCTATTTCACTGCAAAGGGTCAAGACAGACAGATTGTTCTGAACTGGTCAACCGCAAGTGAAAAGAATAACAAAGGTTTTGATGTGCAACGTAGCACCGATGGCAAAGAGTTTGAAAAAATAGGATGGGTGGATGGTCATGGCACAACCAGTATTATGCAGTCTTATTCCTTCAGGGATGCCAATGTGCTTCCGGGTGTAGTATATTATTATCGTTTGAACCAGATTGATTATGATGGTAAAAATGAAATCAGCAAAACAGTTGCAGCTTCCATAAGCGATGATAAGTTTAATTTTACGGTTAGCCCCAATCCATTCAGCGGACAAACCAATGTTACCTACTATCTGGATCAAACTTCAGATGTTTCCTTGGTTGTAATCAACAAACTTGGTCAAACGGTTGCAACTCTGTTCAAAGGCAAACAGGAACCGGGAACATATACCTATCCTTTCATTGCTAAAAATTATGGTTACTCATCAGGAATATATACGGTTAAGATTATCATCAACAGCGAAGTATATACCCGCAGATTATTTCAGAATGACTGATTAAGAGTTTCTGTAAAAAAGCACATTACAGATTTTGTGCTGCTTAGAGAGAAGTTTTTTACAATACAATTAAACAAAATAAAAGAGGAGGCATTGCTTCCTCTTTTTTGTTTTGACTATCATAGCATTAAAAACAAAAAGCCGTTTTCACTTTGGCATTATGGAAAAAGGCTAACTTTGTGCTGTAAAATACACTGTCATGGTTTTTTTAAGCATACCTGCTGATTATTTTCCGATAGCCATCATGTTTGTTGTAGCTATTGGATTTGTAATTGCAACAATTTTTGCAACACACCTTCTGGGTCCTAAACGTAAATCGGAAATTAAGCTTGATACTTTTGAATGTGGAATCGAATCTCAGGATAATGCACGGTTGCCGTTTTCAATTAAATATTTTCTGGTAGCAATTTTATTTGTACTGTTTGATGTGGAGGTGATTTTTATGTATCCGTGGGCAGTTAATTTTCTGAAACTTGGACTTACAGGTTTTATTGAAATGCTGCTCTTTGTAGGCTTGCTGCTGGTAGGATTTATTTACATCATTCGCAAAGGAGCATTGAAGTGGGAATGATATCAGAAATAAAAAATTAATTAATTTTAGAATTAGTAAAATGTCAGATATAAATGTACGGAAAGTTCACCTCTCAAACGAACGTCTTGAAGGTTATGAAGGTCATGGCTTTCTTGCCACTACTTTAGACCGAGCAGTTGGAATGGCCCGTAAAAATTCTTTATGGCCATTGCCATTTGCAACTTCCTGTTGTGGTATTGAGTTCATGGCTACCATGGCTTCGCATTACGACTTCGGCCGCTTTGGTGCCGAGCGACTGAGCTTCTCTCCCCGTCAGGCAGATATGCTGATGGTGATGGGTACCATAGCAAAAAAAATGGGGCCTGTGTTGCGTCAGGTATATGAACAAATGGCTGAACCGAGATGGGTATTGTCTGTAGGTGCATGTGCAAGTTCAGGTGGAATATTTGATACTTACAGCGTGCTGCAGGGAATTGACAGAATAATCCCTGTTGATGTATATGTACCGGGATGTCCTCCTCGTCCTGAGATGATTCTTGATGGCGTGATGAAAATTCAGGAGCTTGCACAAAATGAATCATTACGCAGACGAAATTCTGCCGAGTATGCAGAACTGCTTGCAAGTTATGGAATAAAATAAAAACCTTTCTTATCAATACAGACAAATATGTTTCAAACAATAGAGGCTGATGAATTGGAGAAAATGCTCAAAGAGCATTTTGGTGAAAAAATTATCAGTGTCGAAAAGTTATACGATGTTTCTGTTGCGGAAATATCAGTTGATGTAATAAAAAATGTAATCATCTGGCTTAAAGAAAACGGTTTTGCTTATCTCACAACATGCAATGGCATTCATTACCCCGATACTCCGAAACCATTTTGTATGGTATATCACCTGCATGACTGGAAACGCAACCTGCGCATACGACTGAAAACTTACGTACATCACGACCCTCCGCATTTTCCTACTATTACAGATGTGTGGCCTGCTGCCAACTGGATGGAACGCGAAGCGTATGACTTTTTTGGTTTTCATTTTGACGGTCATCCTAAACTGAAAAGAATACTCAATGAGGATAGCATGGTAGGCTGGCCACTGAGAAAAGAATATCCACTCGAAGATCAGGCAAGATTTGATAAAGATGATAAAATGTTTGGCAGATAAATTTTAGAGAAATGAAAGAAGATGTTAATCAGGATACAAAACAGGAAGTCATCAGTAAGGAATATACCACCCTTAATCTGGGACCTACACACCCTGCCACACATGGTATTTTTCAGAATGTACTTAAAATGGATGGCGAAATTGTAGTAGATACAGAACAAACCATCGGATACATTCACCGTGCATTCGAAAAACTTTCAGAACGCAGACCCTACGGACAAATAACTCCCATCACCGACAGGCTTAACTATTGCTCTTCGCCTCTCAATAATATGGGATGGCACATGACTGTAGAAAAACTTGCCGGCATAAAACTTCCCAAACGGGTTGAGTATTTACGCATCATCATCATGGAACTTGCCCGTATATCCGATCACATCATTTGTAATTCGGTGATAGGCGTTGACAGTGGTGCAATGACAGGATTTCTGTATATCTTCCAGTTCCGCGAACATATTTATGACATATACGAAGAAATTTGTGGCGCACGAATGAATACCAACATCGGACGCATTGGCGGGCTTGAGCGGGATTTTAATCAGGCTGCATGGCTTAAAATTGAAAAACTGCTTGAAGAATTGCCTCGTTGTCTGAAAGAATTTGAAGCACTGCTTGTGCGTAACAGAATATTTATGGATCGCACAATTAACTGCGGCCCTATATCAGCTGAGTTGGCATTGGCTTATTCTTTCTCAGGTCCTAATTTACGTGCTGCCGGAGTAGATTATGATGTGCGCGTGATGAATCCATATTCGTCTTATGAAGAATTTGACTTTATCATTCCTGTTGGTACCAATGGTGATACGTATGATCGTTTTATGGTGCGCGAACAGGAAATGTGGGAAAGCATAAAAATTATTAAACAGGCAATAGAAAAGTTGGATAAACTCGAAGACAAGACATCTTATTATGCTCCTGATGTACCGGATTACTATCTTCCTCAGAAACTGGATGTATATACCAAAATGGAAGCATTGATATATCACTTTAAAATAATTATGAGTGAAACCTCAGTGCCCAAAGGCGAAGTATATCATTGTGTGGAAGGCGGCAACGGTGAGTTGGGCTACTATCTGGTGAGTGACGGAGGAAGAACACCTTATCGTCTGCACATGCGCAGACCTTGTTTTATTTATTATCAGGGTTACCCTGAAATGATTAAGGGAGGTTACCTCAGTGATGCCATTCTTACAATGAGTTCGATGAATGTAATCGCAGGTGAGTTGGATGCATAAAAAATATTTAAACTGTAGATTGTAGAAAGTAAAATAAATATCGTGGCAACTAATAAAGAAATAAAATTTTCAGATGATGCACTTGCACTCATCGAAAAAATAATCAAGCGATATCCCGAAGGGAAACATAAGTCGGCAATATTGCCTATATTACATATTGCACAGGCAGAGTTTGACGGTTGGCTGAGTCCTGAAGTAATGGATTATGTTGCATCTATTCTCAGAATACAGCCGATAGAAGTTTATGAAGTGGCTACTTTTTATACCATGTTTAATCTGAAACCGGTTGGTAAATGCCTGATTGAAGTTTGTCATACAGGACCATGCTGGCTCATGGGTGCAGAAGATGTGGTGAGATATATAGAGAAAAAGTTAGGAATTAAAAACGGAGAAACCACAGCTGACGGAATGTTTACTCTGAAAACAGTAGAATGTCTGGCAAGTTGCGGAACAGCTCCCATGATGCAGATTGGCGAAACCTATCACGAAAACCTGACGCTTGAAAAAGTAGATACCATTCTTGAAGAACACAAAAATGCCGGTGTGCGCAGAACACATTGGGAAAAAGAAAAAATTAAATCTTGACAATGGGACGACAACTGCTTTTAGATAATTTGGATAAGCCGGGCATCAATACGCTAAGCGGCTATCAGGAAACTGGCGGTTACGAATCGCTCAGAAAAGCACTTCAGATGAAACCCGAAGATATTGTTGCCGAAGTGCAGAAGTCAGGACTTCGCGGACGAGGTGGTGCAGGTTTCCCAACAGGAATGAAATGGAGTTTTTTGGCTAAACCTCCCGGTGAACCACGTTACTTAATTTGTAATGCAGACGAGAGTGAACCCGGTACTTTCAAAGACCGTTACCTCATGCAACGCAAACCGCATATCCTCATTGAAGGTATGATTATTTCCAGTTTTGCACTTGGAGCCAACACATCATACATCTACATCCGTGGCGAGATGATGTACGTGTATCATATACTTCAAAAAGCAATTGACGAAGCTTATGCTGCAGGCTATTTGGGAAAAAATATTTTAGGCAGCGGCTTCGACCTCGACCTGCATGTGCATTGCGGTGCAGGAGCATATATATGCGGAGAAGAAACTGCATTACTCGAATCACTCGAAGGTAAACGTGGAAACCCGCGTATCAAACCACCGTTTCCTGCTGTCAAAGGTTTGTGGGGATGCCCTACTGTAGTAAACAACGTAGAGACCATTGCCGCAGTAGTTCCTATCATCAGAATAACAGGTGAAGAGTATGCTAAGATTGGAATAGGTAAAAGCACCGGTACCAAACTTATTTCAGCATCAGGACATATTAATAAACCCGGAGTTTATGAAATTGAACTGGGTGTGCCTGTAGAAGAATTTATTTACAGCGATCAATATTGCGGAGGAATACGCAACGGAAAAAAATTGAAAGCTGTTGTAGCAGGAGGGTCATCCGTTCCGGTGTTGCCTGCCGATTTAATTTTGAAGACTGCCAACGGTGAACCTCGCCTGATGACTTATGAAAGTCTTGCAGACGGAGGTTTTGCCACAGGTACCATGCTTGGTTCAGGAGGATTTATTGTGATGGATGAAGATACCAGCGTAGTAAAAAATGTGTGGAACTTCTCACGGTTCTATCATCACGAAAGTTGCGGGCAATGTTCACCTTGCAGAGAAGGAACAGGATGGATGTATAAAATTCTCAGTCGCCTGTTAGATGGCAAAGGTGAAACAAAAGACATTGACCTGTTGTGGGATATTCAGAGAAAAATAGAAGGTAAAACAATTTGTCCTTTTGGTGATGCTGCTGCATGGCCTGTAGCTGCTGCCATCAGACATTTCCGCAGTGAATTTGAACAGTATATAGATAAAGGTAATAGTGATGTAAAACATTATTACCGTATAAATAACTTACAAGAATCATAACATGGCTCGCGTTACCATTGACGGACATACCATAGAAGTTCCTGACGGAACAACCATTGTAGAAGCAGCACGCAAAATAGGAGGCGATATTGTCCCGCCAACCATGTGCTATTACTCTACATTAAAAACATCAGGAGGATATTGCCGTACGTGCTTGGTGAAAGTTACCAAAGGCTCTGACAAAGACCCGCGCCCCATGCCCAAACTGGTAGTGGCATGCCGCCAGACAGTAATGGATGGAATGGAAGTGCAGAACATCACTTCACCTGAAGTGCTCGAAGCACGTGAAGGTGTTGTTGAGTTTCTATTGCTAAATCATCCGCTGGATTGCCCTGTATGCGATCAGGCAGGAGAGTGTGACTTACAGGATTTGAGCTATGAACATGGCGATGAAGGCACACGCACTGTATTCAGAAGAAGAACATTCCCGATGCGTGACATTGGTGATAAAATAAAACTGCACATGAACAGATGCATCATGTGTTACCGTTGCGTGAAGGTTGCTGAACAGTTGTGTCCTGAGCGTGTGCATGGTGTTCTCAACAGAGGATGGGATGCAGAAATTTCGACCTATATAGAAAAAGCAATAGATAATGAATGGAGTGGCAACATGATTGATGTGTGCCCGGTAGGAGCATTAACAGATAAAACATTCCGATTTAAATCACGTGTTTGGTTTACCAAACCTCTTGATGCACATCGCGACTGTGATGTTTGTTGTGGAAGAGTTGCATTGTGGGTTTCGGGTGATGCAGTACTTCGTGTAACCGGCAGAAAAGGCGTTTATCATGAAATAGAAAATACCGAAGACGGTAAACCGGGATGGATATGCAACACTTGTCGCTTCGAGAAGAAAAACTTGTCAGACTGGGTAATTGAAGGCCCACGTCATATAGACAGACATTCGGTAATATCACAAAATCATTACGAACAGTTGAAGCAGTTGAAACAGGATTTGTCAAGGCAGAAACTGATTGGTGAAAAAGCACATAACAACTAAATTCAGCAATGGAATATTCAGAACTTATTTTTAAAATCATTTTTGTAATTGCAGTGTTTGCAGTTTCATTGCTGATAGCGATGTATTCAACCTATGCTGAACGAAAGATTGCAGCATTTATGCAAGACAGGATAGGCCCTGACCGAGCAGGACCATTCGGAATTTTACAACCTTTGGCTGACGGTGTGAAGATGTTTATGAAAGAAGAAATCATTCCGTCTCATGCTGATAAGGCACTGTTTATTTTAGGCCCGTCACTCATGATGCTTACTGCATGTATGACAGGTGTGGTAATTCCCTGGGGAAATTCTTTGCTCATCAACGGAAGGGAATACATTCTTCAGATAACGGATGTCAATATAGGTATCCTTTACATTTTTGCAGTAGTATCTATCGGTGTTTATGGTATCATGATTGGAGGCTGGGCTTCCAATAATAAATATTCGTTGTTAGGGGGGATACGTTCCTCCGCTCAGATGATAAGTTACGAGTTAACTATAGGCCTTTCTCTCATTGGGGTTATCATGATGACCGGATCGTTGAGTATGGTGGATATTGTGAATGCCCAATCAAAAATGTGGAATCTTGTTTGGCAGCCTTTAGGTTTTCTCATCTATTCGATAAGCGCTATAGCAGAAGTAAACCGGTGCCCCTTTGATATCCCGGAGGCGGAGACAGAGCTTGTGGCAGGTTACCATACGGAATACAGCAGTATGAAGTTTTCCTGGACGTGCACCAGGGCAACGGCACGGCGCATATCTTTCGCTGCGATGCCAGCGTGTTCACGCTGTCGCTTCACGGGGCGCGCAACTTTCCGTTTCGCAAGGAGGCGGGCGACCTGGATGTGGAATTGCCCGATGGCTGTGCGGACGATGAATACCTGCAGGCGCTGGAGCAGTCGCTGGATTTGCTGGACCAGCACTTTGCACCCGGGCTGGTGCTGTATCTGGCGGGTGCTGATCCCCATGTGGGTGACCGGCTTGGCCGCCTTGCCCTGAGCCACGACGGGCTGGAGGCCCGTGACCGCCGGGTGTTCGACTGGGCGTGGCAGCGCCGCGTGCCACTGGCCTTCACGATGGCCGGGGGCTATGGCCGTGACATGGCTCAGCTACGGCAACGGCATGCCGATGTCGCTGCGGGCCGCCCGCGACATCGAGAAGAAGCACGGCTGGAAGGTGCGCGTGGTCGACCTGCGCTGGCTGG
>JAANMY010003378.1_pt1 | contig 13327 bp, 13 predicted proteins | sample 7279691 | NCBI WGS metagenome assembly JAANMY01 (sample SAMN14094543, study PRJNA606508) | bioreactor metagenome | isolation source: A lab-scale SPAN reactor treating ammonium-rich wastewater day 388 | place: Ireland: Galway | collected 2018-02-07
CAGAGCGTTGATCAACAGCCGGGGGTCGGTCGTACCCATCAGAAAATGCCTTCGCGCTTGTTGGCCTCGCGCAAACGTTCGATGCGATTGTCCAACATATGGGCAATGGCGGTGGTACGCGTGATGTATTCATTGAACCGCGCCGTGGTCTGCGCCCAGCCCGGTTTGAATTCGTCCGCGGCGTCCCCCTCGTAAACAGCGCTGAACGCCTGCCAGCGACTTTGTAACGCATCGAATTCCGTGCGCAAGGTCGCGAGATGACGATCCAGGCTGGATCGATACTCAACCAGCCCATTCAATAGCCTTCGCGTATCAGCCATGGGTCAATCCTCCTTGTTCAACCGTATAAATAGCCACGCAGGGCGTGGAGTTTAATCGAGAGAAATTCAACATAGGCCCTACTTTCGTGCGAGAGATACCGTTTCATAATCTCGTTCAGCGGTTGCCATTGCCGATCGTAGTCCTTACGCATATCATCTTGCCAGAGCGGTGAGACGGTATTGTGCCGGGATGACAACTCTCGCATCGAGTCGCCAAGTCGTTCGTTGAAGCGGATCAGTTCATCACGAAAATAACCCATTTGCTGGTATTGATCATTCATGCTGTTACTCATACAATATTACTCCTTTTGCTTAAACGTCCGGCAATGCGTTGTAATTGCTGGATCAAAGTTAATTCGTCGGTTTGCAGTTTGGTCGAATAGGGTTTGAAGCGGACAGAAGCGTCATGTTCCACATCGAAATACACAGCGTTCACGGGTGATGGCCCCTCCATCTGCAAGCGCGAGGCTAGCCGATTGCGGATGAAGGTGTGCGAAGCATCCTCAGACATCTGGGTGCCCACACGGTGCCGAAAGAAGGGGAGTCCGCTGCGAGCATCGACCACACTTGACATGGTCTGAACGCCTGAGAAACCAAGCACACAGTGCATGCCCAACGCCGGGCCTTCGGCATAGACGCTGGCGAACTGCTGGCCCATCTCCGAGTCGCTCAATCCATAGGCGCCCACCTGCCGGCGCAGGCTGTCCACCCGATCCAGATCGGCGGCCAACAGGAATACCTCGGGCAGGTAGGCCTGTTCATCCCGGCTCAAGGTTTTGCGCTGCTCCATTTCGGCGATCAGTTCATTCAAGACCAGGGCGAAATCATCTGGATTGCGCACCAGTTCCACCTCGAACTGCGCCGGCCGCAGCAATTGACTCACGACCTCGGCCAAAGCGCCGCCCCACGGTGTATCAGGAATGCCAAAATCGACAATGCTAAAACGAAGGCGTCGGGGCGAAGCGTTTAGGGCCAAACTGGAAGCGATACTGGCCATCATGCCGAAGCGCTCGGCATTGGCTGTACCCACAATCATCACGTTTTCGGAGGGGCGCCGGCGCACCACGATACGGGCCTGCCCACGTACGGAAAAATCCTGCCCCAGCCAGGCGATGTGCGGATACTCTCCTTCGAACCAATCGGGGATGCTGAATCCTTCCTCCCAGAGGGATTTGCGGGCCAGAGCTGCCAAACTATCAGGGCTGGGCCAGTTAGGCAGTTGCAACAAGGCGGCAAACTGGGGATTGTCCAACAGACTGGGCTGCTTCTTACCATCGAAAATCACGCGTGCGGGGAGATCCACCTGACTATCTTCGGCCTTGTGGATCAGTTGTTCGATCACCTCATCCCGCCGCGCAGAGGACAGATAAGCCACCTTCCCGGCCAGATTAGCGCTGTCGTCGCCGCTCTGGTCATTGATCACAATCTTGCCGGGGAGGTTGCAGGTGACGGCGATCAGTGACTTGCCGCGCCGCCCGAATTCGGTCAGAGCTTGCACATCGTCATTCGCCATTTGCATGGCCGAACGGAGATGGAAATTGCCAAATATCTTTTGGCGGTGCATCATGTTTGCTGCCCCAAAGTGCTGCGACCCTAGATACATGTGAATGCCGGCGCTGCGACCCTGCGCCGCCAGTTGCAACAGCATATCGGAGGCAGCACCCTCCTGGTCGCCTTCGAACAATTCCTGATACTCATCAACAAGGAGCAAAACGCGCGGTATCTTGCCATACGGCTCGCCCTTACGGCGGTACTCCACAAAATCACGCGCACTCGCGGCCGTGAATAGGTCGTTGCGCCGTTCCTTCTCGGCGATCAACTCTGCCAGTACACTACGCGAGAGCTCCGGGCTAGAACGCAACGACACGACCTCGGCATGCGGCAGATTGCGATAGGGCTGGAATTCGACGCCATCCTTGCCATCGATCAAGTACATCCGCAGTTCTTCCGGGCTGTAGTGGGTGGCAAGGCCGGCAATGATGACATGATACAGGTTGGATTTGCCGGAACCGGTCATGGCCCCCAGCACCCCATGGGCGCAAGGGCGGCCATCTCTAGCCCCAAACCAGAGATTGAGCGACTGCTGGTTGCCATGGAAACCGATCTGCGCTTCCACCACATCCGTAGCATTGCTTTGCCACCAGGCCCCGGCATCCTGGCTCACCGACGGCAGGTCATCCCAGGCGATGGTGCGTTCGGGGGGTTTGCTTTCGGAAAGGATCTGGAAGAGCTGCTCTTGCACCTCCGGTGAAGGGGCTGTATCGAAGCGCAATTGCAACCCCTGTGGCCCAGGAAGTTCCCGGCCTGTGACATCAATGATATGCATGTGCTCGAAGGTGTCCATCGAGATATCACGAGGCAATTCATGGTCGGTGTTGTAATGCAGGAAGAGATAAACCCCGGCCTCTGCCCCGGTATTGCCAATCTGTCGCAACACCTCAATGGCCCGACGATCATAATCTTTGGGAAAGTTAGCGGCAAAAACAAAATGATAGGCTTCGTTGACTCGCATGGAGTGCGCTACTTTCTCAAAAGACGTAACACGAGCATCGAGATACGTTTCAATAATACGCTGGATGTCGCTAATCACCCCTTCCAGATCGCGACGGACATCGCCCGTGTTCTCCATAACCTGCGGCAGGTGGCGACGCATGGGGAAAGCAAGACCAGCTCCCGCCGGATCCACCAGGGTGTAGCGGGCCTGGTGGGGCAACATCAAGGCGGTGCGCACGACCAAAGATTGCAGAAGCGAAAGCCCGATCCCCACATTCTTCCCCCCGGCGCGAATCACGACAGTCTTTTTCTGGGAGATGAAGGGAGCGAAGCCGGGGATGATAGCCACGTTGTTGCCGCGGGGATCAAGCAGATCGCCAATACGGATATGCGCAAACTCATGAATGCCAGACGAGGGATCCCAGGCGCGCCAGGCGCTGTTTTCATTCCATCCGGCCATGTAATCGGGGGGTAAAGCGGCTGCTTTGGCCTGGACACGCGCCAACTGCTCCTGAAAACGGGTGCTATAGAATTCAGGTAGCTGCACACTATGCTTCTGACCATGGGCATAGAGCTGCGCAGCCCTTGCCCTCTCCGTTCGGAGTTTACCGGCAAGCTCCTCTATCTGAGATTCGAGGTGTGGGATTTTTTCTTTTCCGAACATAACAAAAACCTCATGATGGGGTGGTGCTTCTCGGGGAAAGAGTGAAAATTGGGGGTGTAATTTGATCGCCGTCTACGCCTCTTTCAAGCATCCTGCGCCATAGCAGCGCCACACACAACGCAGAAGGGAGCGTCAGCAGGTACTTCCGAAGCGCAGATCGGGCAATAGGTTGTTTCGGCGACTACACCTTCTCTGCCTTCTGGCGCTGATGCAGCTTTGGTCGCGCCGGCCTCGCCCGGTTGCTGGCCAGCTTCTGCCGCGTCTGGCCCATGGACAGAGGGCGGCATCTCTGCCACCGGCTGATCCGCCGCCGAGGCCTGGCCAAGCGCGGCCCCGCACACATCGCAAAAAGCGGCGCTGCCGGCGATCTCCGCTCCACAGCTTGCACACACAATCGCATCTTGCGCCGGCGCTGGGGTTGTCTGCGCCGGCGGGGAGGCGACGGCCTTGCCGCAATTGGCGCAGAAACGGGCATCTGCCGGCAAAGAGATGCCGCAATGTGGACACGGGATCATCGGTTGCGGCGGGGGCACGCGCGTCCCACAATGTTGGCAGAAGGCTGCGCCATCCGGCAATGGCCGCTCACAAGAAGCGCAGCGCTGATCGCCGACAGTCGGTATGGCCGGCAGCACCTCGCGACGAATGGCTTCGATCTCGTTCTGCCTGGCGCGGCTATCGGCATAAAGGGTATCAATGCCCTGCGCAAGCGGCAGCAGCGTAGAGGGCAGTTCCTGCCCATCCTGATGCCAGGCATAGGCAGCAGCGCCTAACTCGCTCAATTTGTGCTGTATCTGCCGTTGCAATTGGTTGACTTCGCCCTGCTTGCGCTGCACACGCAGGGCCTTGTCCGCCTCGAAGGCGACTTCATCGGCGCGGCGGCGGATATCACGAATAAAGTCCATATGAGGGTTCCTCCTTGTACATACTATAGGGCATAGCCCTGATTTCTTGCAGTGAAAATGGCTGTTTTTTCAACTTTGCTCGATCTCGGCGCGCAACCAGGCCTGATAGGCAGCGCTAAATTGCCTCTGCTCCTCCGCGGTCAGGCCCATCTCGCCGGCAACCTGGGTCGCCAGCGCCGTGAGCACCGTGATATCTGCACGAAGTTGATCGCGGTTGAAGGCCCCAGACGCAATCTGTGCGGCCACGCGCTGATTCAGACGATAAGACGCGGCCAGCACGCGCTGGGAGAGCAGCACCGCGCCGCCGCCAAATCCCCACGCCGCGCCGGGGCTTGTTTGCAGGACGAAATCCTCCCCCACCCGGTCGATCTGCTGGAAGAAGACGCGGCCCACGATGCGCAGTTCATCCTGCAGCGCCGGCCAATGTGTGGCCAGGATGCGCTGGGCCGCGGCCAAGGCCGCCGCGCGCAGGTCCTGGAAAAGAGGGCGGGAATGGGGCGGCGCCAGCCCGATCTCTGCCAGCGGCGCCGGAGGAAGGGCCGCCGGCGCCGGTTCTTCGACCAGATCGGTCAATATGGCGGTGTAAAGTTCGTCGCAATGCGGGCAATTGAGCAGATGGCGGTGCAATTCAGGATAACGCCGGGCCACATCCTCGCCCAGGAACTCATCCGTGACATAGGCGGGCAAGTCCGCCTCGGCCTGGGCATGGGTGTATGCCTCCTCTGCGATCAAGGCGCGGCCCACGCGGGCCGCGGGCGTCTCTGCGGAGTCCGCGACGGCCCCCGGAGCGAGCGCTGCCGCCAATCGGTTCAAAAGGCGATCTTGTTCTGTGGTCATGGCTGCGACCTCACGGGGGCAAGGAAGGACAGGTCGGGCGCGGGCATGCGCTGACCCGAAACCGGGGGCGGATCGGCCATCAATGCCCAACTCATGGCAGCGCGGCGCCGGCAACGAGAACAGCGGCGCAGATGCCAGGATGTGGCGTCACGCGGCGCGGCGCCGGCAGCGTACGTATCCAGCACCCAGACGTCGAGCGCAGAATCAGCAGGATGGGCCATGCGCCCCAGGATGTGAATCATCATGTCAGATCTCCTGTAACCGCGTCCCGGCTTGAAGGTTGCAGATGGGTGATGATGGCATCGATCACCTTCGGGCAATGGCGGCGGATATGCTTGCGGGCGCGATGGTAAAGGACATGGATGGAGGCGGGGGTTGTCTGCAGCATTCGCGTCAGTTCCAGCACGCTGCGCTCGTGCAGCACCCGCTCGATAAACACCAATCGCTGCTGCCGCGCTTTAGACGAGAAGCAAGCATCGAGTAAGGCGAGAAGCTCCGCTTCAGCCTCGGCGACGTCCTCCAGCGAGCGTGGATCCGCCTGGGCAACGACGGTTTCTGCGGTTTCGGTAAACTCATCTATTTCCTCGAAGGGTTCGGCCGGGGGATGGCGATCGCGCTTCTGGTAATAGCTCTGCACTTGCAGATGAATGATGCGGTTGACCCAGGCCAGAAAGCCGCGGGGACGATCCACTTCCTGCACCTTGCGGTGGATGACCAGGAACACTTCCTGCGCTACATCCTCGGCATCCTGCCCCCCACCTGTTTTACGCGCCACGCGCGGGTAGACCCAATTCCACAGTTCTGTGTAGGCGCGGGATTGACGCTGCGAGTCATCATCCTGACAGGCTGCGTGGAGGTAGGGGCAATAGGCGCCGATCACGGCGTTGTTCAGGCGGTTGCTGGCAGCCGCCTGAGGAGCGCCATCCTGCTGCAGATAAACGCGCACCTGCGCGGCAAAGGCCTGCCAATGCGCGGGATCGGCTGCGGGATCGACAAGGCGCCAATCCCGATTGCGCAGGATAGCCAGGATATCGGAATCACTCACAGAGGCGGAGTACATGGCATAACCAGGGCGGGGGGGAAGGAAGAGGAGTTAGAGCGGAGTCCGTCGCCATTCGTGCAGCCATAGGCGCAGAAAATGGGGGATGAAGGAGAGCAGGGCCAGGGGAGGCAACAGCACGAGAGCCATGACCGCCGTCTCGGAGATGGTGAAAGCTCGCAACGTGTCGCCAGGCGTTTCCGCCCGCAAGAAGGGGAGCACGCCGCCGGCAGCCCTGATCCCTGCGCGAAAGACAAGGGGAGTGATGGCAAAGAAGAGGAACAGGTAGGCGACGCTGACATCACGGCGAATGGCAAGGACGATGGTGGCGAACCAGCCGCCAAACATGGCGTACAGGGTCGCCAGCAGGGCGGCGATGATGAGCGAGGGATGCTCGGCCAGCGGCGGCCATGCCGATACGCTGCGGGCCAGTGAATAGCCCATCCAAAGCAGGAAAATGCCGCGCCATTGCGCCAGACTACGGGCATAACGCAAGAGCAGAAGTAACTCGAGCAGAAACAGGAATGCCAGTCCCAGCAGAGAGAAAAGGATCGGTATCTGCCAAAGGGCATCGGCAACCAGGAGCAGGATCGATCCGCCCAGGAAGAGCAACCAGAGCCACAGGGTCAACCAGGCGCGCCATCCCCATGCTGTCATCAGTACCTCGCCAGCAACCAGGGGTGGAAGGGCGCCTGGCACTGCGGACAGCATGCGCCCAACTGAAAGGGGCCAGGCGCTATTTCGTGGCAGGCAGGGCAACGGCGGGCGTGGCGGCTGTGTTGGCGGTACAGAAAAAGGCCCGTTGCCAGCAACAGGCCGCCGCCCAGGCCCATGCCCAGGAGCGTTGGCCATCCCATCCCCTCGTAAAAGAAGGGAAAGAACAGGCGATTGCCGAGAGGGACCCATGCCAGCCACTGGACAGAAACCAGCGCCAGGGTGATGGCCCCAAACACGCGCCTGATCCGCTCGCCCCAAGCATACCACAGCAGCACGCGCTGCTTCAACCAGGCGTCGATCAGGAGGGTGGCGATCAGCGCCGGCAACGCAAAAAGGAGGTAATAGAGGATGGGCCGGAGGATGTGCCAGTCGATGATCTGCGGCCAGTCGAAGCCAGGGCCGACGATCGGTTCGATCCCGGCGCCGTACGGGCCTAGCATCGAGCGCAGGTAGGCGTCCAGGATGGCGCCGACCGTGTCGAGATGGCCGAGGGACATGGCCGCCAACACAAAAAGGCCATCCAGGATATTGAGGCTGAGTTTGACGAGGATGAAGACCAGGGACAGGGCCAGGATCGTGCGCAGGAGGCGAGGCAGGGGCCAGCCGCTGCACACTCGCGGCAAAAGCCAGACGCTGAACACAAGGCTGGCGGTCAGCAGGGGCAGATGTGCGCCCGGCTGCGAGAGGTAGGGCAGGGTCAGACTGCTGCGCAGGATCAGTTCGAGCAAAAGCAGGGTGAGCCCGGTCCACAGGGCGATGTGCCAGGAGCGGCCATAGATGGTTGCAGGTTGGCGCAGGGCCTGCTTGCGCTCTGCTCGCGACGGGTGATAGGAGAGAGGGGGGAACTTGGCGACGACGTGGCGCAAGAGGGCACGGGGCCGGGTCAGGATGGCGCATGCCCCGGCAGAAGGAGCCTGCACCCCGCTCAGCACCTGATGAAGCACCATGGCCTGATGCACAGCCTCAGCGCTGTCCATAAGCTCGGCCGCGCGAGCGTCGGCGTAGAATTCACGCACCCGCAAGAGCTTGCGCCACAAGAAGAGGGAAAGGAAGGGCACGGCCAGAAGGAGCGGCAAAAAGATGTTGGCAAGGTAGAAGATGTGGAAAGCCCAGGACTCGGCGGCGGTGGGATCGCCCAGGCGCTGCATGGCGGCGGGATCGCGGGCGTGCATCCATTCCCACATCCAGGTGAGATCGAACCCAGGCAGGGGCACCAAGCCTGACAGGGCACGCCAGAATTCGCGTTGTACGATCTCCGGCCCGATATCGACCAGGACGGCTACCAGGGCGATGAAGATCCACAAGCTGGCCAAGGCAAAGAGGCCGGTCATCTTCAGCAGACTGTGGGCAAAGGCGGCGCGCTGCATATCGCGGTTGGCAAAATGGGCCAGTTCGTGGGCCAGCAGCGCCATGGCCGGTTGCGCCGCATCAGGCTCTTCGCTGATCAGGTCGGCGGCGAGGATGCTGGCGGAGGAAGAGGGGACGAGGATGAAAGCGCGGCGAAAGCTGCCGAAGGTGCGCAGCGTTTCCTGCTCATCGCCGATCAGCACCTGAGGCGGGAGCAGCCCCAGGCGCCGGCTGAGCGTATCCACTGCGGTCTGCAGTGGCGCCTCATGCGGTTGCGGCGGGCGCAGGTCTCCCTGCTGTTTCTCCCTTTCCGGCCAGTGCAAAAAATCGCGCAACGGCAACAGGAGCAGCGGCAGCAAGATCAGCGGCCACCACAGCAACGCCCCCGGCAGCAAACTCGCCAGCCCCGTCCCCCAGATCACCAGGGCGATGAGGGCGAAGAGGAGAGTAGTGAGGGAGGGGAGGGAGAGGGGGGAGAGTTTGGGCATGTTGGTTGTCAGATACGTCAGGCGCCAGCGCCGGTCGCAGGGAGTGCGCCTCCCGGGGAACCGGGATCAGGCGGATCATTCATGACTTGCGTGTTGGCGTATGGGCCGGTGGTGAGCGTTGTGATGAGGACGGTAGAAATCAAGCGCGCCAGTTGCTCTATCTGGTCTTCCTTCAGCCCCATCACGCGGGCCTGGGGAGCGATCAGGGCCTTAACGCGCTCTGGAGAAAGGTCGATGGCAGATAGCCACTCGGCTGAAGAACGAGCGCCGACCTTATGATACAGGGCCTGAATGGTCATGACCCCCATGGCGGCCAGCAGGTTGCCCATGAAGCCGGTCACAACCGGCAAGACCACCAGCAACCACAGATCGGCGTTGCCAATGCCAAAAGCGGCAGTGCGCGCCTGGGTGGGATAGAGCAATTCACCCGCGGCTCGCACCCGGTGAAGGTATTTCTCGGTGACGAGACCGACGACGCCTACTTCGTCAGGCGCCCACTTGCTGGCCGCGGCGCCAACCATATCCTTGATGGCGGCGCGTGTTGCTGGGTCATGTAGGAATTCGAATTCAGGCATCGATCTCGCTCCCTGGCGCGTAGGTCGCCGCAGTACGTCTAGCGGCGATGGTAGGGTGAGGAGCAGCCATATCCGGGTTGTTGAACTGGTCTGGCCGTGGGTGGCTGGACTGCTGTCCGGCCGTTAAGGGCCGTGAGGGCAAACTTCAATGCCAGTGACAGCCAGAAACCAGAGGCCAGCCGCACATTGAAAAGAATGGCTACCAGCGCTCTGATAGCGTCATGGGGTTGTCCCAGGCGCAGCAGGGCAGGGATGGTTATAATGGCGCCTTATGCGGATGCGGCGGGCGCAGGTCTCCCTGCTGTTTCTCCCTCTCTGGCCAGTGCAGGAACTCGCGCAGCGGCAGCAAGATTAGCGGCCACCATAGCAACGCCCCCGGCAGCAAACTCGCCAGCCCCGTCCCCCAGATCACCAGGGCGATGAGGGCGAAGAGGAGAGTGGTGAGGGGAGAAGGGGGGTGATGAGGAGAAAGAGCTTTCGTATGCTTACAGGTTCTGCTTCGCTTTCACTGTGCTCCTGCGAATGCGAAGATACATTCCCAATTGGCGGCCCAAGCTTCATCAGATCAAGCTATTAGCAAATAATCATAGAGCAATGAGTACAATCAATCAAATTCATATGTTAACAATCGAAGAAAAAATAACTGTGCCAAAAAATATCACAAAGATAATAAGTGCTAAAATATGATAATTTCTTACCATGGTAATAAATTCTGGTTCATTGAGCAATATGTGAAAATACGCCAAAGACACGCCTATTATCGATAATATGGCATAATTAATAGAAAAAAATATATTATCTGGTTTATATACGGATCCTGATACAATTAATCCACTAATCGTTATTACGAGGCATATTATTGTTATAAGAGCATGCCTGTGATTATTATTTGATAATTTTCGAATCTGGAATTGCAGTGCTGAAGCGTAAAGGAAGTAACACGTAATGCAAAACGAAGTTGTCAAGATCAGATGAAAATATGTTGTAGAATTCCAAGACGCACAATCTTGTATGATTTGCACTATATTTTGAAGAGTAAATGCGATTGGCAAACCAACAAGAGCTACAACAATTTCCTCTAAAATATCTGGATATTCCTGTTGATTCATTTGGCAATCTCCGTCGATTCAGATAAGTAAGCCATAAATATGGCAATTAATCCGAAAGCTATCGTAATCGTTAATATAGCCTGTCCAGGATTTTGTAAATATGAACGCAAAAACAATACAATTATGAGCCAAAAAAGAAAAATGCCCCAAAATATTGTCCAACGGTATTTGCGCAGCCACGCTAAGACAGTTGACCACTGTCTCCATGTAGACCTTCTCCAACTAATTCCTAGTCTTAACTGAAAATAATCAATTGCGTGTCTAGAAGATATTTCATCTCGATCAGGCGCCACGACCCCTCCCTTACGTAAATAATCAAGACCGCCGTGAACCAAATCAATTGTTTCATGTCTATCAGTTCGATATGCTCCTTCCCCACTGGCAAGTCTTGCCAATACGACCCGAGCATCCGTGCCTTTATCATATAAATCTAAGTAATCCCATGTGTCATCCAGATATTTTCTTACATTCTGGTCTTTTTCCCATTTCAAGGCAACACTCTTCACCGCTTTAACAGAAAAGCTCTCTCCTTTTTTGATATAATTGCACAAATTTTCGATTAAAAATGGATTACCTCCACAAAGATTGAATACAACTTCTACTGTATCGTTATCGATATCATTTCCTAATGATAGTTTAATTAGATTTTTTGCCCGATCGTTATCAAGTAAGTATATTTGTTCTTCTCTAAAAATAGTGTGGAAGTTGTCAATTTTATATCTTTCTCCTTGGCGATAACTTGCAGTGGCAATCAGTGCGACATTTTTTTGGCACTTTCCCCAGCTCAATATCTCCGATGCAAATTCACGAGAATTATTCAAAAATGAACTATCGAGATCGTCAAGCAAGAAAAGTATACAAATGTTTGGAAATTTCCGATAAAATTCCTCGAAAAGCCGCAATCTCCCGGTTTGATCTACCGGTTCCCGGTAAGTTCGGAGCAAATCCGTCATTTCTGCGAACTGTTCTTTGGGTAATTTACTTGCATAAAGATACAACTTACTCCAAATATCTGACCAAGATACCTGATCTGGCGAGTCTTTCCAGTCAATACGGACGATAACTACAGGTTTTAGGCCCAACTCATCGTCAGAGGACGAGACGTACGTTTCCAGACAATCTAATAGTGTAGTCTTTCCAATCTTTGGCGCGCCAATATACATCAGATTATGCTTTTTCTCTGATCGGCAGGATTTGATTAGTTCAGCAACATCGTTAATTTGCCTATCACGTCCTACACATGTTATCGGTTGTTTGGGAGATGACGCTTCTTGATTCATCATGATACTAATCCTACACCCTGGAAGGAGGGGTTATGTCTATAGTGCTAACGCGGGCAGCACGGTGATGGGATAGAATAGACAACATCTATCCCGGCGTTGGGCCCTGATGATGAAGTGAAAACCACTTCATGCGTGGTTCCCAAGATCCTTTGCCTGGGTGCCGACGCACAACATTGTATTGTTGCAGAGTCCAGAGAGCAATGCAACTCTCGGCAGAAAGGTCCAACTCCGGAATACACTGCTGCCCCTGTTGCCTGACTTCATCGCATAATTGTCTGTAAGCTATGGCTACCCCGCTTGACTTACCATCCAATTTACCGAGCCAGTCGTTCAGCTGCGGAGCAAGTGATCGGCAGAGTTCCGAATTCTTGTCATTGAAACTACGGTTGATCTCTGCTAAATCATAAAAAACTTCCGATTGAATAAGAACATTACAGGCCAATATTATGAAGTCGTCACAGCTTCCCAATATGTCACATACATATTCTACGGCAAATATGTCGAATTTTTCTGTACTTTGAAAGTGCTTAAATATTTCTTCTATTAGCATATTTGTGATTTTTAGGATTCCTCTTCATCCTGTCTGATAATGACGGGAATACCAAGATATTCTGACCAACGAGGCCCGAATAGATCCCGATACAATACTCTGATACCTAACCACGCCTGGTTGCTTTGAGGCGGGAAAGGAATCAACTCTGTCTCACGTTCGTCATCTGATAAAGAGCCATTCGCATTCCAGTTGAAAAACCGGCTCGTGATACCAGGCTTCTCAACCGAATTGCTAATCTTATTATTAGTAATATCAATCTCAACTCGAAAGGCCTTCCAGTCGCCATGCCAGAGATACCATGGTTCGGCATGCTCTTCTTGCTTTCTTATATCTGAATGCCAGCTTAATTTTCTTTGCACTTTTTTCCAGAAAGACATGGAAGATCTAGTAGTAATATCACTATTTGTTTGTTTTTTTGCGACAAATATATGATCAGCTGCAATTGGTGCTAATAATAATGGATCCTTGCCGTTAGAAATCTTTATGTCGATATCGAGTCGCTTATTGTGATTAACCTCCAATGAATTTTCGAATACTCTTGAGCCGTCCGGCTTTTCATCAAGTAGTTCGATCTGAAAACCTAGAACGCGCGCTTTGTAGTCGGAGGAGTTATCTTGAGGAGAATAAGTACACACAGCGGCATCGTATTGACGTTGATCGCCATCTCGCTCGTCCCGAGATTGCATTTTTGCACCAGGCATATAAAAGTAGACGCCTGCTCCAGAGCTACTCGCGGGGGCTACTGCAGACTCCAGTCTATTACAGAGGAGTAACAACGCGCTGTGCCAAAATGTCAAACCTGGCGCTGGCTGGAGTTTCTTTTGCATCGCCTGCACCTGCGCTTCTCGCTTGCCGACATCTGAAATATCGGAAATCGTCGCCAGCTCTTGTACTGTATTCCGTATTCTCTACCGGACATTTTCATGAAGGATTAGCTCGGGAGGTAAATCGAAGCGAACAGGCAAAGTCCAGCCGACCTTGAGATGATGCTTGAACCAGT
>JAANMY010003379.1_pt1 | contig 13326 bp, 14 predicted proteins | sample 7279691 | NCBI WGS metagenome assembly JAANMY01 (sample SAMN14094543, study PRJNA606508) | bioreactor metagenome | isolation source: A lab-scale SPAN reactor treating ammonium-rich wastewater day 388 | place: Ireland: Galway | collected 2018-02-07
GTTCGGCGAATGTCTGCACAATTTTGCTGTTTCCTATGGTCTTGCGACCAGTCTTCTGCTCGCCGGGCTGGCGGGGGGCTTTACGCATTGTATCGCGATGTGCGGGCCGTTCGTTCTGGCTCAGGCGGAGGGTGTGTCCGGGGGTGGTGACCGGGGGCGTTCACTCGTCAAGTCTTTGATTTTACCCTATCATTTGGGGCGGCTGACTACTTATGTATTCTTGGCCGTGCTTTTTGGCGGCGTTCTCAATCTGGCGCTGCTTTTCCAGCCTTTCCGGGCTTATGTCGTTGTTCCGCTGCTTTTAATCGCGGCAGCGGTGTTCGTCGTTACGGCCTTTCCGCGTATGGCGGGGCTTTTCCCTTGGGCGGTGCGGCTGCGGCTTCCGGTTCCCGGGCGCTTGCTTTCACGGCTTTACAAACCCTTGTTGCCTGACCGCCGTCCAGCTTCGCGCTATCTGCTCGGGATTCTTCTGGGCTTTATGCCGTGTGGGCTCGTGGTCTCGGCGCTTATGGCGGCGGCTACGGCGCCGACCGTCTGGCAGTCCGCCGGGGCTATGGTCGCCTTTGGCGTGGGCACTATGCCTGCTTTATTTCTGGTTGGCGCGGGTGCTGGTTTTTTGAACCGGATCGTTTTGCCGGGGGGATACTCGGTACGGCAGGGTTTTATGGTTTTAAGCGCGTTCTGGTTGTTCGTTCTGGCTGGCGCGATGGTTCTTTAAGGAAAAGGGATGTGACATGACAACGGCAGAAGTCTCAGAGAAGGCGCAGGTCTATAATTACGAGGTCGTGAGGCTGTTTACTCTCGCCACCGTGTTCTGGGGCATCGTCGGGTTCGCCGTCGGATTGCTGATCGCGCTGCAACTGGCGTTTCCTGATCTCAATTTCGAGCCTTACCTGACGTTCGGGCGCCTCCGGCCCGTCCATACGTCCGGGGTGATTTTTGCGTTCGGGGGGAACGCTCTGTTCGCCACAAGCTATTTCGTTGTTCAGCGCACCTGCCGGGTGCGGTTGTGGAATGACGGGTTGGCGATGTTCACGTTCTGGGGGTATCAGATTTTCATCGTGATGGCGGCGCTCGGTTACGTTCTGGGTGTTACGCAAGCCAAGGAATATGCGGAGCCGGAGTGGTTCGTCGATCTCTGGCTGACGATTGTATGGGTTGCCTATCTTCTGGTTTTCCTCGGGACGATTATGAAACGTAAGGAGCCGCATCTTTATGTGGCGAACTGGTTCTATCTGGCCTTTATCATCACGGTCGCCGTTCTTCACCTCGGGAACGGGCTCTCCATCCCCGTTTCCTGGACCGGGGCCAAGAGTTATACGGTTTTCTCGGGCGTGCAGAGCGCGATGATCCAGTGGTGGTACGGGCATAACGCGGTCGGGTTCTTCCTGACCGCAGGTTTTCTGGGCATGATGTATTATTTCATTCCCAAGCGGGCGGAGCGTCCGGTCTATTCTTATCGCCTTTCGATCCTTCACTTCTGGTCGCTGATCTTTATCTATATCTGGGCGGGACCGCACCATCTGCATTATACAGCGCTGCCGGATTGGGCGCAGACGTTGGGGATGACGTTTTCGATCATGCTCTGGATGCCCTCATGGGGCGGGATGATCAACGGGATCATGACCCTTTCGGGCGCCTGGCATAAGCTGCGGCAGGATCCGGTTTTACGGTTTATGATCATTTCTCTGGCCTTTTACGGGATGAGCACGTTCGAGGGGCCGCTGCTCTCTATCAAGTCCGTGAACTCGCTTTCACACTATACGGACTGGACGATCGGGCACGTCCATTCCGGCGCTTTGGGCTGGAACGGCTTTATCACCTTCGGAGCACTCTATTACATGGTGCCCGTGCTGTGGGGGCGGGAGAAGCTTTATTCTATGAAGCTGGTGAATATCCATCTCTGGGTCGCGACGATCGGGATCGTGCTTTATATCGCCGCGATGTGGGTTTCGGGCATCATGCAGGGCTTGATGTGGCGGGACTACAACGACATGGGCTTCCTTGAGTATTCGTTCGTCGAGTCCGTGATGGCCATGCATCCTTTCTATATTATCCGGGCTTTGGGCGGGGTGCTCTATCTCGCGGGCGCACTCATCATGGTCTACAACTTCTACCGGACGATTAAAGGCGATGTCTGCGAGAAGGAATATCAATCCGGCGGCGAATTAAAAGGAGCGGTCGCATGAGCTTTTTACACAAGCATCAAAAACTCGAGAAAAACTCCCTGCTTCTGCTTTTCTGGACCATCATCGCCGTGTTGATCGGCGGGATCGTGGAGATCATCCCCCTGTTTCGCACGGAGACGGTGATCGAGCCCGTGAAAGGCGTTCGGCCTTACACGCCTTTGGAACTGGCGGGCTATAACATTTATCTGCGCGAAGGTTGCTATAACTGCCATTCTCAGCAGATCCGGCCTTTGCGGGACGAGGTGGCGCGTTACGGGCATTATTCGCTGGCGGCGGAGTCGATGTACGACCATCCGTTCCAGTGGGGGTCCAAACGGACCGGGCCCGATCTGGCGCGGGTCGGCGGCAAGTATTCCGACGATTGGCATGTGGCGCACCTTAAGGCACCGCGCGACGTGGTGCCGGAGTCGATCATGCCGTCCTATAGCTTCCTTCTTAAAACCGGAGCGAAAATCGACGATCTGGACCAGCATCTTAAAACACTGCGACTGGCCGGCGTTCCCTATTCGGACGAGATGATCGAGAACGCGGAAAAGGACGCGATCGCGCAGGCGACGGGTGAGGCGCGGATGGATATGGCCGGTCTTGTGAGCCGTTACGGTGAAAAGGTGCTCGCACGGGATTTCGACGGGCAGCCCGAGGTGATTTCGGAAATGGATGCTTTAGTGGCCTATTTGCAGGTTCTGGGCACCATGGTGGATTTCAAATCCGCCGAACAGGTCGAGGAGAGCGCGCCATGATGGATTGGATCAGTCAAAATGCGGGGCTTTTGGGCCTGCTGTTCTTTTTCGGATTTTTCGTCTTGATGGCGTTGTGGGTTTACAGACCGGGCGCCAAGCGCGGGTATCAGGAGCATGCGCGTATTCCCCTGAAGGAGAGCGATTATGAGTGATCATAAAAACAAGGAGATCGACAAGGTTTCGGGCGTCGAGACGACCGGGCATGAGTGGGACGGCCTCAAGGAACTTAACAATCCCGCGCCCCGCTGGTGGCTGTGGGTGTTCTTTATCACTGTGATCTGGTCGGTTTGGTATTGGGTCGTTTATCCCGCGTGGCCTGTGCCGGGCGGCGCGACCGAGGGCAGTTACGGGTGGACGCAGTATAAGAAGCTGGCCGCCGAGCAGCAGGAGATTTTCGACCGCCAGAAGGTCTATCTTGATCGCTTTAAAAAGGCTTCGTTCGATCAAATCCTGAACGATCAGGAGCTTTACGCCTTCGCGGTGGCGGGCGGCGGCGCATATTTCAAGGATAACTGCGCGACCTGTCATGGGACGGGCGGCGCAGGCGGGCCGGGCTATCCGAACCTCAATGACGACGACTGGCTTTGGGGCGGGGATGTCGATGCGATCTATGAGACGATCCTATACGGTATTCGGTCAGGCCATGAGGATTCCCGCATTTCCGAAATGCCTGCGTTCGGTCAGGACGAGTTACTGCCGAAACCTGATATTGACGCGGTGGTGGATTATGTTCTGAGCCTTTCGGGTTCCAAGGACGCGCATGCAGCGAATATCGAGAAAGGCCGGGAGATTTTTGCGAATAACTGCGCCTCTTGTCACGGCGAGGATGGCAAGGGCCTTCGTGAATTCGGCGCTCCCAATCTGGCGGACGCCCTCTGGCTTTATGGCGGCGACCGGGATTCGGTCTACAAAACCGTCTTCAACTCACGCAAGGGCGTGATGCCCAGTTGGACGGGGCGGCTTGATCGTGAGACGATCCGGCAGCTTTCGGTTTATGTTCATCAGCTTGGCGGGGGCGAGAAACGAGTCTCTGCAGCGAGCGAAGATGTGAAGCCCGCAGTCGCTCTGCCGGAGGATGCCGGAGAAACGGATTCGAACGGACATGCCGGAGAATAACCAGCAAACCATCACGCTTTTTGCCAAGCAGGAACGGATTTATCCCAAGCGTGTTTGGGGACGCTATAGAAAGCTTAAATGGGTGGCGATGGCGGTCACTCTGGGCATCTATTACCTTGCTCCTTTTCTCCGTTGGGATCGCGGGCCGAACGCCCCGGATCAGGCGATCCTGATCGATCTTCCCAACCGCCGCGCCTATTGGTTTTTCATCGAGATCTGGCCGCAGGAGGTCTATTTCCTGACCGGGATTTTGATTCTCGCGGCGGTCGTTCTGTTCTTCGTCACCAGCATGTTCGGGCGGGTCTGGTGCGGGTATTTATGTCCGCAAACTGTGTGGACCGACCTTTTCGTCTGGGTTGAACGGATCGTTCAAGGCGACCGTAACAAACGCAAGAAGCTGCGTGAGGGGCCGTGGACGTGGGAGAAGGCATGGAAGATGGCGGTTACGCATTTTCTGTGGCTGGTGATCGCATGGTGTACGGCGGGGTCGTTCGTTCTTTATTTCAACGATGCGCCGACGTTGGTCTGGAGTTTCTTTGAATTCAACGTGTCCCCTACGGTTCTGGCGTTCATCGCGGGGCTGACCTTCAGCACGTATCTTATGGCCGGGTTCGCCCGCGAGCAGGTCTGCATCTATATGTGTCCCTACGCGCGGTTCCAGTCGGCGATGTTCGATAGCGATACTTTGATTATTGGCTATGACGAAAAGCGCGGGGAGAAGCGCGGGAAGCACAAGCAGGGCGATTCTTGGGAGGGGCGTGGGCATTGCATCGATTGCTCGGCTTGCGTTCAGGTCTGCCCGATGGGGATCGACATCCGCGACGGGCTGCAGATGGAGTGTATTGCCTGCGGGCTTTGCGTTGATGCCTGCAACAACATCATGGATAAGGTCGAACTGCCGCGCGGGTTGATCCGCTATGATACGGAGCGCCGTTTTGCGCTTGATCCTGCCGAGCGCACGAAGAGCGTCGTCCCGATTTTCCGCCTTCGGAGTCTTTATTATGCCCTGATTCTGTCGTTGGTCGGCGGGATCATGCTTTATGCGCTGATCACGCGCGCGCCGCAGGAGCTGCATGTTTTGCATGATCGGAACCCCATGTTCGTTGCGCTCTCGGACGGCTCCGTGCGGAACGGGTACGATATCAAAATCCTGAATAAGACGCATGAGCACCGCACCTTTGCGCTGAGCGTTGAGGGCATAGCGGATGCCAAGGTCGAGATTCAGGGGGCGGGGGATTTGACCTCGGAGAGTCTTTATGTCGAGGCGGACAGTATCGGTCATTTTCATGTTTTTGTGACCGCGAAGGTCGAGGCCGGAGCGCCTCGCCCTGTGGTTTTTTCGCTTTCTGAACAGGATACTGGCGCGTTGTCGGTTTATGAGAGTATTTTTGTTTCAGAGAGGCCGTAAACCATGAGCAAAAGCAGCGATATCCGCCCAAGCGATAAGTATATCCCGCTTTATTTCGTGGCTTTTTTTCTCGTCGTGTTCGTTCTGGACGGGATTTTCGTATATCTGGCCATCAATACGCACACAGGCACCGTTACCGACAAGGCCTATGAGAAGGGGCTTTCCTACGATGCCGTTCTTGAGGCTTCGGAGGCCCAAAAGGCTTCGGGGGTCACGCTGGACGTCAGTTTCAAGAATTCGGTTATGAGCCTGCGGCTTCTGGACGGTCAGGGGCAGCCCAGGGACGGCGCCAGTGTTCAGGCCCTGATGATCCGGCCCGTTCCCAAGGGGCATGATTATAAGGTTACATTGACGCCTGCGGGTGAGGGTGTTTATTCTGCGGACATCCGTGCGCCCCTTCCCGGTGCCTGGACAGCGAAGATCGAGGCGACATGGGACAACCAAACCTATCGAACAACCTACAGGCTCGTGACGGAGTAAAGCCCGAGCCCGCCAACGACATCGTTGGAGGGTACGAGTCCTTGGTCCGTCCGACAGCGGATGGACAGTTGTCTCTTGAAGTCATGGTCGGCGGTGTACATTGCGCCGGTTGCATTCAAAAGATCGAGTCTTCTCTTCTCGGGCGTCCCGGGGTCGAGAGCGCCCGCGTGAATTTTTCCACCCGGCGGTTGGTCATACGGTGGATCGGTGAGAACGCCTATGCCAACGAGCTGGTGTCTCTGATCAAAAGGCTGGGTTATGAGGTCCGACCCTTTGACAGCCGCTCCGACAAGGAGGAAACTGAGGAGGAGAGGTTTCTTCTCCTGTGCGTCGGCGTGTCCGGCTTTGCGATGGGCAATATCATGTTGCTTTCTGCTGGCCTGTGGACCACGGATATCGAGACGATGGGGCTGGCTACGCGGGATTTCCTGCACTGGATATCCGCGCTGATTGCCATTCCCGCCGTCATCTTTTCCGGCCGGCCGTTCTTCCGTTCCGCGTTCAAAGCGCTGTCGCACGGCCATACGAACATGGATGTGCCGATTTCCGTTGGGGTCATTCTGGCCTGCGGGATGAGTGTTTTCGAGACGATGCGCCACGCGGAGCACGTTTATTTCGACTCTGCGGTGATGCTTCTGTTCTTTCTTCTGATCGGGCGCTATCTGGATTTTCGCGCCCGGAGGAGTGCCCGCAGCGCGGCGACAGACTTGCTTTCAACCTTGTCGGGGTTCGCGCAGGTCGAGGAAGACGGGCAGATACGCACCGTACCGATCCGCGATTTGATCGAAGATATGCGCGTGCTGGTCAGCGCGGGCGAGAAGTTTCCCGTAGACGGGATCGTCGAGAGCGGCACGGCAGAGGTCGATACGTCGCTGGTAACCGGGGAGACGATGCCGCGCACAGTGGAGGTGGGGCAGGAGGTTTATGGGGGAACGATTAACCTGTCCGGTCCTGTAACCATCCGTGTTTCCAAGGCGGCGGAGGATTCGCTGCTGTCGGATATCGTTCGCCTTATGGAGCAGGCGGAGCAGGGACAGGCGGCCTATGTGCGGCTGGCCGACCGGGTGGCGAAGATGTATACTCCGGTCGTTCATACGCTGGCGCTGGCGGCGTTTATCCTGTGGTGGGGCATTATCGGAATTGCGTGGCAGGATGCGCTGATGATCTCTGTCACTGTGCTAATCATTACCTGCCCGTGTGCGCTGGGGCTTGCCGTTCCGGTCGTGCAGGTTCTTGCGACGGGCCGATTGATGAAATCGCGTGTTCTGGTTAAATCCGGCGATGCGCTGGAACGGTTGGCTAAGGCGGACACGGTCTTTTTCGACAAGACGGGCACCTTGACGTACGGCTGGCCGGAACTGGTTTCCAAGACTCATGCGCAAGAGGATTTGCAGCTGGCGGCCTCGCTTGCTTCGCAGAGCCGTCATCCGCTCTCAAAGGCGCTGGCGTCGGCTTATGAAGGGCCTCGTCTGCGGTTTGAAGACGTTCAGGAAATTTCCGGCAAAGGGCTGTCCGCCGTCTATGAGGGCCGCGCTGTTCGTATAGGGAGTCGTCGTTGGTGCGGGGATGAACAGGCTGCGGCCGCTCAAGGGCCGGAGTTGTGGCTGGCCGTCGAAGGCCGGGATCCTGTCCGGTTTGGCTTTTCTGATACTTTACGCAGTGATGCTGAGGAGACGGTCAAAGGTTTGATTGCCGATGGGCTTAAGGTTTATCTGGTTTCCGGCGACCGGGCGGATGTGGCCCGTGAAATGGCCCAGCGTGCTGGAATTCCTGAGGCTAACGTCTTTGCGGAAAAAACGCCGCCTGAAAAGTATGAAATTCTCATGAGTCTTAAGCGGCAGGGGCGCTTCGTCCTGATGGTCGGGGACGGTCTGAACGATGCGCCTGTCTTGGCCGGTGCGGACGTTTCCATGGCGCCGGGGACGGCGGTCGATATGGCGCAAAGCGCGGCGGATATTGTGTTCATGGGCGATAAACTCTCCCCCGTGCTAAAGGTTCGTTCGGTTGCTATTTTTTCGCAAAAGCTGGTGCGTGAGAACTTCATTCTGGCCATGGTTTATAATTTAATTGCCGTTCCGCTTGGTTTTGCCGGGATGGTCACGCCTATGGTCGCGGCGATCGCGATGTCGGGATCGTCTTTGGTCGTTATTGCCAACTCTTTCCGTCTTAAGGCCAGGATATGAGTGTTTTGATTTATTTGATCCCCATTGCCCTCTTTCTCGGCGTTCTTGGGCTAGGGGCGTTTATCTGGAGCATCCGCAGCGGTCAATATGACGATCTGGAGGGGGCGAGTTTACGCATCCTTATAGACGAAGATGAGCCGCTTCCTGAAAAGCCTAAAAAAGACCTGCAAATTTCTGATAAAAAACCGTCCTGATTAATAAAAATCAAGTTGTTTCAAGGCGCTTTGGAGGATAGTGCGGCCGTGGAGCTTGTTCCGCAGAGTTCAGGAGGTTCTCATGAAAAAGGCACTTTTATATTCCGGTTTGGCGCTTGGCGCGGCTGCCGTGGTTATCTCAACGCCCGCTTATGCGAAGGATTTGGGTGGCCCTTGGTCCAAGGAGCGTTTTCAGATCCGCGTCCGCGTGATCGACGTTATTCCGGATGTGGATTCCAGCGTGAATATCGGCGGTGAAGTTGATGCGGATTACGCTATCACGCCCGAAGTCGATTTTACGTATTTCTTTACGCCGCATATTGCGGCTGAGTTGATCGCTGCGACTTCGAAGCACGATATAGATTACACCGGAAATGTCGATCTCGGTAAGGCGTGGGTTCTGCCACCGACGGTTATGCTTCAGTACCACTTTACGCCTGATAATGCGTTCAGCCCTTATGTCGGCGCGGGTTTGAATTACTCGGTTTTCTATGGTGAAGATACGGCTAGCGGTTTTACTGATCTGAACGTCGATAACGGCGTTGGGTACGGGCTGCAGGCGGGAGCGGACTACTGGATAAACGAACATTGGGGCGTCAACCTTGATGTCAAGAAGCTCTGGCTGAATGTTGATGCCAGCCTGAATAACGGAGCCATTCAAGCCGATATCGACATGGATCCGTGGATTGTTGGCGCCGGGGTTTCCTACAGATTCTAGCTTTTCTCTCCTCTTAAGCAAAAAGCCCTCCGATAGCCATCGGGGGGCTTTTTTATGAAAACAATGTGGGGAAATTACCATTAGATACTTGCCGTTAAGAACTTTTATGTCAGTATGAAACCTATGCAGCAGCCGCCTAAATCGCCCGCCTTTATAGACATATTCTTAAAAGACAACTTCGTCGTGAAGTTTTTTGCCGTTCTGGTGTTTGCCTACGTGGCCTGGGGTGCTTTCTTTTACTTCAAAACCATGATTGAGATTAACGAGGCCTCAAAGGAATTCCACGCCAAGAACTATGTCGCAGCGTTCGAAAAAACTCTTCCTCATGCCAAGGACGGTCATAGCGAGTCACGTTTTCAGATCGGTGTAATAATGGCTTTAGGGTTGGGCGTTCCCAAAGATAAAATGCTTGCCACAAGCTGGTTTGAATGTACTGGTATAAGCGGTTGCGTCAGGGGGCAAAACGAGTACAGGCTTGCCTTGGGATGCCTGTCTGGCGAGTGGGGCGAGCGACCGAAAGACGAGTGCCTTTTGTGGATGAAGTTTGCCGCCGATCATGAATTTCCTCCGGCTATAAACTGGCTGGATCAATATAACGCATCCCAAAAAGCACAGAATTAGGGTTAGATGCGTGGCAGGCGTTTCCTTATAATCGCTAGCCCGATTGTGGCGGCAAGCGTTCCCAGCCCTACAACGACCTGAAGGCTCACGTCTTTTTTTCCTTCGGCGCGGCGCACGAAGTTTTCGCAGTTATTCAGGAACAGATTGTAGCTAAACCGTTCTTCCTGGCGCGCTCTTTGTGCGCTTTCCGGTCTTCCGGTCTTATGTCCTTGCCTGTAAATGCGTTTCCCTGACGAAAACTCTTCAAGCGTTTGTTCAAGCGGGGCTTCCCGGTCTCTGTGGACGGTGCGCACGGTGTGGTTACCCTTTGCGCATTCTTCAATCACGATGCCGTAGTGTCGCCATACTCCATAAAGCGGCGTGTAGATCACATCACCCGCGCGAAGGTGTTCACGCTTTGCGCGTATCCGTTTGAACGGGTTCAGCTTTTTTATTTTTTTCTTCAGCTTCATAGAGTCCTTTTCCGTGAATATGCTTCTGTCTATTTTACCCCGAATAGGGCTTCAGGGCACGGTTTTTTCTCCGTTGATCCATGCATGTATGTTAACGTCTTGAGACTGTTCGTGGTTTGGTTCATAGTCCGTGCAGTCCGGTATAAGTAGAGGGGGGATGAGGGTTTTATCGTGTCTAAGGATCCGGTCAAAAATAAGACTAAAGAGAAAAGCAATCCGCGTAGCGGAAAGACCCTGATCGGTCGGTCCGAGTGGTGTGCCTTACCGGATCTCGGTCTTCCGGCTGTTAAAGCCCGGATTGATACCGGTGCGCGGACGTCCGCCCTTCACGCTTTTGATATTCAGGTTTTCAAGAAGGGCGAGCATAAGTATGTGCGATTTAAAATTCATCCATTGCAGCGAAACAATCAGATCATACGTGAATGCGTTGCTCCTTTGGTCCAGAAACGCACAGTTATCAGTTCCAACGGAGAGCGGGAAAACCGCTGTGTTATCCGAACCACACTCGTTTTTGCAGGGTGTCCTATTTCGGCTGAGGTGACGCTTACGTCACGTCATAAGATGCGCTTTCGGATGCTTTTGGGGCGCGAAGCTTTGAAGAAGGCCCGGTTTGTCGTTGATCCGGCCAAAAGCCTTGTGTTGGGGAATATTTCCGATATGTCTTCACTTTACGATTAACAATAAAAAAGGTCCATTCATGAGAATTGCCGTTCTTGCCAGCAATCCCGAGCTTTATTCCAACCGGCGGCTGATGGAGGCCGGGGAAGCGCGCGGTCACGAGATGAGTTTTATCGCTATTAAAAACTGCTATATGGATATTACTGCCCGCAAGCCGGAAATCCATTATCGGGGCGGGGAGATTCTAGAGCGGTTCGACGCAGTCATTCCCCGCGTTAGACCTTCGATGACGTTTTATGGCTGCGCGGTTTTAAGACAATTTGAGTTGCAAGATTCTTACTGTTTGAACGGTCCGATATCTATTACCCGTGCGCAGGACAAGCTTCGGACTTTGCAGATGTTGTGCAGCGATAAGCATATCAACATTCCTAAGACGGGTTTTGCCAATTCCCCGCTTGATACCAAGGATCTTATAAAGATGGTGGGCGGCGCGCCCGTGGTGATTAAGCTACTAGAAGGAACGCAGGGTAAAGGGGTCGTTCTTGCGGAGACGGAAAAGGCTGCGGAAAGCGTGATTAATGCGTTCAAGAGCCTTAAAGCCAACATTCTTGTTCAGGAGTTTATCAAAGAGTCCAAGGGCGTCGATCTGCGGTGCTTCGTGATCGGTGGGAAGGTTGTGGCCTCGATGGAACGACGAGCGGCGAAGGGCGAGTTTCGCGCGAATATTCATCTCGGTGGTTCGGGGCATAAGGTTCAGATCACCGATCAAGAGCGACGGATGGCGATTGTCTCGGCCAGTCTTGTCGGCCTCAAGGTGTGCGGCGTCGACATGATCCGTTCAAAAGAGGGGCCAAAGGTTCTTGAAGTCAATGCGTCTCCCGGGCTTGAGGGTGTTGAGGCGACTACGGGCATTGATATTGCCGGGCTTATGATAAAGCATATCGAGCAGAACGCTTTTGTTCCTAAAGCGAAAAAAGCTAAGGTCACGCAAACTTCCAAAGCCAGAAAAAAGAAGACCTGATCCGGTCAGGGTCTATTCGGGAATGCGGGAGGTGGTGAACTCGCCGGGGCTTCGGGCGTTGCGGGTGCCGGTGCTGTTGATACTGGCTGCAGTTCAGCGGCACGTTCGTCACGGACCTGTTCGAAGAGGCGGGAGATATTGCTCTGGCCGTCCGCGCCTTTTTCCTGACCGTAGACGGTGAAGTAAGCGCCGATATCTTCATGCATCCGGGAGAGCTCTTCACCCTGTGCTATCCTTGAATTGCCTGCCATCAGCACAGTCCATTCGCCTTTGGCGTCCGCGCCCATGAAGGCTTCGGTGGTCATGCGGGTCGTACCGGGGCCGACGGAGGTTGGGATTTCAATTTCCTGTCCCGAGGGGCTGATCAGAATGATTTGGCTGGGCGGGCGGGTTTGCAGAGGCATTTGTGCGGCCAGCGTGATTTTCTCAACCGACATGTCGCTGGTTATTGTGAATTTATGCGCGTGGTAGGTCTGGCCATCGCGTTCCACGGTGCTGCGGTTGAAGGCCGTGACGCTTTGTTCCGCGTCGGCGTCTGGGCCGTGCCGGGCGTGTATGGCATTCATGCGCTCAAGATTTGTCTCGAACGCTGCGGGGTCGAACACGCCGTAACCCCATTTATACGCGCCATATTCCAGACCTGAGGGATTCGTCCGAACCTCGCTCGTATCCGCGCCTCTGGGGATGCGGGCCGAGGCGACGGCGGCGGCCAGAAGTTCGGTATTCGAGAGGTTCGGAAAGGCGTTCCGGGCCGATGCGATGGCGCCGGCAGGGTCGGGGGCCGCGAACGACGTGCCTTGAATGTTCGAAACGTAACCGTCGGTGTCTATGGTTACGTCCGCCCGCGCTTCGGGGCTGAGTTGGGTTATATCTTCGTAATAGAGAAAGCTGGTTCCCGTTTCGGTGCGGTTCGGTGCGACGAAGGTTGGTCCGGCCTTGGCACTGTGCGCGTCCACAGTCATCTGTCCGTTAGGACCGCGCGTGGCTTCGCCCACGGTTATCGAGTGGCGGTAGAAGTGGATGTTTTCGGTGGTGTCGCGGTCATAGGCCCCGAAACTCAGCTGGCCGCCATCGCTGCCGTGATTGCCGACGGCCTGCACGATGATCGGCCGGGTGACGCCTTCGAAGTTCGCGGCGGGGTTGCTTCCGCCTTCTGAGGCCATCATGATGCCCGCAAAGTTCGACGCATCCGCGCCGACGCTGTAGTTTACCACGTCATAATCATTGAGATGGGGAATGAAATCGCGGCCGCCTAAATTTCCTTCGCGGACAAAAATCTGTGCGCGTTCGGTTCCGAGCCTGCGGGCCATGTCTTCCGATGAGAGGCGCGCAATGTGCGCCGTCAGGTCGTCATGGCGGTTTAGACTGGCACGCGGTTCGAGGATCAGAAGCCGGGCGTTGCCGGGCTTGATATTCGTATCGTAGGCGTCGGGGCGGGCGAAGACCTCATAACCGTGATCTTCCGCAGTCGGGGGCGCGGGTGGCTTGGGCTTATCGGTCGCGTCGGTGCCCTGCTCAGGAGCCATTTGCTCCTGCGCGGGGTTTTCGCCTATGCCTGTTCCTGCAGCTCCGCTCACAGATACACC
>JAANMY010003382.1_pt1 | contig 13321 bp, 8 predicted proteins | sample 7279691 | NCBI WGS metagenome assembly JAANMY01 (sample SAMN14094543, study PRJNA606508) | bioreactor metagenome | isolation source: A lab-scale SPAN reactor treating ammonium-rich wastewater day 388 | place: Ireland: Galway | collected 2018-02-07
GTGCCGGCCGAATTGGTGTATCGCGAGGAGTTCTGGCGCTGTTCGTACATCGCGAAGATGAACAGCTTGTCCTTGATGATCGGACCCGAAGCCCAGACGTTGGCCTTCATGAAGCTGCTGCGATCGTGGTTGGCCCGGTAGGTCGCGGAGGACGGCTTGCCGTCACCGTCGATACCGTCGAACTGGTGGTCGTCGGCTGCGGCGCGCCATGCGGAGGGCTCGAAGGTCGTCTCGATACCGGCCTTGAACTCGTTGCTGCCCGAGCGGGTGACCGCATTGATCACGCCGCCGGTGCTGCGGCCGAACTCGACCGAGTAGCCACCCGTCTTGACCTGGAATTCCTGGAAGAACGCGAACGGCGCTGCCGAGAAGCTTTGGCGACGGTAGAAGTCGGTGACGTTGAGGCCGTTGATGAAGACCGAGTTCTCGGCCACGGAGGAGCCGCCGAACGACATGCCGCCGAACGAGGAATTGCCGGTGATGACGCCGGGCGCGAGCAGCGCCACCGACGTCAGGTTCTGATCCACCGGCATGCGCGCGATTTCCTCGCGATTGACGTTGGTGGAGGTCTCGGTGGATTGAACGTCCACGCGGTTGACCACCCGCGAGCCGACAACCTGCACCGCATCGAGATTGGTCAGGTTGCCTTCGCTGCCGAGGTTGACCGTGGTGGTGCCGCCCAGCGACACGCTCACCGCCAGCGTCTGGCCCACGCCCTGCCCACCGCGCTTGACCTGCAGGCTGTAGTCGCCTACCGGCAGCTGGCTGACGCGGTAGCTGCCGTCGCTGCCGACGGTCACCGTGCGGCTGGCGCCGGTGGCGTTGTTGACCAGCACCACCTGGTCGCCGGCGCTGGCACGCCCCGCCACGGCACCGGTGGCGCTCTGCGCGAGGACCGGCGAGGCCGCCAGCGACGTGAGGCACAAGCCCATGGCGATACTGAGTACGGACTTGCGCAAATTGCGGGTGCTGCTCATAACCTCTCCCCGGTCGATGATTGGATTGTTCTGGATGCCGCGGCGTGCGGGATTCCCGCCCCTCTTCCGCCATCGGCAGCGACTGTCTTGGCTGTGTAACACGCAGCGAATGTATGGTCAATAATTTATTCTTGGCGTATAACAATCTCGAATCACATATTCCGCAGTGCACAATCCGCAGCATCGCCCGTACCGGTCATCACCCGGCGGCAGACAACCTCTTGAAGGAGTGGGAATGACATCCACGCGATCCACCCGCGCCGGAATGCCGGCCTTACGCATGCTAACCCTGGCGTTGGCGCTGGTGGCGATGCCAGGCATGGCGCGCACGCCGCAGACCACCCCGCTGCAGGTGCCTGCGCACGGCGTCATCGGCGTTGCGGACGCCCAGCTCAGCCCGGATTTCTGGATCGCCCGCAGCAAGGCGCCGGATGCACCGCTGATGACGCGCGCCGCCATCGACGCCCGCAACGCACGGCTGCTGCGCGAGGACACGTCGATGCACGACCTGACCGCGTTGCCGGCAACGCTGGCGCGCACGCAGGTGGCCGGCTGGATCACCGGACTGGCCTCGCCGCCGACGCGCGCGCTCTGGGATGAGGCCGGCAATCCAGTGGCGAGGACCGCCCTTGATGCCATCGTCGCCAACCGCGCGCTCGACGCCATCCCCGCCAGCCAGCCGACCCGCTTCGGCCTGGCCGTCCAGCGTGCCTCGCTGCGCGCCTTCCCGACGACGCTGCGCGTGTTCAACAGCAACGACGACGCCGACATCGACCGCTTCCAGGAAAGCGCGCTGTTCCCGGGCGACCCGGTGGTGATCGCGCATGCCAGCAGCGACGGCCAATGGCTGTTCGTGGTCAGCCCGCGCTACGCCGCGTGGGTGGAGGCCACGGCGATCGCCGAAGGCTCCCGCGACGCCGTGCTGGGCTACGGCCAGCGCGCGCCCTATCGGATCATCACCGGCGCCAAGCCGCGCACCGTGTTCACCCGCGAGGAGCCGCGCCTGTCGGAACTGCAGCTGGACATGGGCACGCGCGTGCCGCTGGCGCAGGCAGCGCCGGACCAGCCGGTCAACGGCCAGCACCCCTACAGCGCATGGACCCTGTCGCTGCCGGTGCGCAACGCCGACGGCCGGCTGGCGTTCGCGCCCGCACTGCTGCAGAAAATCGCCGACAGCCGCGCCGACTACCTGCCGCTGACCCGCGCCAACATCCTCCGCCAGGCCTTCAAGTTCCTCGGCGAACGCTACGGCTGGGGCCATTCGTACAACGGCCGCGACTGCAGCGGCTTCGTCTCCGACGTGTACCGCAGCATGGGCGTGCAGCTGCCGCGCAACACCGGCGACCAGGCGAAGAGCCCGGTGTTCGCGCGCACCAGCTTCGCGCCGGAGGACGGCCGGGACAAGCGCATGGCGGCGGTGAGGGCGATGCAGGTTGGCGATCTGATCTACATCCCCGGGCACGTGATGATGTACATCGGCGACATCGACGGCATGCCCTACGTGATCCACGACACCAACGGCGGCAGCTACCTCGGCGCCGACGGCAAGCCGCGTTCGCTCGGCCTCAACGGCGTTTCGGTCACCCCGCTGCTGCCGCTGCGCTTCGGCAAGGACCACGACTACGTCGACCGCATCACCAACATCGTCAAGGTGGCAGCCGCCCAATGAAGATCACTGACATCCGCTTCGGCATGCTGCGCGTGCCGCTGAAAACCCCGTTCAAGACCGCGCTGCGCACCGTCGAGCAGGTGGAGGACGTGGTGGTGATGGTGCACACCGACGATGGCCACGTGGGCTACGGCAGCGCACCCGCCACCGCGGTCATCACCGGCGACACCCACGGCTCCATCGTCGACGCCATCCGCCATTACATCGCGCCCCGCCTGATCGGCCACGAGATCGCCAACCTCAACCACCTCACCCACCTGGTGCAGGGCGCGATGGAGAAGAACACCAGCGCCAAGGCAGCGGTGGAGATCGCCCTGTACGACCTGTGGGGCCAGCTGTACCGCGCGCCGATCTACCAGCTGCTGGGCGGCGGCGACCCGGCCATCACCACCGACATCACCATCAGCGTGGACTACATCGACAAGATGGTGGCGGACTCGCTGGCGGCGGTGGAGCGCGGTTTCGAATCGCTGAAGATCAAGGTGGGCAAGGACATCGGTCTGGACATCGAGCGCACCAAGGCGATCCACGCCGCGGTGGAAGGCCGCGCCCTGCTGCGCCTCGACGCCAACCAGGGCTGGACCGCCAAGCAGGCGGTGTATGCGCTGCAGACGCTGGAGGACGCCGGGGTCAAGCTCGAGCTGGTCGAACAGCCGGTCAAGGCGCACGACCTGGCCGGCCTCCGCTACGTCACCGAGCGCGTGCACACCCCGGTGATGGCCGACGAAAGCGTGTTCGGCCCGCGCGAGGTGGTGGAGCTGATCCGCATGCGCGCCGCCGACATCGTCAACATCAAGCTGATGAAGACCGGCGGCATTTCCAACGCGGTCAAGATCGCCGATATTTGCAGCCTGTACGGGATCGACTGCATGATCGGCTGCATGCTTGAATCCAGTATCGGCGTGGCCGCAGCCGTGCACCTGGCGGTGGCGAAGTCTGACGTGATCAGCAAGGTGGACCTCGACGGGCCGTCGCTGTGCCGCTTCGACCCGGTGCAGAGCGGCGTGGTGTTCAACGAATCGGAGATCAGCGTGACCGACGCACCTGGCCTTGGCATCCGCCACATCGAAGGCCTCGCCCCCGCGCATGACCTGGCCGCCTGAGGCAATCCAGGTGGGCACGGCGCTGGTCAAGATCCGCTCCGAACGCGACCGCATGTCGGCGATCGAACGGCGCATCGCCGACTTCATCGTCGAGAACGCCCAGCTGATGCGCGATTACTCCTCGCAGCAGTTGGCCAACGCGCTGGGCATCAGCCAGTCCAGCGTGGTGAAGTTCTGCCAGAAACTGGGCTTCAAGGGCTATCCCGACCTCAAGCTGGCGATCAACGAGGCGGTGATCCGCGCCGACAGCAATGGCGGCGCGCAGCCCCTGCCGCAGGATGCCTCGCATGCGGCCGCGCAGGGCTACGGCCTGTGGCTGCGCAAGTCGGAGGCCGAGGAAGCCACCCGCCTGATCAACCCGCCCGGCACCCTGACCGCCGTCGCCGACACGATCGGACGCGCCCGCACCGTGTTCATCATCGGCCTGGGCGAAGACGACCTGCACGCGCGCACCCTGGCGCTGCGGCTGGCCCAGCTGGGCATCCTCACCGTGCACAACTTCGACGCCGCGCACATGACCGCCAGCCTGTCCGCGGCCAAGCCGGACGACGTGCTGCTGGCGTTCTCCGAGCACGGCCAGCAGCCCGCGCTCGGCCAACTGGCGCGGCATATGCGCAGCCAGCGCGGCAAGGTGGTGACCATCACCCGCCACAGCGCCAACGCCCTGCGCGCGCAGGCCGACCTGGCGATGCTGGTGTCCGCGCACGACGAACGCACGCACATCGAACCCCTGCTCTACCACTCCGCCCTGCAGCACCTGCTGGACCGGTTGTTCATCCGCCTGTACGAGGCCGACGGCGCCCGCCGCGCGCGCCTGCAGGAAACGCTGGAGCGCATCCAGCCGTTGCTGGAGCCGTGATGGCCCGGACCGGATGCCTGCGAGGCGATGGCGTCATTCCCCCGCAGCCGGAAACCACCGGCAAAAGCCCGCTACGACCCTTCAATTTCCCGGACTCCACGACGATGCCGATCCGACGCACCGCCACCGCCCTGCTTGCCCTTCTCGTTGCCGGCTGCGCCCATAACGTCCCCCTCCCCGCGTCCGACGCCAGCCAGTGGGCGGACGCACGGCAGATGGTGCTGGTGACGTCCGCGGACTGGGATGCCACCGGTGGCGAGCTGCGCCGCTACGAGCGCGAGGGCGACGGGTGGAGGCAGGTCGGCGAGGCGGTACCGGTGACGCTGGGCCGCAGCGGCAGCGGCTGGGGCCTCGGCCTGAACCCGCAGCGCGGCGACGGCCCGGTCAAGCGCGAAGGCGACGGCAAGGCGCCGGCCGGCGTGTTCGCCATCGGCACCGCGTTCGGCTACGCCGACAGCGCAAGGACCGGCCTGCGCTACCAGGCGATGACCGCCAACGACTGGTGCATCGACGTGCCGGCCTCGAACTACTACAACAGGATCATCGACCGCAGCACGGTCAAGGCGCCCTACCTCGACCAGTCCAGCGAGCCGATGCGCCGCGACATCCACGTCGACGGCGACCAACGCTACCGCGAAGGCTTCGTCATCGAACACAACGAAGGCGGCGCCGCGCGCCAAGGCGGCAGCTGCATCTTCGCCCACCTGTGGAAAGCGCCCGGGGAGACCACCGCCGGCTGCACCGCGATGGCGCCGGCCAGCATGGACGCGCTGCTGGCGTGGCTGGATGCGCGCCGCAAGCCGGTGTTCGTGCTGTTGCCCAAGGCCCAGTACGCGGCGCTGAGACAGGATTGGAAACTGCCGGAAATCACCGCGCAGGAGGCCCGCCCGTGAGCCAGACCGCACGCGTGCTGACCGGCCTCGTCGCCGGTATCGTCCTCGGCATCCTGCTGGCATGGCTGGCGCCGGATACCGGGTTGCGGATCGCCGCCGTCGTCGAGCCCTTCGGCAAGCTCTGGCTGAATGCCCTGCAGATGACCGTGGTGCCGCTGGTGTTCGCGCTGGTGGTGGTGGGCATCAACCAGGCCAGCGACGCCGCCCATTCCGGCCGGGTCGCGCGGCAGGCCATCGTCAGCTTCGTGGTGCTGCTGGCCGCCGCCGCCGCGATGGCCGCCGTGCTGGCGCCGTTGGCGCTGTCGATGCTGCAACCCGATCCGGCCGTGGCCGCCGCGCTGCGTGGCCATGCGCAGGACGTCGCGCCCCCCGCCGGCGGCTGGGCCGAGGCCCTCGTCGCACTCGTCCCCAGCAATGCCGTTTCCGCCGCCGCGGCCTCGGCGATGCTGCCGCTGGTGACGTTCGCGCTGTTCTTCGGTTTCGCCCTGACCCGCCTTGCGCCCGAGCCGCGCGCGCAGGTGGTGGGCCTGCTGAAGGCGATCAGCGACGCAATGATCGTGATCGTGCACTGGGTGCTGTGGGCCGCGCCAGTGGGCATCTTCGCGCTGGTGCTGGCGCTGACCGCGCGCGCCGGCCTCGGCATGCTGCAGGCGCTGGGCATCTACATCCTGCTGGAATGCGCGCTGTACGTGCTGGCGGTGGTGTTGCTGATCGCGGTGGCGGTCACCGTGGGCAAGCGCCGGTTCGGGCACTTCATGGGCGGGCTGGTGCCGGTGCAGGCGGTGGCGGCCAGCACGCAGTCGTCGCTGGCCACGCTGCCGGCAATGCTGGACAGCGCGCAGAACCGGTTGGGCATCCCTGCCCGCGTGTCCGGACTGGTGCTGCCGATGGCGGTATCGCTGTTCCGCATCACCTCGCCGATCCAGTACATCGCCACCGCCTGCTTCATCGGCTGGGCGCTGGGCGTGGACCTCACCGCCGCGCAGTTGGCCACCGGCGTTGCGCTCAGCGTGCTGGTGAGCATGGGCTCGGTGGGCCTGCCGGGCCAGGCGATCTTCCTCGCCACCAACCTGCCGGTGACTACCGCGATGGGCCTGCCGATCGCACCGTTGCCGGTGCTGATGGCGGTGGACGCCATCCCCGACGTGCTGGCCACCGTGGGCAACGTCACCGGCGACATGACCGCGACGGCGGTGGTGGCGGCGCGCTGCGGCGAGCCGGAACAAGCGGTTCCATCCGAAACCACCGCTTGACAGCCCTCGCTGCAGTGCAGCAGAGTCGGCCCATGTCCCGCCGCATGACCACCACCACGACCATTACCACCGGTACCACGCCGGTGCGGTCGGTCATGCCTGGATAAACCATCCCAGACACACGGCCCCCGCAGCGAAGAGGCGGGGCGCGAATCCCGACTCCACGCGACGCGGGGCTTCCACCGGAGGCTCCATGGATTCCTCGCAACCCGCAGCGCCAAAACCCGTTTGCCGCGCGCACAAGTTCGGCGGCAGTTCGCTGGCCGATGCCGGGCGTATCCGCCATGTTGCCGACCTGCTGCTGGCCGATGGCGCTGCGCGACAGATCGCCGTCACCTCGGCGATGCACGGCACCACCAACGCGCTGGTGGCACTGGGTGAAGCCGCCACCGGCGGCGGTGACTGGCAGGAGGGGCTGGCCGCGCTGCGCCAGCGCCACCGCGACACCGCGCGGGAACTACTGGCGCAGCCCGATGCAGTGCTGGCGCGGATCGACGCGCTCTGCGGCGAGCTGGCCGAGCTGCTACAGGCCAGCTCGCTGCTGCGCCAGCCGGGCCGCACTGCGCTGGAGCGCATCCAGGGCATGGGCGAAGTGCTCTCGACGTCGATGCTGCATGCGCACCTGCTGGAACGCGGCGGCGACTACGCCCTGCTCGACGCGCGCGAGGTACTGGTGGTGCGCCATACCGACCTCGGCGCGGTGGTCGACTGGGATGCCAGCGCGGCGCTGCTGGCCGACTGGCGCGCGCGCCACCCACAGTCGCGTGTCAACGTGACCGGCTATGTCGCCCGCGACGAAAACGGCCTGCCCACCACGCTGGGCCGCAACGGCAGCGACTACTCCGCGGCGATCTTCGCCAGCCTGTTCAACGCCGACGAGCTGCACATCTGGAGCGATGTCGATGGCGTGCTTTCGGCCGATCCGCGGATCGTGCCGGAAGCGGTGCCGCTGACCGCGATGAGCTATCGCGAGGCCTGCGAGCTGGCCTACTTCGGCGCCAAAGTCATCCACCCGCAGACGATGACGCCGGCCATCGCGCGCGGCCTGCCGATCCTGATGCGCAACACCTTCCGTCCCGATTTCCCCGGCACCCGCATCGACGCCGATGGCGACCGCAGCGCCGCCGGCCCGGTGAAGGGACTCACCCTGGGCGGCGACCTGGCGCTGGTGTGCCTGGAAGGCGCGGGCCTGATCGGCGTGCCCGGTACCGCCGAGCGCGTGTTCGCGGCGCTGCATGCCGCGCACATCTCGGTGGTGATGATCTCGCAGGGCAGCTCCGAGCATTCGATCTGCTGCGTCGTCCACCAGCGGGAAGCGGCAGCCGCGCGCGATGCGCTGCGCGAGGCGTTCGCCCGCGAACTGGCCGGGGCACAGGTGCAGGGCGTGACGATGCTGGCCGGCGTCAGCGTGCTCGCCGCGGTGGGCGACGGCATGGCCGGCACGCCGGGCGTGGCGGCGCGCATGTTCGAGGCGCTGGCACGCGCCCGGGTCAATATCCGCGCGATCGCCCAGGGCGCGTCCGAGCGCAACATCTCGGTGGCGATCGATTCCGCCGACGCCGCGCGCGCGCTGCGCGCCGTGCACGCCGCGTTCTGGCTGTCGCCGCAGACCATGGCCCTGGCGGTGATCGGCCCCGGCAAGGTCGGCAGCGCCCTGCTCGACCAGTTGCAGGCGGCGCTGCCGAGGCTGCGCGAACGGCACAACATCGACCTGCGCCTGCGCGCGCTGGCCAGCCGCAACTCGCTGTGGCTGTGCGATCACGGCGACGAAGCTGACTGGCGCGCGCGGATGCAGGCCGCGCCGTCCGCGGATGGCCTCGACCTGCTGGCCACGCACCTGCTGGACGCACACCTGCCCCACGCCGTGATCATCGACTGCAGTGCCAGCGACGCCGTCGCGCAGCGCTACCCCGGCTGGCTGGCCGCCGGCATCCACGTCATCACCCCGAACAAGCAGGCCGGCGCCGGGCCGCTGGAACGCTACGAAGCGATCCGGGAAGCACAGACGAAAAGCGGCGCGCGCTTCCGCTACGAGGCCACGGTCGGCGCCGGGCTGCCGGTGATCTCCACCCTGCGCGATCTGCTGGACACCGGCGACGAACTGCTGGCCATCGAGGGAATTTTCTCCGGCACGCTGGCCTGGCTGTTCAACATGTTCGACGGCAGCAAGCCCTTCTCCACGCTGGTGCGTGAGGCGCATGCGCTGGGGTATACCGAACCAGATCCCCGCGACGACCTGTCGGGTACCGACGTGGCCCGCAAGCTGGTGATCCTGGCGCGCGAATCCGGCATGCCGCTGTCACTGGCCGACGTGCAGGTGGAAAGCCTGGTGCCGGAAGCCCTGCGCGGCGCCGACCGCGACGCCTTCATGGCCGGACTGGAAACGCTGGACGCGCCGATGCGGGCCCGGCTGGACGCCGCCTGCGCCAAGGGCTGCGTGCTTCGATATGTCGCCCGGTTGGAGCGTGATGGCCAGGCATCCGTTGCACTGCGCGAACTTCCCGCCGACCATGCCTTCGCCCACCTGCGCCTGACGGACAACTGCGTGTCGTTCACCACCCGCCGCTACTGCGACAACCCGCTGGTCGTGCAAGGCCCCGGCGCCGGGCCGGAAGTCACCGCCGCCGGCGTGTTCTCCGACCTGCTGCGGCTGGCCGCAGCGCTGGGAGCCAGGCTGTGAGCGCCGTGCGATGCGAGGCGCGGGCGTTCGCACCCGGCTCGGTCGGCAATGTCGGCGTCGGCTTCGACGTGCTCGGCCACAGCATCGCCGGCATCGGCGATGTCGCCACAGTGCGCCGCATCGAGGAACCAGCAGTGCGCATCAGTGCCATCCGCGGCGCCGTCACCGACCTGCCGCTGGAGGCCGCGCGCAATACCGCCGGGATGGCGTTGATCGCCCTGCGCGAGGCGCTGGCGCTGCCGTTCGGCTTCGAGATCGAGATCGACAAGGGCATCCCGCTGGGCTCCGGGCTGGGCGGCTCGGCCGCGTCCTGCGTGGCCGCGCTGGTGGCTGCGAACGCGCTGCTGGAGGCGCCACTGTCGCCGCACGCCCTGTATCCGCTTGCACTGGCCGGCGAAGCCGTCGCCAGCGGCGGCCGCCACGGCGACAACGTCGGGCCGATGCTGCTCGGCGGGCTGGTGCTGGCCACCGCCGACCGGCTGACCAAGGTCGAAGTGCCGGCCAGCTGGCACGCGGCGGTGGTGCATCCGCACGCCGTGCTGGAAACCCGCCGTGCGCGCGAAGCGCTGGCCGGAGCCTATGCGCTGAAGGAATTCGTGGCGCAAAGCGCGAACCTGGCGCAGGTGCTGCTGGGCTGCGAGCGTGGCGACGCGTCGCTGGTGCGCGCGGGCCTTGCGGACGTGCTGGTGGAACCGCGCCGCGCGCCGCTGATCGCGGGTTTCGCGGCAGTGAAGCAGGCCGCACTGGATGCCGATGCCATGGGCGCCAGCATTTCCGGTGCGGGGCCCAGCGTGTTCGCCTGGTGCGAAGATGAAAACACCGCACGGCGCGCGGGCGTCGCGATGACGGTTGCATTCGCCGCCGCCGGCATCGACAGCGACCTGCACCTCACCGCCATCGCCGGACCGGCCGCACAGGTGCTGGCATGAACGCATACAGCACACGCGGCCGCGCGCCGGCGGTTTCGATCGCGGATGCCATCGCAGCCGGCCTCGCGCCGGATGGCGGCCTGTACATGCCCGCAACATGGCCGTCGTTCACTGCCGCTCAGTTCGAAGGTGCGGACACGCTGGCCGACGTCGCCACCCGATTCCTCGCCCCGTTCTTCACCGGCGGCGCGCTGGAATCCGCCCTGCCCCGCATCTGCGGCGACGCGTTCGCCATCGAGCCGCCGCTGGCGGATTTCGGCGGACCCGGCGACTTCCTGCTGGAGCTGTTCCACGGGCCCACCGCCGCGTTCAAGGACTACGGGGCGGCCTTCCTCGCCGGCTGCCTGGCGGCGCTGCCGCGCGGTAACAAGCCGCTCACCATTGTCGTGGCCACCTCCGGCGACACCGGCGCAGCGGTGGCCGCCGCCTTCGACGGTCGGCCCGGGTTCCGCGTCGCCATCCTCTATCCCGATGGCCGCGTCTCGCCTCGGCAGGCGCACCAGCTGGGCTGCTTCGGCGACAACATCCGCGCGTTCCGCGTGGACGGCAGCTTCGACGACTGCCAGCGCCTCGCCAAGACCCTGCTTGCCGATGCCGCCTACCGCGCCGAAGTGCCGCTGGGTTCGGCCAACAGCATCAGCCTCGGCCGGCTGCTGCCGCAGGCGGCCTATTACGCGCATACCGCCCTGCGGCACTGGCGCACCACCGGTCGCACGCTGAACTTCGTGGTGCCCACCGGCAACCTCGGCAATGCGCTGGCCTGCCTGCTGGCGAAGCGCATGGGCCTGCCCATCGGCGAAGTGGTACTGGCCAGCAATGCCAATACCGTGCTGCCGGACTTCTTCGCCGGCGGCGACTACGCACCACGGCCCAGCATCGCCACGCTGGCCAACGCGATGGATGTGGGTGCGCCCAGCAACTTCGAGCGCCTGCAATCCCTGTATCCCGACAACGCGGAACTGCGCGCCACCCTGCGCGCCGAAGCGGTCAGCGATGCGGAGATCCGTGCCGCTATCGTGCGCACCCGCAAAGAACGCGGCCACGTGGTCTGCCCGCACACCGCCTGCGCCGCCGACGTGCTGGACCGTCTGCGCGCAAGCGGCGTGGCCGGCGACTGGGCCGCGGTCGCCACCGCCCATCCGGCCAAATTCCCGGAAGTGGTGGAACCACTGCTGGGCGAAACCATCGCGCCGCCGCCGGCGCTGGCGGCGATGCTGGCGCGGACAAGCCACGCGCAGGCGCTGGCCAACGATGCGGACCTGCTGAAGAAACGCCTGCAAAACGCCTGAACAAAATCGGCATTTAGAACAACTCATTCGGACGAATCAACATATTTGCCGGCGGACTGGCGAATTCCGCTGTGATTGCGATAATGGCCGGTCAAGGCCCCGTAGCTCAGCTGGATAGAGCGTCCCCCTCCTAAGGGGAAGGTCGCCCGTTCGAATCGGGCCGGGGTCACCAGGGAACGGGAACATGGAGCAGCGCGGCGCGAGTGGGGATTTCCCACGGGCGTTCGTCCTCCCATGGATTCCCGAAATCCCACCCATTCGTCAAACCCGCATCCCGGAGCCTGCCATGTCCCATCCCGTCCTCACCGCGCTCGGCCTTGCCGCCGTCGAATCCGGCACCTACCTCGGCAACGGCGAATGGTCGAAGACCACCGATGCCGGCGTGATCGAACCGGTCAATCCGAGCAATGGCGAGGTGCTGGGCCGTGTCCACGCGTCCTCGCAGGCCGACTACGACCTGATCGTCGAGCGCGCGCAGGCCGCCTACAAGGTGTGGCGCACCACCCCGGCGCCGCGCCGCGGCGAAGCCATCCGCCTGTGCGCCGACGCGCTGCGCACCCACAAGGACGCGCTGGGTTCGCTGGTGGCGCTGGAAATGGGCAAGTCGAAGCCGGAAGGCGACGGCGAAGTGCAGGAAATGATCGACATCGGCGAGTTCGCCGTGGGCCTGTCGCGCCAGCTGTACGGCCTGACCATGCACAGCGAACGTCCCGGCCACCGCATGTACGAGCAGTGGCACCCGATCGGCCTGGTGGGAATCATCAGCGCGTTCAACTTCCCGGTCGCGGTGTGGGCATGGAACAGCTTCGTCGCGGCGGTGTGCGGCGATATCTGCATCTGGAAGCCCTCGCCCAAGACCCCGCTGTCGGCCATCGCCAGCATGAAGATCTGCAACGAGGCGCTGCGCAAGGGCGGCTTCCCCGACATCTTCTTCCTGTTCAACGACGCCGGCAGCGACCTGGCCCAGGGCTTCGTGGACGACAAGCGCATCCCGCTGATCAGCTTCACCGGCAGCACCAAGGTTGGCCGCATGGTCGGCGAGCGCTGCGCGCGCCGCATGGGCCGCAGCCTGCTGGAACTGGGCGGCAACAACGCGATCATCGTCGATGAAACCGCCGATCTGAAGCTTGCGATCCCGGCCATCGCGTTCGGTGCGGTCGGCACCGCCGGCCAGCGCTGCACCACCACCCGCCGGCTGATCGTGCACGAATCCATCTACGCCGATGTGCTGGCCAAGCTGGTCACCGCCTACAAGCAGGTGGAGAAGAAGATCGGCGACCCCACCGACCCGGCCAACCTGATGGGCCCGCTCAACAGCAAGGACGCGGTGGACGCCTACCTCGACGCCATCGCCAAGGCGAAGGCCGCGGGCGGCAAGGTGGAAACAGGCGGCGCGGCCATCGACCGCCCCGGCAACTTCGTCCTGCCCACCATCGTCACCGGCCTGACCAATGATGCCGAGATCGTCCAGCACGAAACCTTCGCGCCGATCCTGTACGTGATGAAGTACAAGGACCTCGACGAAGCCATCGAGATGCAGAACGCCGTGCCGCAGGGCCTGAGCTCGTCGATCTTCACCACCAACCTCAAGCGCGCCGAGGCGTTCCTGTCGGCGGCCGGCAGCGACTGCGGCATCGCCAACGTCAACATCGGCACCAGCGGCGCCGAG
>JAANMY010003384.1_pt1 | contig 13310 bp, 6 predicted proteins | sample 7279691 | NCBI WGS metagenome assembly JAANMY01 (sample SAMN14094543, study PRJNA606508) | bioreactor metagenome | isolation source: A lab-scale SPAN reactor treating ammonium-rich wastewater day 388 | place: Ireland: Galway | collected 2018-02-07
GTCAGCGCTGCGGTCAGCGTGGTCTTGCCGTGGTCAACGTGACCAATCGTGCCCACGTTCACGTGGGGCTTGGTGCGCTCGAACTTGCCCTTTGCCATGTCTGTCTACCTCGAAATTGATTAGGGGGGGATGCGGGGCGCATGCGCCCCGCGTGAACCCGTCAGGCCTTCTTCATCACTGCGTCCGCGATGTTGGTCGGCGCTTCGGCGTAGTGGTCGAACTCCATCGAGAACGTGGCGCGGCCCTGCGACATCGAACGCAGCGAGGTCGCGTAGCCGAACATCTCGCCCAGCGGGACCATGGCGTTGATGATCTTGCCGGACGGGCTGTCGTCCTGGCCCTGCAGCAGGCCGCGACGGCGGCTGACGTCACCCATCACGTCACCGACGTATTCTTCCGGCGTCACGATCTCGACCTTCATCATCGGCTCCAGCAGGACCGGGTCGGCCTTGCGGAAACCTTCCTTGAACGCCATCGAGGAAGCCAGCTTGAACGCCATTTCCGACGAGTCGACGTCGTGGTACGAACCGAACACCAGCTTGACCTTGGTACCCACCACCGGGAAGCCGGCCAGCGGGCCGCTGGTGATGGTCTCGCGGATGCCCTTCTCCACCGCCGGGATGAATTCCTTCGGGATCACGCCACCGGTGATGTCGTTGACGAACAGGAAATCGTCCTTGACGTCCGGGTTGGCACGGTCTTCGGCGGTCATCGGCGACATCTCGATGACCACGTGACCGTACTGGCCCTTGCCGCCCGACTGCTTGGCGTGCTTGTAGTCGCTCTTGACGTCCGACTTGCGGATCGTTTCGCGGTAGGCCACCTGCGGCTTGCCGACGTTGGCCTCCACGTTGAACTCGCGCTTCATGCGGTCGACGATGATGTCGAGGTGCAGCTCGCCCATGCCGGCGATGATGGTCTGGCCGGATTCCTCGTCGGTGCGCACGCGGAACGACGGATCTTCCTGGGCCAGACGACCCAGCGCGATGCCCATCTTTTCCTGGTCCGACTTGGTCTTCGGCTCGACCGCCATCGAGATCACCGGCTCCGGGAAGGTCATGCGCTCGAGCACGATCGGCGCGTCCTGCGCGCACAGGGTGTCACCGGTGGTGACGTCCTTCAGGCCCACGGCCGCGGCGATGTCGCCCGCCAGCACTTCCTTGATCTCTTCGCGGTTGTTGGAGTGCATCTGCAGCAGGCGGCCGATGCGCTCCTTCTTACCCTTGACCGAGTTCAGCACCTGGTCGCCGGCGTTGAGCGTGCCGGAGTAGACGCGGAAGAAGGTCAGCGAACCCACGAACGGGTCGGTCATGATCTTGAACGCCAGCGCCGAGAACGGGGCCTTGTCGTCCGACTTGCGGGTCATCTCGACGGTCTCGTCGTCGACGTCCACGCCCTTCACGTCCGGCACGTCGACCGGCGACGGCAGCAGCTGGATCACGCCGTCGAGCATCGCCTGCACACCCTTGTTCTTGAACGCGGTGCCGCAGAACATCGGGACGATCTCGGTCTTCAGCGTGCGCTCGCGCAACGCGCCGACGATCTCGGCCTCGGTCAGCTCTTCGCCGCCCAGGTACTTGTCCATCAGCTCTTCGCTCGCCTCGGCGGCGGTTTCCATCATGTACGCGCGCGCCTCGTTGGCGGTCTCGACCAGGTCGGCCGGGATGTCGCGGTACTCGAACACCATGCCCTGCGAAGCGGTATCCCAGTGGATCGCCTTCATCTTGAGCAGGTCGACGACGCCCTCGAAGCCGTCCTCGGCGCCGATCGGCACCTGCATCGGCACCGGCACGGCGCCCAGGCGCGACTTCAGCTGGTCGCGGACCTTGAAGAAGTTGGCGCCGGTGCGGTCCATCTTGTTGACGAACGCGATGCGCGGCACGTGGTACTTGTTGGCCTGGCGCCACACGGTTTCAGACTGAGGCTGCACGCCGCCCACGGCGCAGAGCACGAACACCGCGCCGTCGAGCACGCGCAGCGAGCGCTCCACTTCGATGGTGAAGTCGACGTGGCCGGGGGTGTCGATGATGTTGAAGCGGTGCTCCGGCAGGGACTTGTCCATGCCCTTCCAGAACGCGGTGGTGGCCGCCGACTGGATGGTGATGCCGCGCTCCTGCTCCTGCTCCATCCAGTCCATGGTGGCGGCGCCGTCGTGCACTTCACCGATCTTGTGGCTCTTGCCGGTGTAGAACAGGATGCGCTCGGACGTGGTGGTCTTGCCGGCATCGATGTGGGCCATGATGCCGAAGTTGCGGTAACGCTCGATGGGGGTGGTGCGGGCCACGGTGATCTCTCTTTATTTGCCTGGTGGAAGTCCCGGCAAGCCGGGCTTCAGATGGCCAGATGCCGCCATGACGGCGGCCTCTGGGCGGATCGCGGAAAGCGGGGATTTCCGCGGCGCGGCGAACCGGACGGGCCGATCCGCCGCCGGGCGCTCAGGGCGCCCGCTTGAGGCTTACCAACGGAAGTGCGCGAAGGCCTTGTTGGCGTCGGCCATGCGGTGCGTCTCTTCGCGCTTCTTGATCGCGCCGCCGCGGTTTTCCGAGGCGTCGATCAGTTCGGCGGCCAGCTTGCGCGGCATCGAGTTCTCGCCACGCTTGCGGGCGGATTCGATCAGCCAGCGCATCGCCAGCGCCATGCGACGCGAAGCGCGCACTTCGACCGGCACCTGGTAGGTGGCACCACCGACGCGGCGCGACTTCACCTCGACCGACGGGGACACGTTGCCCAGCGCCTTCTCGACCAACTCGAGCGCGTTGCCGTTCTTCTCGCCGATGACGTCCATCGCGCCGTACACGATCTTCTCGGCGACCGACTTCTTGCCGCTCAGCATGACCATGTTGATGAAGCGGGCGATCGTCTCGCTTCCATGCTTGGGATCGGGCAGCACCGAACGCTGCGGGGTATTGCCTTTACGGGACATAGCGGTATCTCTGGTTTCTTGCGGACGCGGCGCTCATGCGAACGCCGCGAAGGAAGGGTGGGATCAGGCCTTCGGGCGCTTGGCGCCGTACTTGGAGCGGCGCTGGCGGCGCTTGGCGACACCGGCGGCGTCGAGCGAGCCGCGCACGGTGTGGTAGCGCACGCCCGGCAGGTCCTTGACGCGACCGCCGCGGATCAGCACCACGCTGTGCTCCTGCAGGTTGTGGCCTTCGCCGCCGATGTACGAAATGACTTCGTAACCGTTGGTCAGGCGCACCTTGGCCACCTTGCGCATCGCCGAGTTCGGCTTCTTCGGGGTGGTGGTGTACACGCGCGTGCACACGCCGCGACGCTGCGGGCAGTTCTGCAGAGCGGGCGACGTGCTCTTGTAGGTTTCCGGGTTCCGCGGCTTGCGGACCAGCTGATTGATGGTTGCCATGCGATTCCGAGTGGTTCTCTTGGCCCGAGGGCCATGCTTGGGTGGTCATCCCCGCCACCCGTCGAAACGATTGGCGCAGACAAAAAAACTAGCCTGCGCTCGACATTTCCGTCGACGCAAGCTCCTGAAGCTGCGCGGGCACAGGCTGGCCTGTCCTCCACGCGTCCCCGCTCGTCCATGTGCCGAATACGAAGGACTTCCTGTCCTTCCTTTCGGGTTCTGGGTGGCCCGGGGGCCACCGAATTCGGGATTCTATCCGATCTCCCGACACCCGGCAAGTCGCCGGGCGCGGGAGGCCGGGAGCTGGATCACTCCGCCGGGGTCTCGTTGCCGGCGGCATCGGCGCCGTCGGCTTCGATCATCACCATCTCCACCGGCAGTTCCGCCGGCTCGGCGGCCTGCGGCGCATCCGCGGACAGCACCGCCATGTCGGCGGCGGTCAGGCCGGCGGCGTTGCGGCGGCGCTGCGCGTGGTAGGCCAAGCCGGTGCCGGCCGGGATCAGGCGACCGACGATGACGTTCTCCTTCAGGCCGCGCAGGCTGTCGCGGGTGCCGCGAACGGCCGCTTCGGTCAGCACGCGGGTGGTCTCCTGGAAGGAGGCCGCGGAGATGAACGACTCGGTCGCCAGCGACGCCTTGGTGATGCCCAGCAGCACCGGCTGGAAGCGCGCCGGCAGCTCGTTGCGACCCTCGAGCTTCACGTTGTCCTCGATGACGCGCTGGCGCTCGGCCTGCTCGCCGTTGAGGTAACGCGAATCGCCGCCGTCGGTGATCTCGACCTTGCGCAGCATCTGGCGGACGATCACCTCGATGTGCTTGTCGTTGATCTTCACGCCCTGCAGGCGGTAGACGTCCTGGATTTCCTTGGTCAGGTACGCGGCCAGTTCCTCGACACCCTTCAGGCGCAGGATGTCCTGCGGGTTCGGCTCGCCGTCCACCACGGTCTCGCCCTTCTCGACGTGCTCGCCTTCGAACACGATGACCTGGCGGTACTTCGGGATCAGCTCTTCGTGGTCGACGCCGTCGGCACCCTTGATGATCAGGCGCTGCTTGCCCTTGGTGTCCTTGCCGAAGCTGACGATGCCGGAGATCTCGGCGAGGATCGCCGGGTCCTTCGGCTTGCGCGCCTCGAACAGGTCGGCCACGCGCGGCAGACCACCGGTGATGTCGCGGGTCTTCGACGCTTCCTGCGGGATCTTGGCGACCACGTCACCCACGCCGACGGCGGCGCCGTCCTGCAGGTTGACGATGGAGCGCGGCGGCAGCAGGTACTGCGCCGGCAGGTCGGTGCCCGGGATGTTGAGGTCCTTGCCGGTCTTGGCGTCGACGATGCGGATCAACGGGCGCAGGTCCTTGCCCTGCGAGCCGCGGCGCTTCGGATCGGTGATCTCGCGCGAGGCGAGGCCGGTCAGCTCGTCGGTCTTCTCGATGACGGTGACGCCGTCCACGAAGTCGTAGAAGCGGACGATACCGGCCACTTCCGAGACGATCGGGTGGTTGTGCGGATCCCAGTTGGCGATGACCTGGCCGGCCTTGATCGAGGCCAAGTCCTTCACGTTGATCATCGCGCCGTAGGGCAGCTTGTAGCGCTCGCGCTCGCGGCCGTGGTCGTCGAGCACCGAGATTTCGCCCGAACGCGACACCGCCACCAGCCCGCCGCCCTCGTGCGAGACCGACTTGAGGTTGTTGAACTTCACCGAGCCGGTGGTCTTGACCGTGATGTTGTCGATCGCGGCGGCACGCGACGCGGCACCACCGATGTGGAAGGTACGCATCGTCAGCTGCGTGCCCGGCTCACCGATGGACTGCGCGGCGACCACGCCGACCGCCTCGCCCATGTTGACCAGGTGGCCGCGGCCGAGGTCACGGCCGTAGCAGTGCGCGCACACGCCGAACGGCGCCTCGCAGGTGATGGTCGAGCGGACCTGGATGGTCTGCACGCCGGCGTCCTCGAGCTTCTGCACCCAGGCTTCGTCGAGCAGCGTGTTGCGGGTGACGATCGGGTCCTCGTCGTTGCCCGGCAGGAACACGTCCTCGGCCACCACGCGGCCCAGCACGCGGTCGCGCAGCGGCTCGACCACGTCGCCGCCTTCGACGATCGGGGTCATGGTGAGGCCGTTGTAGGTGCCGCAGTCGGTCTCGGTGATGACCACGTCCTGCGCCACGTCCACCAGGCGGCGGGTCAGGTAACCCGAGTTCGCGGTCTTCAGCGCGGTATCCGCGAGGCCCTTTCGGGCGCCGTGGGTCGAGATGAAGTACTGGAGGACGTTCAGGCCTTCGCGGAAGTTCGCGGTGATCGGGGTCTCGATGATCGAGCCGTCCGGCTTGGCCATCAGGCCGCGCATGCCGGCCAGCTGGCGGATCTGCGCCTGCGAACCACGCGCGCCCGAGTCGGCCATGATGTAGATCGAGTTCATCGACTTCTGGTCGATGGTCTCGCCCTTGGCGTTCTCGACCCTCTCGGTGCCGATGGTGTCCATCATCGCCTTGGCGACGCGCTCGTTGGTGCGCGACCAGATGTCGACCACCTTGTTGTAGCGCTCGCCGCCGGTGACCAGACCCGACTGGTACTGCTGCTGGATCTCCAGCACCTCGGCTTCGGCTTCCTCAAGGATGCCGGCCTTTTCCTGCGGGATGATCATGTCGTCGATGCCGATCGACACGCCCGCGCGGGTGGCGTAGGAGAAGCCGGTGTACATCAGCTGGTCGGCGAACACCACCGTGTCCTTCAGGCCCAGCTCGCGGTAGCAGGTGTTGATCAGGCGGCTGATCGCCTTCTTGTTCAACTCGGTGTTGACCAGCGAGTACGACAGGCCCTTCGGCAGGATGTCGGCCAGCAGCGCGCGGCCCACGGTGGTGTCGACCACCGAGGTCTTCGCGGTGCGCTCGCCATCCTCGCCCTGCACGTATTCGGTGATGCGCACCTTGACCTTGGCGTGCAGCTCGACCACGCGGTTGTCGTAGGCGCGCTTCACCTCGGACACGTTGGCGAACGCCATGCCTTCACCCGCCTTGTTCTCCAGCGCGCGGGTCATGTAGTAAAGACCCAGCACGACGTCCTGCGACGGCACGATGATCGGCTCGCCGTTGGCCGGCGACAGGATGTTGTTGGTGGACATCATCAGCGCGCGCGCTTCCAGCTGGGCTTCCAGCGAGAGCGGCACGTGGACGGCCATCTGGTCACCGTCGAAGTCGGCGTTGAACGCGGTGCAGACCAGCGGATGCAGCTGGATCGCCTTGCCTTCGATCAGCACCGGCTCGAACGCCTGGATGCCGAGGCGGTGCAGCGTGGGCGCACGGTTCAGCATCACCGGGTGTTCGCGGATCACTTCTTCCAGGATGTCCCAGACTTCCGCCTCTTCGCGCTCGACCAGCTTCTTCGCGGCCTTGATCGTCGTGGCCAGGCCACGGCGCTGCAGCTTGGCGAAGATGAAGGGCTTGAACAGCTCGAGCGCCATCTTCTTCGGCAGGCCGCACTGGTGCAGCTTGAGGTACGGGCCGACCACGATGACCGAACGGCCCGAGTAGTCGACGCGCTTGCCGAGCAGGTTCTGGCGGAAGCGGCCCTGCTTGCCCTTGATCATGTCGGCGAGCGACTTGAGGGCACGCTTGTTGGTGCCGGTGATGGCGCGGCCGCGGCGGCCGTTGTCCATCAGCGCATCCACCGATTCCTGCAGCATGCGCTTCTCGTTGCGCACGATGATGTCCGGCGCGGCCAGTTCAAGCAGGCGGCGCAGGCGGTTGTTGCGGTTGATGACGCGGCGGTACAGGTCGTTGAGGTCGGAGGTCGCGAAGCGGCCACCATCCAGCGGGACCAGCGGACGCAGGTCCGGCGGCAGCACCGGCAGCACCGTCATGATCATCCACTCGGGGCGGTTGCCGGATTCGAGGAAGGCCTCGACCAGCTTGATGCGCTTGGTGAGGCGCTTGAGCTTGGTCTCCGAACCGGTGGAGGCGATCTCCTCCTTCAGTTTGACCATCTCGGCCTGCAGGTCGATGTCGCGCAGCAGGTCGAAGACGGCCTCGGCGCCCATCGCGGCCTCGAAGTCGTCGCCGTGCTCCTGACGCGCCTGCATGTACTGCTCTTCGTTGAGCAGCTGGCCGGCCTCGAGCGGGGTCAGGCCCGGCTCGGTGACGACGTAGGCTTCGAAGTACAGGATGCGCTCGATGTCACGCAGCGTCATGTCCAGCATCAGGCCGATGCGCGAAGGCAGCGACTTGAGGAACCAGATGTGCGCGACCGGCGCGGCGAGGTCGATGTGGCCCATGCGCTCGCGGCGCACCTTGGCCAGGGTGACCTCGGTGCCGCACTTCTCGCAGACCACACCGCGGTGCTTCATGCGCTTGTACTTGCCGCACAGGCACTCGTAGTCCTTGATCGGGCCGAAGATGGCCGAGCAGAACAGGCCGTCGCGCTCCGGCTTGAAGGTGCGGTAGTTGATGGTTTCCGGCTTCTTGACTTCGCCGAAGGACCAGGAGCGGATCATGTCCGGCGAGGCGAGCGCGATCTTGATCGCGTCGAAGTCCGGCACGGCGCGCTGCTGGTTGAACAGGTTGAGCAAGTCTTTCATTTGATGTCTCCGCGGAGTCTTGGAAGGATCACTGGGTCGATGCGAAGGCGGGCGCGGGTTTCAGCCGCGCCGCGCCATCGATGGCTCAGTGTTCTTCCAGCTCCATGTTGATGCCGAGCGAGCGGATTTCCTTGACCAGCACGTTGAAGGACTCCGGCATGCCCGCGACCATGTCGTAGTCGCCATCCACGATGTTCTTGTACATCTGGTTGCGACCCTGCACGTCGTCGGACTTGACGGTGAGCATTTCCTGCAGCGTGTAGGCGGCGCCGTAGGCTTCCAGCGCCCAGACCTCCATTTCGCCGAAGCGCTGGCCGCCGAACTGCGCCTTGCCGCCCAGCGGCTGCTGGGTGACGAGCGAGTACGGACCGGTGGAACGCGCGTGCATCTTGTCGTCCACCAGGTGGTTCAGCTTCAGCATGTGCATGTAGCCGACGGTCGTCTTGCGGTCGAAGGCTTCACCGGTGCGGCCGTCGTACAGCTGGGCCTGGCCGCTGGTCGGCAGGTCGGCCAGGGCGAGCATCGCCTTGATCTCCGACTCCGCCGCGCCGTCGAACACCGGGGTGGCCATCGGCACGCCGTCGGTCAGGTTGCCGGCCAGCGTCAGCAGCTCCTCGTCGCTGAACTGCGACAGGTCGACGCGGGCTTCGCCCAGCACCTTGGCATCGTGGTTGTAGATCTGGTCGAGGAACTCGCGGAGCTCCTTCACCTTCGCCTTGGCGTCGAGCATCGCCTGGATCTTGCGGCCCAGGCCCTTCGCCGCGAGGCCCAGATGGACCTCGAGGATCTGGCCGATGTTCATGCGCGACGGCACGCCCAGCGGGTTGAGCACGATGTCGACGGTCTGGCCGTCGGCCATGTACGGCATGTCTTCCACCGGCACGATGTTCGACACCACGCCCTTGTTGCCGTGGCGGCCGGCCATCTTGTCGCCCGGCTGGATGCGGCGCTTCACGGCGAGGAACACCTTCACCATCTTCAGCACGCCCGGGGCGAGGTCGTCACCCTGCGCGATCTTGGAACGCTTGTCCTCGAAGCGACGCTCGAATTCCTTCTCGTGCAGCGCGATCTGCTTCTGCGCGCGGTCGATGGCCTCGGCGGCGTCCTCGTCCTTCATGTTGAAGTGGAACCAGTCACGCGGACGGGCCTGGTCGAGGACCAGCGACGTCACGGTCTCGCCCTTCTTCAGGCCGCCACCGCCGTTCGCCGTCTTGCCGATCAGCTGGCTGCGCAGGCGCGCGAAGATCGCGGCCTCCAGGATCATGCGCTGGTCGTCGAAGTCCTTCTTGACGCGGCGCACTTCCTCTTCCTGGATCTTCACCGCGCGCTTGTCCTTCTCCACGCCGTCGCGGGTGAAGACCTGCACGTCGATGACCACGCCGTCCATGCCCGGCGGCACGCGCAGCGAGCTGTCCTTCACGTCGGACGCCTTCTCGCCGAAGATCGCGCGGAGCAGCTTCTCTTCCGGCGTCAGCTGGGCCTCGCCCTTCGGCGTGACCTTGCCGACCAGGATGTCGCCGGCGCGCACTTCGGCACCGATGTAGACCACGCCCGATTCGTCCAGACGGTTCAGCGCGTGCTCGGACACGTTCGGGATGTCGGCGGAGATCTCCTCGGCACCCAGCTTGGTGTCGCGGGCCTGCACGGTCAGCTCCTCGATATGGATCGTGGTGTAGCGATCCTCTTCCACCACGCGCTCGGAGAGCAGGATGGAGTCTTCGAAGTTGTAGCCGTTCCACGGCATGAACGCGACCAGCATGTTCTGGCCCAGTGCCAGTTCACCGATGTCGGTCGACGGACCGTCGGCCAGCACGTCGCCCGACGCAACCACGTCGCCCACGTTCACCAGCGGGTTCTGGTTGATGCAGGTGTTCTGGTTGGAACGGGTGTACTTGACCAGGTTGTAGATGTCGACGCCGGCGTCGGTCTCGCCCTCGATTTCCGATTCGTTGACCTTGACCACGATGCGGGCCGCGTCGATCTGCTCGATCACGCCGCCGCGGCGCGCGTTCACGGTCACGCCCGAGTCGCGCGCCACGGCGCGCTCGATGCCGGTACCGACCAGTGGCTTCTGGCTGCGCAGCGTCGGCACGGCCTGGCGCTGCATGTTGGCGCCCATCAGCGCGCGGTTGGCGTCGTCGTGCTCCAGGAACGGCACCAGCGCCGCCGCCACCGACACGGTCTGCATCGGCGACACGTCCATGAAGTCCACCTCGCTCGGCGGACGCAGCTGGGTGTCACCCTGGTAGCGGCAGTTGACGAACTCGCTGGTCAGCTTGCCCTTCGTATCCTGCGCCGCGTTGGCCTGGGCGATGACGTACTCGTTTTCCTCGATCGCCGACAGGTACTCGATCTGGTCGGTGACCTTGCCGTCCACCACCTTGCGGTACGGCGTCTCCAGGAAGCCGTAGCTGTTGGTGCGGGCGAAGACGGCCAGCGAGTTGATCAGGCCGATGTTCGGGCCTTCCGGCGTCTCGATGGTGCATACGCGGCCGTAGTGGGTCGGGTGCACGTCGCGCACTTCGAAGCCGGCGCGCTCGCGGGTCAAACCGCCCGGGCCCAGTGCCGAGACGCGACGCTTGTGCGTCACTTCCGACAGCGGGTTGTTCTGGTCCATGAACTGCGACAGCTGCGAGGAACCGAAGAACTCCTTCATCGCGGCCGCGACTGGCTTGGCGTTGATCAGGTCCTGCGGGGTCAGGCCATCGGCCTCGGCCATGGTCAGGCGCTCGCGCACCGCGCGCTCGACGCGCACCAGGCCGACGCGGAAGGTGTTCTCCGCCATCTCGCCGACCGAACGCACGCGGCGGTTGCCCAGGTGGTCGATGTCGTCCACCACGCCGCGGCCGTTGCGGATCTCGCTCAGCACGCGGATGACGTCGAGGATGTCGGAGCCCTGGCCATTCGCCTCGACCAGGCGCTTGGACTCGTCGTCGCCGCGCTCGGCCAGGTACTTGTGGTCGTAGAGCACCGGCGCGCCGGTGACTTCCTTGCGGCCCAGGCGGCGGTTGAACTTCATCCGGCCGACGCTCGACAGGTCGTAGCGCTCGAAGGTGAAGAACAGGTTGTGGAAGAGGTTCTGCGCGGCATCCTTGGTCGGCGGCTCGCCGGGACGCATCATGCGGTAGATCTCGACCAGCGCTTCCAGCTGGGTGCGGGTGTTGTCCACGCGCAGCGTGTTCGACAGGTACGGGCCGCGGTCGAGGTCGTTCACCCACAGGGTGCCGACGGTCGCGATACCGGCCTTGCGCAGCTTGCCGAGCATGTCCTCGGTGATCTCGTCGTTGGCCGAGGCGAGCAGTTCGCCGGTGGCCGGGTCGATCACGTCATGCGACAGGATGCGGCCGACGATGTAGCTGTCCGGCACGGCCAGCGCCCCGATGCCCGAAGACTCCAGCTGCTTGACGTGGCGCGCGGTGATGCGCTTGCCCGCCTCCACGATGACCTTGTCGCCATCGGCCAAGTCGAATTCCAGCGTCTCGCCGCGCAGGCGCTCGGCGACCAGCTCGAGCTGCACGCCTTCCGACGGGTCGATGTGGAAGGTGTTGATCTCGAAGAATTCGTTGAGCATCTCCTCGTTGGAGTAGCCCAGCGCGCGCAGCAGCACCGAGACCGGCAGCTTGCGGCGACGGTCGATGCGCGTGTAGAGCGCGTCCTTCGGGTCGAACTCGAAGTCCAGCCAGGAGCCGCGGTAGGGGATGATGCGGGCGCTGTACAGCAGCTTGCCCGAGCTGTGGGTCTTGCCGCGGTCGTGGTCGAAGAACACGCCCGGCGAGCGGTGCAGCTGGGACACGATGACGCGCTCGGTGCCGTTGACGATGAAGGTGCCGTTGTCGGTCATGAGCGGCACTTCGCCCATGTAGACCTCCTGCTCCTTCACGTACTTCACGGCCTTGCTGGAGGACTCGCGGTCATAGATCACCAGGCGCACGGTCACGCGCAGCGGGGCGCCGTAGCTCAGGCCACGGTTGCGGCACTCGCGCTCGTCGAACACCGGCTGGCCCAGCGTGTAGCCGACGTATTCCAGCGCGGCGTAGCCGTTGTAGCTGGTGATCGGGAACACGGACTTGAGCGCGGCGTGCAGGCCCTTGTCGTCGCGGTGGTTCATGGCCTTGTCGGCCTGAAGGAACTCGCGGTAGGAATCGACCTGGATCGCCAGCAGGAAGGGGACTTCGAGAATCGACTTGCGCTTGCCGAAGTTCTTGCGGACGCGCTTCTTCTCGGTGAACGTGTATTGCGTGGTGGGCGCGGTGGCCATGAGAGCGGTACCTCGTGTGTCAGTGGGGCGGCGTGGGGCCGCCGGATGACCGGATCTGCCGTCCGGGGGACGGGAACCGACAGTGGGAAGTCGCTGGTATTGCCGGCACCAGCACGCCCTCTCCCGCTACTTCCGAATGTCGACTCGATGTTGCTTTTCGGGTGGAACGCGGCGGTGGAAAAACCACCGGCCGTTGAAACGGCCAAAGGCCGGGGGCTTCCGCCCCCAGCCTCAGGACCTCGCCGATGTCTCGCGGCGAGGCTGCAGCACTTACTTCAGTTCGACCTGGGCGCCAGCGGCTTCCAGATCCTTCTTCATCTTCTCGGCGTCTTCCTTCGAAGCGCCTTCCTTCACGGTCTGCGGCGCGCCTTCGACCAGGTCCTTGGCTTCCTTCAGGCCCAGGCCGGTGATGGCACGGACGGCCTTGATGACCTCGACCTTCTTGTCGCCGGCGGCCTTCAGGATGACGTTGAACTCGGTCTGCTCTTCGACCGGGCCGGCGGCGGCGGCCGGGCCGGCCATCATGACCGGGGCGGCGGCGGTGACGCCGAACTTCTCTTCGATGGCCTTGACCAGCTCCATCACTTCCATCAGCGACTTGGTGGCGATCGCGTCGACGATCTGTTCGTTGGTGAGAGACATGGGATTACCTCTAGTAGTTTGTTATGGGTTGGATTCGAAACGGTCGGGCGATCAGGCCGGCTCGGCCTGGGCTTCGCCTTCGGCAGGTGCAGCGGCGGCTTCGCCACCACCCTGCTGGTCGGCCACGGCCTTGACCACGCGGGCGAACATCGTCGCCGGCTCGGCCAGGACGCGCGCCAGCATGCCGAGCGCCTGCTCGAGGGTCGGCAGCGAGGCCAACACGTCGACGTGCGCCGGGCCGTACTGCTGGCCTTCGACCACCACCAGTTTCGGTTGCAGCTTGTCGTTGCCCTTGGCGAACTCCTTGATCAGGCGACCGGCGGCGCCGGGCTCCTCGGTCGAGAACGCATACAGGAGGGGACCGACCATCGAGTCTTGGGCGACTGCGAAATCGGTGCCTTCCACGGCGCGCGCGGCCAGCGTGTTCTTGACGACTTTCAAGTACACGCCGGTTTCGCGGGCCTTCTTGCGCATCGCG
>JAANMY010003389.1_pt1 | contig 13303 bp, 8 predicted proteins | sample 7279691 | NCBI WGS metagenome assembly JAANMY01 (sample SAMN14094543, study PRJNA606508) | bioreactor metagenome | isolation source: A lab-scale SPAN reactor treating ammonium-rich wastewater day 388 | place: Ireland: Galway | collected 2018-02-07
GCATGAAGTCCGGGGCTTTGTTTTGGACGATGTGCAGGGGGCGTTTCAGGAAGCCTACGCCCTGAGCAAGGGGACGCGCTGCAAGCAATTCCTGTTTTCGTTGTCGTTCAATCCGCCGCCGCGCGAACAGGTGAGCACCGAAACCTTTGAAGACGCCATTGCGCGCGCTGAAGCCAAGCTCGGCCTGACCGATCAGCCCCGTGTGATCGTCTTCCATGAGAAGGAAGGCCGCCGCCACGCTCATGCGGTGTGGAGCCGGATCGACATAGAAGAAATGAAGGCGGTCCAGCTTTCCTTCTCGCACCTCAAGCTGCAAGACCTTTCCCGCGAACTCTACCTCGAACACGGCTGGAAAATGCCCGAAGGGATTGCGGACAGAAGCCGCAGCGATCCGCGCAATTTCACGCTGGATGAATGGCAACAGGCCAAGCGTAAGGATCAAGACCCGCGCGCGATCAAAACCGCTCTGCAAGACGCTTGGGCGATTTCGGACAACAAGGCCGCGCTCGTCCATGCCTTGATGGAACGGGGCTACAGCTTGGCCCGTGGGGATCGGCGCGGATATGTCGCCGTCGATCACAACGGGGAAGTCTATGCTCTCCCCAAATGGGCAGGCGTCAAAACCAAGGATATGCGCGCCCGTCTGGGGGAAGCTGATACGCTGCCCTCGCTGGATGAAGCCAAGGCCACATTCGCCAAGGACATACAGCCCGCGCTCACCAGATGGGAGCGTGAACTGCAAGAGCGGATCGACGGGCAACAGGCCCTTTATGAAGCGCACAAACGCAACTTGATCGAACGCCAGAGCGCCGAACGCCAAACCCTGTTCGATGGTATAGAAGACCGCCGCATCCGGGAAACCCAAGCGCGGCAGGAACGCTTCCGCACCGGGTTGGCCGGGTTCTGGGACAAGCTCCGGGGCGAACACCGCCGCTTGCGCGAAGAAAACGAGAAAGACGCCTACGACTCCCTGTTGCGGGACCGCCGCGAGAAGGATGATCTGATATTCGCCCAGCTTGAACAGCGCCGCGCGCTGCAAGACCGCCACAAGCGGGATGTCGAGCGGCTGCAAGAGCAACAACGTGGATTGGCGGAAGATCGCGCGCGGTTTGCACAGGCCGCGCAAGGGCCGCCGGACGATGCCAAGCGGGCGTTCCTCGAAAGCCGCAAGAAATCCGGGCACGAGCCGGAACGGCCCCACGCGCCCGAGCCGGAACGCTAGAGATTTTCCGCGTATCCCCCTGAGCAGATGGCAGGGTCGGGTTATGATGCACGAATCCCATGCGATCAGGGGTGTTCGGTATGTCGATCCTCGAAAATCTTCTGAATGAAGCCAATGCGCGCACCAGCCGTCTGCCGCGAGCCAAGTGGATTGCGTCGGCCATGCTGGATGATCCAGCGCTTCTGCATCGCGTTGTGTACCGCCAAAGCCGCAGTCTGTGGGCGGGGCATCTCTGGGCGCTCACCTTCTGGACCGATGCGCTCAGCGCTTATGTCGAACAATGGCACCAACGGCATGACTATTTCAAAGTGCAAGGAACGCCCGCATTCGATCACGTGACGTTGGCCTATGCGCGCGCCACGATCACGCCGGAGCGCGAGATTCCACGCTTCATGCGGCAAAGGCCGGGAACGGTGTATCTGCGCCTCCCGCGCGAGAATCTGTTTCCGCGCCTTAAAGCTACGCCCTCGGCGGAAATTCCGCCGCATGAATGGCCGTGGCTTTACTTCTACTTCGCCGAACAAAGCGCACGGGGGTATTTCCCGCCCGAAAAGGCATGGCCCGTCGCGATTGCCGAAGCGGGTTACTGGACGGCCTTGATGCTCAAGACGCGCAACACGGATGAAACGGCGCGGCTGCTCGGCATGAGCGGAACGAAGTTCCGTGCAGCCATCGCCAAGGCGCGGCGCCTGGCCGAAGGGCCGGACGCGGAGAACGTCAAGCGGGTCAAGGATGAGTATCTGCGGCGGTTTGAAGGCCGCCGGGCGCGTGTCCAGCCCGCGCCTCCTATATCCGAAGGCGCGCCGTTCTGATGCGCCCGGAACTGCCAACCCCTGACGAAGCTATCCTTGCCGATCTGGAATCGCTGCTGATCGCCTTGGACATGCATCCGATGTTCATGCGTCAGCCCTTCAAAATCCTGCGGCTGAACCTGCTTGAGATGAAAGCAGACAGGCTGATGCCTGACCTTGCGGCGCTCAAGGAACGGTTTGCGGTGATGCCGGATGCAGAACTTTATGCCGCATGGGGCGCACTCCATAACCCGTTCCGCCTGCAAGACAGGGTGCTGAATTGAACAGCGTTTTAGCTCTGGCCCCGTTGGGCGCGGAAGGCCGCCACGGCCCGCCCCAAGGTGCGGGCCGAGACGTTGAGGTCTTTCGCCAGCGCCGTGAAAGTGAGGCCGGGGGCAGAATCCAATCTGTGTACGGCTGCCGCAATCTGTCTGGCTGTCAGCTTGCGGGGACGGCCAAGAACGGAGCCGCGTTTGCGGGCGGCTTCCATCCCGGCCTTGGTCCGCTCAGAAATCAACGTCCGCTCAAGCTCGGCGAACGCATTGCGGATTTGATACATGCACTTGCCCATGGGCGTTGTGGTGTCGAGCTGGTCCGTGAGGGACAGAAACTCGACGCCGCGCAGCTCGAACTGCTCAAGGATATCGAGGGCGTGGCGCAGGGACCGGAACGCGCGGTCCATTTTCCAGATGACAAACACATCGCCCGGCGCAAGCGCGTCCAGCGCCGCCTGAAACCCCGGCCTCACTTTACCAACCGCAGAAATCCCCTGATCCTCGAAGATGCGCATACACCCGGCCTCATTGAGCGCATCATATTGAAGGGCCAGATTCTGATCTTCCGTGCTGACACGCGCGTAGCCAATTCTCACCAACAGACATGCACCTCCCGCCGCCCTGAACAGGGCTGTTTCGGCCTCGCGGAAGATAGACAATTTGGTTCCATTTTGCTAGGAAGAGGTCAGGTCAGAAGTCGGGAGTTTATGGACGGCGAAGTGCGGCTTTCACGGGGATTATTCCGCGTTTGGCCACGCCGTCATAAGGGAACCTTATTGATCGGACCATTCGCGGTCCGGTCGCTCAAGCGGTTTCGCCGTGGTGCGGTTTCTTATCCACGGCGCGGGAAGGACGAGATCGGGTTTATGTTTGTTCGCCTGCTGACGATTGGCCTTTGCCTCCTGTCTCTTTCAGCCGTACCTGCCTCTGCGCAGACCGCAACGCCGCAAGAGCTACGCTATCTCGACTTCACCGCCCGGAACGATGGCTGGGCCGCAGCGCAAAGCGCCGCCATCATTGGCTCCCGCGATCAGCATATTGTCATTGTCTCCTTTGCCGACCCGCAAACCACGCGCACCTTTTACGATATCGCCTTGGAGTTCACGCGCCCGCCGCAGGCTCTGCCGATCTTCGGGGTGGTGCGCGCCCCGCAGCACCCGACAGAGCCGAACGCCAACGGCTTTGACATTTATATCAACGGCGTATCGCTCGGCGAAGTCCCGAATCCCGACAACGCCTATACGCCCGCGCAATTCCTGCGGGCGCTGCTGAACAATGTGCGGCGTGAATACCATCCCTCCGGCGGCGGCTGACGGGCAGGCTGCTTCCGCTTACACCGTCCAACAGAAAGGATTATCCAGCCTTATGATCATTCGTGTTCTCACCGCCTTGTGCGCGTTCTCTTTATCCGTGCTGCCCGTCTCGGCCCAGTCACGGCCTTCCGATCCCTTGAACGCGGCGCAACAGTCATGGATGTGCCGCAGCATGGTGACGGGCGCGGAGTGGACGACCACCAACCCTTGGGAAAGCCGTCCGTGGGCGACGCCCGCCCCCGCCGATTACATGACATGGAGTAACGCGCTCGCTTCGCAAGCCGCATGGGCCGTCCTTTACGGCCATAGCCTCTGGATGATCGACCGCGAGCATCGGGTTGCAGCGCTCGCTGCGATGAATGAACGCGCGCTGGTGCAGACATGCCGGGACAGGCTTGGCGGACTGGCGGACAGTGTGCGCAATGCGGTGCAAAACGACTACGCGCCAAGCTGGCAGGCCGCGCGCGAAGCCAATCTTGCCCGCCAGAACACCCCGACCACGGACCCGGCCTTGATGCGCAAGGAAGCCGCTTGGTGCGTGGAAGCGTTCGAGTTCGGCTTGCAGGCGCTCGATTCCGATCCGAAGGGGTATTTTCAGATTGATGTAAACGCGCCGGGCAGCGGCGAACGGTGGGAACGCTTCCGCAGCGCGTTTGATGACCAGTGGGCATGGTGGAGCGAGCGGACCGCGCAGCTTGCCTCTCAGCCAAACGCTGCTGCGCCTCGCTCGGATCAGAAATTCCTGTTCGAGGAAATTCTGGCGCTCTTCGCTCATTCCGGCCTTGCCGCAAACGAGATTGCCGTGGTGCGAAGCCATTTCGCCAAGCAGGAAACGAACTTCTGCGCGGCGAAAGCTCGCGCTTTGCAACAGGCGACGCGGTGAAGCAAGCGCGCATCCTCGTCCTGCTGACAGCAATAGCAGTGCTGCCCGCCTGCGCCTCATCGCGGTCATTGCCGCCGCCCTTCATCGCCAACGAGGTTCCGCCCATCGACCCGGACAAGGGGCGCTGTATCGAGGTTGAGCGCGAACCCGGCCCGGAGGGCGGCTTACGGGTTCCCCCTCAAGCGGTCTGCCCTATGTTCGCGCCGGAAAACGAATGAGCGACGCCCCATTGCACAGGATCGACGGCAAGCAGCGTGTGCAGATTCTCACGCTGTATGGCGCGGCCCGCCGCGTCGCTGCGCGTCATTTCAACGATTACGATGCCGGCATTGCGGCGATGTATTGGGTGGGGCTGCATGTCTCAATGGTGCTGAAACTGCCGTCGCCGCTGATCCGGCTGGCGGTGGTGCTTGAACGCGAGCCGTATTCGCTGGTGGGCACTATCGGCACGTATCAGGCGCTCAAGGTGCGCGAACCTTCACGCTGCGAACGGGCGTACCCTGAGTTTCTGGGGCTGTACGATCAGATGACGCGAAAACCGTTCTACGCGGTCGGCTAAAGCGGCAGGAAAAGCCCAGCCAGCAAGACTGGGGCTGAATTGAGTAACGCCCGCCGCACCGCTGCTCATCAGATCACGGTCCAGAAGACAGCGCCTAATCCTCTCATTTAAATTACATAAATTCTTTTCGCCTTAGCACCAGAAAAATACTCAACCTTTGAATCGGGCATTTCAGTTTTAAGTAGCTTACAAATTTCAATTCCCTCTTCATCTAAGGCTTCCACTTCAGATAAATTTTTATACTGTGTGTAGTGAGCCTTTTTATATCTTTCTAACCAAGAAGAAATCCTGTTCCTTAGAACATTAGAAATGCCTAATTCATCTGGGTCAATATACCCACTATTCACAGAATCTCTTATACCTGTTCCTGAAATCATTCCATCAACAGTAATATATTTCATTGGTTCTTATCCGGTCTAAAGAAACGGTGATCAACAACGCCATCTTGATTTACCCCAATCTCGAAAACACCTTTTTTTCCGTTCATATAACCCTCCTTTTGGTAGATTTTATAACCTTCTGGCGTGATAGTTGGCTCTGTTGCCAAAATTTCCGGATCGTATGAATAAGGGAAATTATGAGCTACAGGATCATCGATTCCTCTCTCCCTAACACGCGGATCATACACTATTGGTGGAAGAATAATTTTAGGATCATCTGGGTCGGGATCATTAGGCTTGTCATCCTCTGGTGCGGCATTAGACGGCCAAGGCTTATCTGAATGCGAACGAGAGCCACCATCTGAACCGCCTCCTGATCCTTCAGATTGCGAAATGATTCCCCAATTCTGGAGAACATTGGTTGCCCAAACTGAACCTCCGGCAGAAAGGCAGAGAAGACCTCCAATTACAATCGCTTCATCAACAGGACCGGTAACAGCATCATCAAACCCGAACCAAAGCCCCCGCCGGTCCATAAACCTCAAAGGACTCTGCCCGGCATATCCGAACGTATTCAGCCCTCCGGCCAGCCCGATTGAATCGCTGCTGACATACCTTCCGATGGCGGGGTTGTAATAGCGGTTCCAGTTGTAATGCAGGCCCGTCTCGGCATCACGGTACTGGCCGGGGAAGCGCAGATTGACCGTGGCTGAGCCCGTCGCCGCTTCCTTGCCGAACGCGCCGGAATCCCATGTCCAGACCGTGCTGCCGCCCGCGTTCGTTCCATATCTGGGCGTCGCCAGATGATCCGTGTGCAGATAGGTGAGCACTTCCGGCGATCCGGCATCCACCTGCGCCAACGGCTCCCCGTTCAGCCAGACATACTCGCGGATCAACGCGCCGCTATTGTCGTATTCGCCGTAGAGAAGCCCGCCCAATCCATAGACGTAATGCACGGTGTTGCCTCCCGCGACCTTCTTGGTCCGCAGGTTACTGGCATCATAGGTGTAGGCCCCCAGAACCGTGCTGGTGCCGCTCGTCTTGACCTCCTTGAGCAGGGCTGCGGCACTCCACGTATAGGCCAGCGCATCGTCATCGGTGATGTTCCCCATCGCATCGTAGCTGTAGGAATCGGCCCCGACGCTTGAGAGTTTGCTGTTGGTCGAGGGGTAGCTGTAATTCACGGTGCTGCCCGTGACCTCGGTCAGGCGGTTGCCGATGGCGTCATAGGTGAAGCTGGCTGTGGCTGAGCCGTCATCCTGCTCATCGAGACGGTTGAGCGCGTCATATTCGTAAGTCCATGCGCCTTTCTGCGTGATATTGCCGTCCGCATCCGTGTCGTAGGTGTGATTGAACAGCCCCGAAACCGTGCGGTTGGTCGGGCGGTAATCCTGATCGTAGGTGGCGGAGAGCGTCTTGCTGTTGCCGTAGGTCAGGCTGGTGAGCGGCCCGAACGGAAGATACGTGATGGAACTGGCCAGCGTCGTGGCGCTGCCATTCATATCCGCCGCTACGCCCGAAACCTGCGCGTTGCCATTGAGTGTGTAGTCGATCTCCCGCCCGCTCGGCAGGGTGATCTGGGTCAGGACGCCTGCAAGGTCATATTCGTAAGCGGTCGTGAAGGTCAGCGCGCCTCGGACCTCCTTCACCTCAATCAACTGGCCAAGGGCGTTGTATTTGTAGTCAGTGGTTCCGGCGGCATCGACGGTGCGGCACAAACGGCCTATCGACGTGCCGCAAGCTCCGGGCGTCGGGTTGTCGTCATAGGTCAGCGTGACATTGAGCGAGCTATCAGACGGATAGGCCACGGTGGCCAGCCGATTGATCGCATCGTAGGTGAAATTCGTCACCACGGAGCGGGCATCCGTCATCTGCGTGACGTTTCCGGCCTTATCGACCGTGAAGCTGGTGGTGCCCGTATCGGGGCTGACCATCTGCGTGACATCGCCGAAGGCGTTATAGGTGTAGGTGGTGGCGTTATTGCGCGGGTCTTCAACTTCGGTGTTCTGGTCCAGATCGTTATAGGCCAATTCCGTCACGCCCGAGAGCGCATCGGTCGAGCTGGTCAGGCGTTGCAGCGGATCGAAGGCGAACCCGGTCGCGTTGGTGTTGGCATCCGTATATTGGGTGAGGTTGCTGTTCTTGTCGTATGCAAAGGCGCGGCTCCATGCGGCTCCGGCCCCGACGGAGGTCAGCAGGCGCGATAGCTCATCGAACGTGCGTGTGTGCGTGTATTTGAGGGTGCTGCCGGAATCCTCGTATTCGGTCTGGGTGACGTTTCCGGCATTATCGCGCGTGTAGGTGACGCTATTGCCCAGATCGTCCGTGATCCCGGTCAGGCGGCGGGCATTGTCATAAGTGTAAGTGACATTCGTGCCGTTCGGCAATTCCATCCCTGTCAGATCGCCTGCATCGTCGTAAGTGAAGGTGGTGACGGCTTCCAGCGCCGTTCCGGGCGCGACGGTGACAGTCAGAACCCGCCCGTTAGTATCGTAAGTCAGGTCAGTTTCAACGCCATTCTGACCCTCGATGGTGGTGGGGCGTCCGGCGGCATCGCGCGCGGTGATCTCTGTGACCTGACTGAGCGCGTTGGTGACGCTGGTGAGGTTATAATTGGCATCATAAGCGTAGGTGATCTTGTCCGTGACATCCGTGCGCGGCCCGTCGATCTCTTTGAGACGGCCCAGAATGGTCTGACCGCCCGAACCCGTTGAATTGCTCCAATAGGCGTAATTCCAGATGCGGGTGTCGCTGGTGGCGGTATCGGTGACGGTGATCTTGGTCAGCCGTCCGTAGGCATCCCAATCGTAGTCGGTCGTGCGGCCCGTGCGGGTAATCACATCGGGCAGGCGGAAGGTCGAATCCCATGTGGTGGTGATGGTCCGTTCTTCGGATTCGCCCACGGCCTCCGTGCGCGAAGTCTCAAGGCCGCGCGAATCGTACTCATAGGAGGTTTTATTGCCTTCCCAGTCGGTCTTGCTCTCCGTCCAGCCCTGCGCGGTGTAGGTATAATCCTTGGCGGAGGCCGGACAGTGCGTGCTGGCCACCCCGTCGATCTTGGTGGCCTTCTTGACATTGTTGATCTCCTCAAGCCTGTAGATCGTCTCCTTGCCGAGCGGATTTTCGGTGGTGACGGTGCCATCTGAGTTATAGGTGACGGTGTATTCCTCCACGCCGCCCGCAGATTCGGAAGAAATCGCCAGCCCATTTGCATCGTACCCCCATGTGGCGATACGTATGCCGCGCTCGTCTGTGATCCCGGTGAGGACATTCACGAAACTCGTATTCTCGTAATGATATTCGCGGGTCTTGGTGTCGGGCTTCTCGACCTCGATCAGATTGTTGTTGGACCCATATGTGTAGGTATAGGTGCCGTCCGGCGTGACCATCGTGGCGATGCGGCTTGAGCCGTCATAGGTAAATTCAAGTTTGCGCCCGCTTTCATCGGTCACCTCGTCCAAACGGCCTGAGCCGTCATAGGTTAGGTCGAGCGCCACGGTGCCCAGATACTCTATCCGGGTCAGCTTGCCGGACGTGTCGTAGATTTCGCGGGTATTGTCGTTGCGCGTATATGCGTAGCCGATCAGTGTGGGCGTAGAATCGAACAGGGATTCCAGCTTTGTGGTGACATCGACATCGTAGGGCTTCCAGCTTCCATCCGTTTGCTGGCGGAAGCGCGTGACCACGCTGTTCTCATCGGTGAGTGCGGCAACATCCGGTGAAGAGCCGCTAAACGTCAGGGTGCGGTTGAAGTTATGCCGCCAGTAGGTGCCAAAATTGTAGCTGAGCCATTCGCCATCACTCCGGTAGCTCCGAACGAAAGTGAGCCCCATCGGGCCGGTGTAATCGGTTTCCTTCTGGACCTTGAAGCCCTGCATGAAATTGATCGGGTTGCCCACGTTGCGGACAGGCTGGCTGCCGGAAGTCTCCGGCCCGTGTGAAACGTCGCTGAACTCCGGCTCATGATCGCGCCCGCCGCCTTCGGCTTTCACACACGGGTCTTTGCTGCCGCTGTCGGACTCTTTTTGCTTATCCACCTCCTCTTTGGTCGGCCCATCTGCGCCGGCGAAGACTTTTGAGCCGCTTTTGCATATCCATGGCTTTGAGGGCGCGGGGCTCGCGGTGATCTCGAAGTTTCCACTAACTGTGCCCTCAATCGACCACGGGCCGGTGCTTGTGACCTTGTAGGCCGTGCCCAGAGTTTCCGTTGACAAATTCAGGGTGAATCGGGCCTGTGTGCCCTTGATCGTGTAAAAGCCGGTCGAACACTTTTCTTCATAACCTTGGTTATTGGTGTGCCAAAGCGTACCGCTGCCGGGAACATCCCAAGTCGCCAGATCGCCGCCCGTTGTGAGGTTCTTTGTGTAGGCTGAGACCATGCCGTCGCCAGCAGAATACTGAACAATCTCGCCCGCTGCGCTGGAATTATATTCGTAGCAAAGCCTGAATCCGAGATAGTTCAGTTCAGTCGAGCCGGCAGTCGGAATGGTGCATTCAAGTGTATCTTGTGTGCGCGTCGCGTTTTTGAACGTGCCGTCTGTTTGCACCTTCACTTGACCGGACGCGCTGGTTCCCAACATGGAGGAGTCAGCATCGGACTTCACATTACGCGGATTTCCAGACGCATCAGGCCCAAGATCGTATTTTGTTTTGCGGCTATCGCTGGTTTGGCTGGTTGCATAGGTCTGCCATGTCCCGGTAACCGCGTTCTTCGTGGCATAGCCATCGCAATCCGTTGCCGTGTGATAAACCGACATGACATGAACATAAGAACCAAACTGCCCGTATGTGTTGGGCGTACCCGGCGTGTGCCAGCCCTGAAATCCTGCGCAATTGGTTGTTCCCGCTTGGGCCGGAAGGGTTGCGCTAAGAGCCGCAAACAAAGCAATCAGATGAACAACAAAAACCTTTGAAACACGCGGAACGCACTTAACCATCAACCATCATCTCCGTATAATATTCAAATGAAATACACGCGTACAAAATCTATTCGTCTTTATACGGAGGAAGATCTTTTCAATTCAAATTCATTCCGTTAAAGTTGCAAAGATCATAATTTATACAACGAAGGTTGATCAATAAAAAATCTGTATCCAGATGAATTTTATGCTGATGCGCAGGATTTTTGTTGTTATTTGTATTTTTAACTCACGGCGATTGATAGGAGGAGACATGGAGACATTCGGACAAAGGATAGCGCAGCGCCTTGTGCGCGGCACACTCACGATCACGGCAATGATGTGTATGATTTCGGGGGCAGCGTTCGCGGCGGAATCCAAGACGCCTGCGCCGAGTCCGCAAGAACAGGCCGAACTGGCAAAGTTTGCCTCCTATAATGGAAATATCGAAGTCATCGCCGCGAACGAGGGCAATGGATTGCATGCGTTTTTGAATGAGAATACGGGCAAGACCGTCTTCATTGAAACCGCTGTGCTTCGCTACAAACCTACGCCTGAAGGCATCACGGCAGAAACACGGGACAAAATGCCCCCGACAGACCGTTTTGAGAATCCTGCGTTCCTGAAATGCTGGGGAGAGGAAGCCAACCTGCCGAACAGGATTGAAAGCGGAGAGATCGGATTCCCGCTGCCGCTCAATCAGGTGGATATCGAAGCGGGCTGTGCCACGCGCATCAAGATCGAACCTGCTGAGGGTGATACTGGCCCGAACGTGGACCGGGCTGCCGGATTCGATAAGACGGAGACGTATTTCATCGGCTTCTTCGAGGTCAAGAAGGAAGGGTTAGAGGGCGGAAAGACGCTTTATCGCCTGACGGAAGTCAGCCAGCCCGAAGAAACCGCCGCCGCGTTCTACAAACACGCCACCAAGAAAGACCGCCCTATGCGGGCGCTTTCGGTCAAGGATGTTCAGCCCGCCGCAGGCAAAGCCGAATAAGGGCAGCATTCAAGCCGGAAGCGGTGTTCCGCTCCCGGCGGCGCTTTAGATCAGCCTTGCCAGAAAATATGTACTTCCTCGAAGCCCATTTCGATGGCGAGGATATCGGACATTTCCAGATCGCGGGCCATGCGCTCATAGTCGATATAGTATTGCAGGTTCTCCGGAATCTGCGTGGTTTCCTCAGTGATTGCCTGCGCGTAGTCGGCAACGGATGAATAGACCCCGCAATAGCGCTCCTCCATTGCTGCTTCGGCTTCGTCCAGATCGCAGAAATACGCTACCAGCTTGGCCGCTATCGCGCCGTGTTTCTCAATGAAGGTTGCCAGTGCGACCACGCCTTCGATATCGGCATACTCGCCGATATGTGCGCCCTCAAAGCCTTCATGGTCATGGATCGCGTGTTCTTCGGCTCCGGGGATCGGGGATTCGGCCAGCATCGCCTTGATGCCGTCCCGGATATGATCTTCGCCCAAAGTCGCGTCGATCCAGCGCCCGTGCAGGATGCCGTTATTGTAAGCGGCTAAACACGCCACATAGATTTTTATGCTTGCAGTTTCGTCCGTCATCGGAGGGTTTCCTTTCAATAGGAAGGGGTTGCTGATGCAACCCTGCCTCGTGGCGAACGGCGGGGTGGGAGACGGTCAATGGGGCGCGGCTTGCCCGCGCCTAAGCTTGCGCGCTTGCCATTGACGGTCGGGAGGGGTGCAATCCCTCCAAAAAAGTCTGGAGCGAAAAACGATCGGCCTTCAATTCCGCATGTTCTCGGACGCCCTCCGCGCGAAGGATCGACGCCGGATGGCGGAGACGCTTGCGGCTCCGTTCACAAGAGCCTGTTCCAGCAACCAAGTGTGTCAGATTACAATATCAAGACAAAAGAACTCCCATGATTATAGGCCAAAAACGGAAAAATCATCTTTTACATTCTGCTCTGCCGTGTCGCGACAAGCTGTACAAATTCTTGAATATTCAGCAACCAGATCTTCTGTTCATTCGCATAACTACCCTGAATGGCTTCGGGGACAATAAGCTGCACTCCGGATTCTTTCATCATGGTTGTCTGGGGAATCGTTATACCCGGCTCAAGAGTAACGAGATGTTTAAGGGGAATGCGCTCTGCTTCGGGAAGGATTTGCGGCCAGCGATCCTTGCAGGTAGATTTTGCCGCCAACATGGTCAGAAGCTCCAGATTGAATGAAGAATCGTAGTACTCTTTCTTACCCGGAAAAATAAAATCCGGTTTCTTGCCTTTTTCGGTTATGACCTGTGCGTTATAACGCAACCCGTATGCATCAAATACGGCCTTGAGTTGATGCTGGAAGGAATGGCCCATCCGGGATTTGCGGCGATTGTGAACCTCCAGAGAATAACGAATAAATTCATCGACGTTTACGCCGTCTGAGTCCGCGAAGCCCTTTTCCACTCGCTGCGCGACGATTCGCTTTTCAAGGCGGCGGAACATGGCTTCCTCGTGGTTAAGCCAAGCCAAAAGCGCGGCATCCGGATCGTCACGGGCCTCCACTTCTGGAAGCGTCAGTCGCGCAAGGGCTGAAAACTCCGCAGTCAGCGGAAATTTCATACCAAAACGCTCGATAATGGCATCCAGAGAATTCGCATTAGGATCTTCGAATTCAACCCCAATCTCATCCAGAATGAATCTGGACACGAAGTCGAGCTTGTTGTCGTCCTTGCCTTCAAATTCCTGAACTGTGAATTTGAGTTGCGGCTGCTCCTCAATCCCGAACAACCAGAGAAGCTGGCTCTGGATTGTGCTGCTTGCAGGAACGACAATAAACAGAATGGTCTTGTCAGGGCGGATCGCCAGAAAAAGCGTGTCGCCTTCCGACATGACCCCAGTAACCATGTTTGACGGGTAGTAAAGACGGTATTCTGCGGCTCTGGGCTTACCTTCCCTACTGTTGTAGTGCGTGGCCCAGCCCTGCTCGGTGATCGTTTCCTGTTCGTCGCTCAGCCAGATATAAGTG
>JAANMY010003391.1_pt1 | contig 13291 bp, 13 predicted proteins | sample 7279691 | NCBI WGS metagenome assembly JAANMY01 (sample SAMN14094543, study PRJNA606508) | bioreactor metagenome | isolation source: A lab-scale SPAN reactor treating ammonium-rich wastewater day 388 | place: Ireland: Galway | collected 2018-02-07
CTGCGGGCGAGGGGATATTGAGTCAAACCGGTCGAGCGTCTCGGAAAGCAGCTCTGCACCGACAAATGAAAGACGCGAGAGTAATTCGACCGACGTTTCGCCGGCTTCGATCGGCGTCTCACGCTGGAGAAGTACATCGCCAGTGTCGAGCCCCTCGTCCATCCGCATCGTAGTTACGCCCGTAGTACGATCACCGTTAGCGATCGCCCAATTTACGGGCGCTGCACCGCGAAGCTTCGGCAAAAGCGAAAAGTGCACGTTGATCGCTCCTTTCGGATACGCGTTCAAGAAACCCGAGGGCAAGATGCGGCCATAAGCGACAACTACAGCAACATCCGCCGAATACGAGCGAAAGGTTTCGAGAGCCTCTTCCGTCCGCACCTTTTCGGGCTGAAGTACCGGGATCCCGAGTTCCAGAGCTTTTGCCTTGACCGGCGAGAAGACGACCTTGTTCCCGCGGCCCGATGGACGATCGGGCTGCGTGTAAACCGCCACAACATCGTGGCCATCCGCCGCGATGCGCTCGAGCGTTGGCACGGCGGTGGCCGGTGTTCCCATGAAAACTATCTTCATCCAACCGTTATCTCGCGAGGCCTAAGGTATCCGCCATGATGTAGAACGTCCAATTCTCCTCCATCGAACCACGGAAGAGATAAGCGTTAACGCCCTCGGCGAATATCGCAACGTCCTCGCCGCCGTGGGTTTCGCCTGTTAGCGGGATCGCAGCTTCCTGAAGGTAATCGGGATCGTCCGTGTTCACGTCAGAAAGGTTAAAGCGTCCGTTGATGTTGGGTTTCGCCCTTTTATAATCCTCACAACATTTTTTGGGGCCAGCGGGCTGATTATCCGTCTCGCCCTGATAGCCTTTGCCGTTCGCGTAAGAAAGCGTTGTGTACGGCAGGCCGAGTTTGTCTTTGTGATAGCCGCGTTCGAGGTTACCGTTGCTGTCCATCTGGCGGACAAGGCCAAGAATATCGTTACCGCGCGCCGGATAGCCCTGGATCACGAGCGTGTGGCTGTGGTCCGCGGTTACGACAATGAGTGTGTTCGAAAGATCGACCTTGCTCGCGGCGGTTCGAACGGCGTCAGAAAGTGCGATGGTGTCGGTCAACGCTCGATAGGCATTTCCTGCGTGGCTGCCATGATCGATGCGTCCGCCTTCGACCATCAGAAAGTAACCTTTCTTATTTCGCGAAAGTATGTCGATCGACTTTGCCGTCATTTCTGACAGCGAAGGCTCGCCGGCCTTGTCATTCTTCCGATCGAACGAATAACGCATATACGACGGCTCGAAAAGCCCCATCAAGCGCTTTGTCTTCTTCGGGTTGATCTTATCGAAATCTTTCTGATTCCAGACGTATTTCGAATCGCCTTTTTTATCGACCCATTCTTTGATCAGGTCGCGGTTATCGAGCCTTTCGCCATGCTTGTCGGAGTATTCCGGATCCGTCTGGTCGAAGGTCATAAACTTCGAACGGCCACCGCTCAGAACAACTTCCGGGCCATCGCCATAAGGTGTTTCAATGAGCTGTCTTGCGATGTCGGGAAATCCCGCAGCGTATGCACCCGGATTCTTTTTCTTGATGTCTGCGTCGGATTCCCAGTTACGGTCAGCAGTGTGTGCGTAACACGCTCCGGGAGTTGCGTGGGTCAACCTCGCTGTCGAGACGATACCGGTCGAAAGGCCGGCTTCCTCGGCGTATTCGAGCAAGGTTTTTGCCTCGTTCCCTTTCACCGTACGGTAGTCATCGTGAACGACATTCTGATTGACCGAAAGAATGCCCTCGTCGGTTTTCACGCCCGTAATGATCGCACTCATTGTCGGCGCCGAGTCCGAGGTCTGTTGATTGGTCGAATAGGTTTTTGAGAGAGCTGAATATGGAAAGTTCTCAAAACTCAGCCTATTCTCCTCGCCGCTCTCGCCGCGTAGCTGTCCCTCTAGAATGCGGGCAGCGGTCAGCGTCGAGACGCCCATTCCGTCGCCGATGAAAAGTATCACGTTCCTTGGCTTGCCTTTCTTCGGCAAGATCGGCTTAGTCGCCTTTGCACGATCGACGGCGGCCCATCCGTCGCGTCTCCAAGTTTCCGGCGTCTCAACCCGTTTAACCGGGAACGGATCTTTCGGTACCTGAGCGACGATGAGCGCAGCAAGACAGACAAGAGTGAGTAGCGAGAGCAAAAATTTCATAGTTCTTCCCCGTGGAGTTCAAGTAGGCTGCGGAATATTTTACCAATTTGCCCTTGCAAGCCTAAATCGCTTACACTCATCGAAATTTCTGTCCCGGAATAATTTTAAAAAGATATGCGTTTCACAGGTGCAACAGGCTTGCATTCTTTGCAACACTCGTGTATTCTTTAATTCGGACGCGCATGGAGCAAACGCGTAATCTCCACACAAATAAGGACTTATGAGCACAGACAAAGGAAAAGCTATTGAATCGGCATTGGCACAGATCGAGAAGAAATTCGGCAAAGGATCAATCATGCGTCTCGGGGAACGCCCGCACAGTGAAGCAGGAGCGATCTCGACGAGCTGTTTGAGCCTTGATGCCGCCATCGGCGTCGGAGGTTTCCCAAGAGGCCGAATTGTTGAGGTTTACGGGCCGGAGAGTTCGGGAAAAACGACGCTTGCGCTGCAGGTCGTCGCTTCTGCGCAGCGTGAAGGCGGTGTTTGTGCTTACATCGATGCAGAGCATGCGATGGACCCGGAATACGCGGGCAAACTCGGCGTCAATATCGACGATATGCTTATCTCGCAGCCCGATTCCGGCGAACAAGCGCTCGAGATCGCGGAAACGCTTGTGCGCTCGAACAGTGTCGATGTGATAGTTGTTGATTCGGTTGCTGCACTTGTGCCGCGCGCCGAACTGGATGGCGAAATGGGCGATTCGCTTCCCGGCCTGCAGGCACGCCTGATGTCCCAGGCCTTGCGAAAGATCACGGCGATCGTAGCGAATTCGCACACGTGCTTTATCTTCATCAACCAGCTTCGAGAGAAGATCGGCGTCTTTTTTGGCTCGCCGGAAACGACGACCGGCGGAAAGGCATTGAAATTCTATTCGAGCCTGCGGCTTGATATTCGCCGTATCGGTGCGATCAAGGACGGCGACAAGGTCGTCGGTAACCGCACACGCGTGAAGGTCGTAAAGAACAAATGCGCACCGCCATTCCGCGAAACTGAATTCGACATTATGTACGGCGAAGGGATTTCGCGTGAGGGCGATCTGATCGATCTCGCCGTAAATCACAATGTGATCGAGAAGGCCGGAGCATGGTTCTCATATGCCGGCGAACGTCTCGGCCAGGGACGCGAGAACGTAAAGACGCTGCTCAAGAATACGCCTGATCTGACCGCACGCATCGAGAACGACGTCAAGGTCGAGCTCGGCTTTGTAAAGGCAGATTCAGCCGCAATTTAACAGCACGTTGGGCGTGCCGCCGCATCCTGCACCAGGCACGCCCAACAAATCCGGAAGTATCTGTTATTGCTTATTCGCGTTCTGAATTCGCTTCATGCTCTTCATTGCAGGAACGTTGTCAGAGGCACCGGGCGGAACCGTGTTAACGTTTGAAGCCGTCTTTCGCATCTTGTCGAGTTCTGCCTTGTTCGGAATGCCGGGAGTCGGGGTCACGCCGGGTTTGACGCCGCGTTTAAGTTCTTCCTGACTTGGGATTCCGGGCGTTGGAGTTGTTCCCTTTTCGACTTTCAGCGGATCTTTTGGAATTCCAGGCGTCTCGTTTGCAGAAGGTTGGATCGGCTTCGGATCCAGGCCCTCGGGCATATTGTTCGGATCAAGATTCGTCTTGACCGCCGAACCGTTCGCGTTGGCGTTAGTTGCTGTATTCGTGTTTGATGTGCCGGCCGAACCGCATGCGGCACCGATTGCGGCGATCGCAAAAAGAAGAGTGAGTGCAATAAACTTTGACATTAAGAAACCTCGCTTTATTCATAAATGAAAACACGCCGAGTCATCAAGCGCAAGGAGCGGGTTTGACAACTCAAAGCGGCCTATTTACACTCATAAATTCGCGCATCGGAATCCTTTGGATTCGGCGTCCACACAAAAATGGCCAGGTAGCTCAGTTGGTAGAGCAGCGGACTGAAAATCCGCGTGTCGGCGGTTCAATTCCGTCCCTGGCCACCACCGATCAACAGATTCTCTTTTCCCTAATTTTCAATTTCGAGTTTCCGCTTTTCCGTTTTCTTATCTCGAGTTTCACATCTCAAATCTCACATCTCAAATCTTGGTTCCTCCTATTGCTCCCGTGCTAACTTGCGGGCTTCTGCTTTACGCGATGAGGCGGCATTGTGAGCATACGGTATAATTGCGATTCACGTTCTATGGAGCCGTTAGCCAATAGGATAAGGCCGAAGGGGCTTGGGGAGTTTGTCGGGCAGGAGCATCTGGTCGGCGAAGGCAAACCTCTTCGACTTGCGATCGAGAACGGCCATATCTTTTCGTTCATTCTTTGGGGCACACCGGGAACAGGAAAGACGACGCTTGCGCGGATCTATGCGAACGCGATCAACGCCGAATTCTACGAGCTGTCGGCTGTGTCGGCGGGCAAGGAAGATATTCGCAGGATCCTAAAAGCCGGTACGGAAAGCGGCCGGCCGAAGGTACTTTTCCTCGACGAAATCCATAGGTTCAATAAGGCACAGCAGGATTTTCTACTGCCGTTTGTCGAGAGTGGCGAGTTGGTTCTGATCGGAGCGACGACCGAGAATCCGAGCTTCGAGGTGATACCTGCGCTTCTTTCGAGGCTTCGTGTTTTTGTTTTTGAAGAACTTACGCAGAGCGAGATGTCGGCGATATTCGACCGAACGGAACTTGAGATCGGCGAGGAGGCCCGCGAGTGGCTTATCGAGATGGCGAACGGCGATGCGCGCCAGGCTATCTCGATGCTGGAGAGCACCGCGCAGCTTTATGACGAGATCACTGTCGATACGTTAAAAGAAACGCTACAGGCGAAGTTCCTGCGTTACGACAAGAAAGGCGAAGAGCATTACAACGTCATTTCGGCGTTCATCAAATCGATGCGGGCGAGCAAGCCCGATGCGTCGATGTATTACCTTGCACGAATGCTCGAATCGGGTGAGGACCCGAAGTTCATTGCGCGCAGGATGGTGATCTTTGCTTCCGAAGATATCGGCCTGGCGCAACCGACCGCGTTGGTCGTTGCGAATGCTGTTTTTCGAGCCGTCGAGACGATAGGAATGCCGGAATGTGCGTTGAACCTTGCACACGGCGTTGCTTACCTTTCGAATGCCGCAAAGGACCGCTCCGCGACGAACGCGATCGGCGAAGCTTCGCAAGACGCAAAGAGATTCGGCAATCTCCCGGTGCCGATGAAGATACGTAATGCCCCGACGCGTCTGATGAAAGAACTCGGCTACGGCAAGGACGAAGGCGACGATCCCGAAGGCGATCTTATGCCAAGCAAATTGCGCGGCCGGAAATACTTTAAGTAACTAACGCTTCCAGTAGTTCTTGATCTTGAGATCGAGCATCGGAAAGGCACAGTATTCAACCGAGCGGCCGGATTCGCGCAAGAGCTTGACCATCGGGATCGCGGCATCGGCATTCCGCGTGTGTACGATGATCGTCGCCGCGCGTTGGAGGGACGGGTTCTCCGTCAGCCATCTTGCGACCTCGAAGCCGGTCTGATGATAATCATCGTGGTCATTCGTCTCGTAATGATGCGGAAGTAGGTCGTGATCCAGAAAGATCGCATCATAGCTTTGCTCTGCTAGGAACGCCTTTGCGTCTTCAACGTTCGCGGCAATATCGATATGGTCGCCGTTGAACCTTTTGATGAACCAGCGGTGCCGTCTTTCATCATCATCAAGCAACATTAGGCTGATGGGAGTTCGGTCGGCGGAAAGGTCTGCAAGTTTCAGTTTGATCAGTATGCTCTTAATTAGTCCCATGGGATATTAGACGCGTGCCGCGCATAAAGTTCTCAATATACATTACGCGGGCGAGCGGTTCGAGTTCCAAAACGTGAATCCGCGATGTTATACTACTCACCCTTCTCCTAGATATGACAAAAGGCACGAGTCAAAAACCATTTCTAAGATCCGTCGAGCGCTCATCGGAACCGGATCCTGAGTCGGCGTGCCCGCGTTGCTTCGGAACCGGGCTTGAGATCACGGCCGACGGAGCAAAGCGTTGTATGTGCCGGATCCTGCTCGACGATGCCGATCAACACAAACGCGCAAAGCTCCCGCGTAGATACGACAACTGCCATTTTTCAAACTACAAGCCGCAGAATCCGTCGCAGAGTGCGGCTCTCAAGTACGCAACGACCTTCACGATGGAATATCCGGCGGTCGATCGCGGCCTTATCCTGATGGGCACGGTCGGTGTCGGCAAGACACATCTTGCGGTGTCTATTCTAAAAGGACTCACGGAACGAGGCTTCAGTTGCCTCTTCTATGAATTCGGTGCGTCGTTGAAGGAGATTCAGGATTCCTACAATCCGAATACATTCTCCTCGGAATTGAGCGTTCTTGCGCCGGTGCTGAATGCGGAAGTGCTCGTTCTGGACGAACTTGGCGCCTCAAAGCCGACCGATTGGGTACGGGACACGCTTGGCCACATCATAAACACACGCTATAACGACAAGAAACTAACTGTGTTTACAACGAATTACCTCGACAACCGTCCGAATGAACGTGAAGAAACGCTCGAGGACCGCATCGGGGTTCGCACGCGCTCACGCCTTTTCGAGATGTGCAAGAGCGTTGAGATCACGGGCCCGGACTACCGCCGGGGCATCGATTCCAAGCGCTAAGGCATCAAAATCAGAATGTTTAAATTTTCTTAAACATTTTTGTTTACTTTTGTACATATTGTTCATATAATGGCGTATCGGGATACTTCCCGCCTACCTGATAAAACGCCATGCTATCCACCAACTCGATTCTCCGCCAAGGACGCTTCCGCGTCAGCCAAATAGTCGCCTCAAGCTCATCACACACCATTTACGAGGCGCAAGACAACCTTGCAGCTAAACCCGTTCTGCTATGCGAAAACGCGGGTCTGACCCTTTTTGGGAACTCGAACGCAAAATATCGCGGCAACGGCATTCTCGGGATCGCCGACCGTTTTGATGAGAACGGCCGTGCGTATCTCGTCACTGAACCCCTTGCAAGTCCGGGTCCTTGGGACCTTGGGAATGACCGACACAACGAGGCCGAGGTTGCAAAGGTCTGCGATCGCATCCGCCCGATCGTCGACTCGGTCGCACAGATCCGTAAACAGTTCCCGAACGCAAAGCTGATCGAGATATCTCCGCTATATTTCCGCGCAAGCCTGGACGGCACACTGAAACTCGCATTTTTTGAACGTGCTCACGTTCTCGGCAGCAATCCTTCGGAATCTGCCTTCCTGCCGCTCGAGGCAATTTGGGATACGCTGGATTTCGCGTCACAAAAGGCCATAACCGCCGACTATGACGAAAAGAGCCTCGCCCTGCTCGACGCACCGCCTGACCACCGCACAGATCTTTATTCTATCGGAGCCGTTTTTTACAACCTTCTGTCGGGATCGGCCCCCAAATCGGCCCTTGAGCGTCTGATCGTGATACTCGACTCAGGAAACGATCCGCTCGCGCCGATCGATAGCCTTAACCCGCACGTTCCGGCGAAGGTCGCCGCAGAGTTGATGAAGATGCTCTCGCTAAAACGCGAGCTCCGTGATGATTCCCTTGAAGCCGCTCTGATGCAGCCTGCGATGCCCACCGCGGTGCCGGTGGCCGCTCCGCCGGCAGTCGTTTCTGCTCCGCCGGTTGAAAAGGTTGCGCCTCCCGTCGAAGAAGTTGCTGCACCCGTCGAAGAGGCTCCTGCGCCAGTCGAAGAGGCTCCTGCACCTGTCGAGGAAGTCGCCTCGCCGGTCGCCGAGGTTGCCAGGCCTGCTGAAACGTCCGCACCAACATTTGCTCCGGCCGCAAAGGCCGATGAGTTTGACGATCTGCTCGAGATCCCCTTTGCACCACCGGTTCCTGCCGTTTCGCATGTAGCACAAGAGCCGGTAACAGAAGCTGCTTCAGAACCCGCGGCTATCGCCGAGGAAGAAGCTCCGTCCGTGAGTGTTTCCGCACCCGAACCCGCAACTGCGGAGTTTGAGATAACTTCGTCGAACGAGGTTGTCGAGCAGCCGGTTGCTGAGGCAGAGCCTACGGTCGCTGAAGAACCCGCTGCTGCCGAGGAACCTGCCGTGACCTTCTCGCATTCTGAAGAAGTGATCGAGGAGCACCCGGAACCTTTCATCGACGAGGTTGCGTCGTCCGAGCCGGAACCCGTCGAGGTTGAAGAGGAAGCCCCGACCGTGCTCACACATTCGCCGGCTGATGAACCTTACGGCGGGGTACACACTCGCGTCGAAGCGAATGCCGTCCCTGTTGTCGAATCCGTGTCGCCGGCAAAGACCGAAGTGAAAGAAACGGCCTCGTCAGCTCCCGCTACGTTCGGATCGTTTGAACCGGAAACAAAAAGCAGCTCGGCGAAATTCATTGGCATCGGCGCAGTTGCACTGATCGTTCTGGCCGTCGGCATCTGGGTGATAAGCTCGATGGGCGGCGGATCTGCGAAACCGCAACCCGCACCCGTTGCCGCAACTGTCGGTGCTGAGACGACGAGTCAACCGGTCGCCGAGAGCCAGGCTGCTCCGGCCGACCAGCCGACCATACAAGAGAATTCTCCTGCCGAGTCTGAAAAGGCCGCAGTTGAACCCCGCGAAGCCAAGCCCAGGCCGCAGATCGCCGAGGCAAAGCCCGCAAAAACCGAAAAGAAACCCACCGCTGCTGCGACCCCCGCAAAGGCAAAGAAGGTCTCCGTTGACGACTTGATCAACGACAACTAACCCCACCCTGGAGAGAAGAAAAACAATGTTCCGCCACGTATTTTCCGCTATTCGATTACCGATATACATCATCTTCGGTTGCCTCTTATTCAGCGTGATCGCAGTACCGGCAATCTCAGCTCAGTCAAAAGAGCTGAGCCTTGCCGACATTCTGATCGCACTGAGATCGAAGAAGGCTCCGATGGATGAAAAGAATCAGATCCTGACCACGGCCGTTGCTCAGCGAGGTGTTACTTTCGAGCTTACTTCTGACGTGGAGAAGGAGCTGGAAGCAACCGGCGCAAGCGCTGCCCTGATCGCCGCGATCAAGGACAAGAGCCCGAAACCGGAACCGGCTAAGGATCCCGTACAGGTTGCGTCGTCAAGCCCGAAACCGCTTGGTCCCGTACCTGATGCCGCATTTTACAAGGGCCGCGCCATGGGCCTACTCTCTGCGGGCGATCTCGACGGTGCGTTGGTCGAGCTTGGAAAAGCCATCGATCTGAAACCGGGCGACGCGTCGCTGTACGCCGAACGCGGTTCTATCTACGTCAAGCAGCAGAAGCTTGAGCTCGCGGTGAACCAATTCTCGCTTGCGGTCCAACGTGACCCGAAAGACACCGCATCGTGGTTCCGCCGTGCCGCCGCCGAAGAGAAGCTTGGCCAGACTGATGATGCCCTTGCACACTACGAGAAGGCCGTCGAAGCCGACAGCGCCAACGAGCCTGCAAAAGCGGCCGTTGCACGCCTGAAGGAGGCAAAGGCAAAAGAAGCGGCCGCGGCCAAAGCAGCAGCGCAGCCCGCACAGCCCGTCGACCAGCCGGCAAAGGTGATCGAACAGCCGAAAGCTCCAGAGTCTTCAGCCAAGGCTGATGTAAAGCCTACCGAATCAAAGCCTGTCGAATCGAAGCCCGCCGATCCCGCATCGAACGAGCCTGTTCCCGCAATGATCGCCGTCGGCGACCTCAATTCCCTTGTTGTTGAGCTGGAAACGCCGCGATACTCCGAAATGGATCGTCGCCTGAACGTCCAGGGCAAGATCACGGTCAATGTCATCTTGGACAAGGATGGAAAGGTAGTTAAGGTAGATACCGAATCCGGTCCGAACTCGCTGCGGAAGTCTGCCGAAGAAGCAGTTCGTCGCTCGAAGTTCAAACCGGCGACGGTCAACGGTCAGCCCGTCGGAGCCTCCGGCTACATTGTCTTCAACTTCACCGCGAAACGAGGCTGGTAACTACCGGCTCCTCGATTCGCTAGTAACTCGACGTAGAAGCCTCGGTCTTTATGCCCGAGGCTTCTTGCGCTATTTTCACGCCGACAGACGCCCCGATACGTGTTGCGCCGGCCTCGAACATTGCTCGGGCATCGTCAATTCCCTTTACGCCGCCCGACGCCTTAACGCCAAGGGCGGACCCGACCGTCCGACGCATCAACGCAACGTCATTGGCGGTCGCTCCGCCCTTCGCAAATCCCGTCGAGGTCTTCACAAAATCGGCGCCCGCATTCTTGGCAGCAAGACACGCCCGCACTTTTTCTGCATCGGTAAGAAGAGCCGTCTCGATGATTACCTTGCAGAGAACGTGGTCCTGATGGGCTGCCTGCACAACGGCTCGGATATCATCTTCGACAAGGCAATCGTCGCCGCTCTTGAGGGCCCCGATGTTGATGACCATATCGACCTCTCTAGCGCCGTTGAAGGTCGCTCTACGAGCCTCGTACGCCTTTACATCGGGCAGTGTCGCACCTAGCGGAAACCCAATTACCGTGCACACAGGGACATTCGAACCCTCAAGAAAGTTGACAGCGTCCTTTACATAGGACGGATTCACACAAACGGATGCGAATCCGAATTCGGCAGCTTCTCGACAGAGCTTTTTGATGTCTGCGAGCGAGGCCTCCGGCTTAAGGAGCGTGTGATCGATCAAACTCGCCCAGTCGTGGGCAGTCGCGGTCTCGCCGAGAACAATGCCGATCCTTTCGGCTCCGGCGTCAACGATCCTCTCGACGTCGGCGCGGCAGAAGCTTGGCGAATATTCCTCGCCCGAGAGCTTTGCCATCACAAGGTCTGTGATCTGTTCGACAAGTAATTCGTGTTGTCCGTTCGATTGCATTGCTTTACAAGTTGATATTACTACTTTCGGTACTGCCTATCGATGGCGTCGATCTTCGCGACCCGCTTTTTGTGGCGGTCTTCAGTGATCTCCGTCGATAAGAAAGTTTCAGCGATCTGCCACATCTCGTCGATCGAATTCTGCCCGGCGCCGAGCGTGAGGATATTCGCGGAATTATGCTCGCGTGAATTTTTCGCAAGCGCAGTGGAATAACATTGCGCGGCACGCGCATTCGGTACTTTGTTGGCCGCCATCGCACTCCCGATCCCGGCACCGTCGATAAGGATGCCTGCGTCAACGTGGCCGGCACCGACTGCCCTAGCGACAGCGTGTGCGAAATCAGGATAATCGACCGCTTCCTCAGAGTCCGTGCCGAAGTCGCGTACGTTCACGCCGCGTTCAGCAAGCTTAGCCTTTAGCGCCTCTTTCGCCTTGAAGCCCCCGTGATCAGCCCCGATAGCAACCGAGCGAACTTTGATCGATGTCGTCCTCGTCGCCTTTTTAACAAGCTGGATCGCCTTTTCCTGAATGATGTCGGCCGCAAGCGGAGTGAACTTCACCTTCTCGTTGACCCGCAGCCGAGCTCCATGGTCGAGTCCGCGAATATCGTCTTCGGTCAGCAAGAGTTTTGAAGATTCGTCGCGATCCCATTCAGCCGCCAACTTGTCTCTTAGAGAATTTACGACGACGTGCTCAGGTTCGTGCGTTTGCGGCCGTGCAGGTGTTTCCTGCGGCTCGGCTGGCACACTTGCGAGTACCTGGCGGACAAGCTCTCGGACACGGTCGCGCGTTTCGTCTGTGGCATTAACCATTCTTTTCGAGGGACACGACGCCTTTCCTTGAAAACGGCGTGCTATTTGAATATATTTTCATTTAGCCAACCAATCAACCAAAGAAGCAAATTTATGACGGCCGAATCAATGAAACAGACCGCAGCGACCGAGTTTACAAACCCGAACCTTTCAGTTCTCTATTCGGCGGACGACATAAAAGCGCGTATCGCCGAGCTGGGCGCACAGATAACGGCTGATTATCGGGGCCACGACCTCGTGCTAGTGGGCGTCCTAAAGGGTTCATGCGTGTTTATGGCGGATCTGATGCGGGCGATCGACCTTCCGATGACGATCGATTTTATGTCGGTGTCGAGCTATAAGGACGGGACCGTCTCAACGGGCGACGTCGAGATCCTGAAAGACCTTAGCAACCCGATCCGCGGCAAGGACGTACTTGTCGTCGAGGATATCGTCGATACCGGCCTTACTTTGACCAGATTGCTTGAGATCCTCGGCTCGCGCGGTGCCAGGTCGATAAAGCTTGCAAGCTTTTTGGACAAACCTGAGCCGCGTATCAAGAAAGAGCTAAACGTTGACTACAAGGGATTTGTGATCCCGAATGAGTTCGTCGTCGGCTACGGCCTGGATGCCGCCGGACGCTATCGAAACCTTCCATTCATCGGCATTGTAAAGAATCCCGCGGAAGCTTGACCTGCAACCGCCTTTTCCGTATAATTTGACCTTTTCGGCTCTAGGGCAGGAGTTTGCCCGGCAAGCGGTCGAAGAAGCTATGGAGTGAAAATGAGTTACACGATCATTAAAACCGGCGGCAAACAGTTCGCAGTTGAAAGCGGCCAGACGGTCCGCGTTCCGTCGATCGATGCCGAGGCAGGCAAGAAAGTCGATATCGACACGCTATTTGCGGACGGCAAAGCGGGCGCAGCCACTGTTAAAGCGACGGTCGTTGGACACGGTCTCGGCGATAAGGTCATCGTTTTTAAGAAGAAACGCCGCAAGCAGTACAAGCGTCGCCAAGGACACCGTCAAGGGTTCACTGAGATCACGATCGACTAAGACAAGTTTCCGCGCGTGGGGCAATATATTCCACGTTTGCGATCAAGTAATTTACTAAGACAATGGCACATAAAAAAGGTGTAGGTTCATCCAGAAACGGCCGCGATTCGAACGCACAGCGTCTCGGCCTTAAGAAGTTCGGCGGGCAGCATGTCCTTGGCGGCAACATCATTGCACGTCAGCGCGGCACCAAGTGGAAGGCGGGCAATAACGTCGGCCGTGGTAAAGACGACACGCTCTTTGCCTTGATCGAAGGCTTCGTGAAATTCGAAGACAAAGGTCGAAAAGGCAAGTTCATCAGCGTTTATGCAGAACGCGCGGCAGAACCTGTTCAGGAAGCTGCATAACGAATAGACAAGGTTTATCCGAAAAAAGGCACGTGTCCGGAACTGGTCGCGTGCTTTTTTTCTATCTCGAAATTTTTTTTACCGTCGATCTTCGCGGTTGTAGTGTGCGGGCTACGGAGATCCGATCGTTCCCCTTTGAG